>Ga0308160_10006891_pt1 | contig 11424 bp, 11 predicted proteins | sample PhyFR1_FD_201036 | JGI IMG/M metagenome (GOLD analysis project Ga0308160, IMG submission 201036) | Phyllosphere microbial communities from UC Gill Tract Community Farm, Albany, California, United States - DLSLF.R1 | ecosystem: Host-associated > Plants > Phyllosphere > Unclassified | place: USA... | reverse complement strand
GGCTGTTCGACATCGAACTGCTTGTGTTGAAGCTGTTCAATATCATCCTGAGAGTTGTATGAGTGAAGGTGGGAAGGGGTTGGTTGCTAATTTCTTGAAGATGAAGGGTGGGAGCTGGGGGGGTGAGAATGCTTGGTGTGGCGTGCCAGGAGCAAGTGCGAGCGAAGCGAGCCTTGCGACTGGTGGTCAGGGTCAGGGTCAGAACGGGGAAGGATCGAGTGGGAGTGGGAGCGGACCTGAAGTAGTCGAGAAAGGGGATATCGATTCTACCGATAATGCCAAACCGGATGGACTGGTCAATGGTGTCGCTGCCATCAGCGGTTCCGGGCTCGCCAATGGTACTTCGTCCAACGCACCAACTACCCCCGCCGCCTCTGGAAGTAACGCCAACGCAGGCCTCCCCACGATCCTTAACCGAATCCACACTCAACGACTCTCCGACGTTAAAGCCTCATCCACAATCCCATCAACCACACCTGCCAATATCCAAAAGTCCATCGACCTACATACTTGTCCACCTTTAATCTCATTCGTCGACCGAATCAAGTCCACACCCCATACGGCGATTATGGCCGAGATCAAGAGGGCTTCACCTTCCAAAGGGGATATTGCACCCCTTGCGTCCGCTCCTGAACAAGGGATCAAATATGCCATGGCTGGCGCTTCTGTCATTTCGGTCTTGACTGAACCTAAATGGTTTAAAGGTGGTTTGGTGGATATGTTGGCTGTTCGAAATGCTGTTTCCTCAATCCCGAACCGACCTGCAATTCTACGAAAAGATTTCATTGTCTCGACCTATCAAATCGATGAAGCTAGGTTGTACGGTGCCGATACTGTCCTACTTATCGTGGCTATGCTCGACATTACTCTCTTGAAAGAACTGTACACCTATTCAGTATCGATCGGTATGGAGCCTCTTGTCGAAGTAAACAACCCCGCCGAACTCAATATCGCTCTCGACCTAGGATCAAAGGTTATTGGAGTCAATAATCGAAACCTCCACGATTTCCAAGTTGACATGACTACCACTTCCCGAGTCAATGCCGCGTTAGAGGGACGGGATGTGATCTTATGTGCGTTAAGTGGGATAAGTAAACCAGAGGATGTAGAGGGATATGTAAAAGAAGGGGTTAAGGCGGTATTAGTAGGAGAAAGTTTAATGAGGGCGGAAAATACGTCTGAATTCCTAAGGGCTTTAGTGGGTCTACCGCCTATTAGGACAGAAAAAGAGGAGGGGAACCCATTAGTCAAGATTTGTGGGATTAGGAGTGTGGATGATGCCAAGATGGCTATTACCGCTGGGGCTGATATGGTCGGTATAGTCCTCGTCCCGGGGGTAAAGAGGTCGGTAACGAGAGAACTCGCTCAGGAAATCGCAACTGTCGTTCATTCTTCACGACAATCGAGACAATCTACTTCCTCAAAAACAAAGGATCAATCATCTTGGTTCACTCACCACGCTGCTCGACTTGCATCGAAACGAAAGCCTCTGCTTGTTGGAGTATTTAGGAACCAACCATTATCCGATATTCTGGATTTAGTCGATTCAATCCCCCTCGACATAGTTCAATTACACGGAACAGAACCTCAAGAATACGCAACCTGGATCCCTGTTCCGGTAATTAAAACATTCTCGGTATCTCAATCCGGTACAATCACCGGAGGACAAATCACTCGACCTGGTCTCAATCAGCACATATTGTTGGATGCAGCTGGAGCAGGTGGTCAAACAGGCGGTGGAGGGGAAGGAAAGTCATTCCCTTGGGAATACGCTAAAGAGGTTATTGAACGTGGTGAAAACGGGGGTGGGAGATTACCCGTGATTTTGGCTGGGGGGTTACATGATGGGAATGTCCAACAGGCGATTGACCAAGCTGGGGGAGTTGTTGGGGTTGATGTTAGTTCTGGAGTCGAGGGGAGTGATGGATGGAAAGATCAGGGTAAAGTCGAGAGATTCATTAAAGCGGTCAAGGGCTAGTTGACGGTGATTTTTAATATTAGACGAGACGGGATGGGTAGATTAATTCTGATTACTTCATGAACACAATATATCTAGTCTTGTGATTGTTCACTCGAGGACAGGCTCTTGGTGTCTGGATCGCGATCCCATACATTACATTACTGCTTCTATTACCCCACTCAAGCTTCTATCACTTCGTTCATATAGTATCGTTCATTGGTCATTACAAATATCTCATACCTACATTACAACACGACACTGCTCGCTGTATACTTCAAACCACACAGAGGCGGATTTACATTCACCTCACACCTCACGCTTCACTCCTTTCAAGTAAAGTCAATATCACCCCCCTCACATTCCCACCTAAACATCTCTTGAAAGCTTTCCTCCAACTCTTGCTTCTGCCTTTTTCCCATCCATCATCAGTCCCAGCGATTTGGAGCATGGTAGCAACCAATACCAACTTTAATATCCCCATCTTCACCCCTCTCTCCTCCTCTTCATCCTCCCCACCGTCTTCGCTGCCTTGATCGTGAGGGGTGAGCAGGAGTAATTCAAATATATACCCAATAGTAGGTCTTGCGAAGTATGTGTTATCAAATACGAAATCGTCCAAAGGCCTATTACCTATCCTCCCCGATCTAACTCCTGCAGAGTCTTCGATCCCATGGACTAGGAAGTGGGTGAGATTACTCTTCCCCCTGGTAGAGGTGGTGGAGAGGATTCTGAGTAGGTTCTGGAGTTTTAGAGGTGGTAAGCGGAATAAAGGAAGGAGTGAGAGTGGGAGGGTGGAAGGGTGGAATGGGGGTTTTGGAGTGGGTAAGAGAGGGTTGGCGGTATTGAATAACTGTCATCAGTTCTATTCTTTTACGTATAGGATCTGGGTGGGGGGATGTACTCACTAAAGCCATTACCCGACCAGCCGTCCGTTCCCGCCTATGTCGTTCTTCTTTCCCCACCCTTCTTTCTATTCCGCTATCTCCGCTTTCCTCGCCTGTATCATCCTCATTTTGGTTGAGTATGGAATAAAGGACTTGGAGAGGTGAAGTTGGATTATCGATTTGCATTTCCCCTGACTTTGGGAGTTGGGCTAGGAAAGCGGGAGAGTAATCTGACATTAGCCCAGCTCCACGACCATCATCCTGTCTCACTCGGTTCAGATGATCTTGGACTGGTAAAAGGGGATAGAGCGGAGCGGAAAGAAGGAGAGGCTAGGAGGAAGGAGAACTCACCACCTCTTTCTTCCTGGTCCTTTCCCCAAATATGGACTAACCACTCCAATAACACCCATCCATTTTCGCTCACTTTCTTCTTCCCTTCTTCATCGTTCTCGTCTTCGTCGCTCTCAATCCTGGCCCTCTTCCTCCCTTTCCTCCCTTTCCCTTCCTCCCGATCTCTCGATCTGGGAGAAGGTTCCCAGAGTAAATCCCATATCCCTTCCCTCTCACACCCCCTCATTCTCTTCTTTATATTCCGCTCAATATCCCCATTTACCTCGTAATTGATCCAATACGGAATATCAATCTTGCCTCTTGGATATACCGGGATCGTATTGTACGCCATCAACGACGAGATCGAATGGAGAGAGGCGATCTTGTATAGTATCGATAGAGGTGTTGGGGTGAGTGGTGAGATCTCCGGTGGGTGGATAGCGAAGTAGAGTAATGATTGTATTATCATACTTTCATTAGCTCCCTTACATGGATATAAGGGGACATACGGGGAAGGAACGAATTTATCATTGATACATGGGTTCAACGCTTCTAGATATGTCGATACTACCTCTCAGCTCAACCTCATAGAGTACTTACCGGCACCTTCACTAAGTGGCGCAGTCAATATATTAGCCCATTTATGTGGGTATGCCGTCACTCCCTGTACTTGTGGCATGATCCTAGGATCTATCATCTTACCTACTATTGCTCATGACGGTTGATAACGCGAAGGAAGAGAATAGACAAAGTGGACAACCTCCACTCTTATATTTTGCCACGCGTCGATAATCCCGATATAACTCCGATACTCCCCCCTCCCCCACGTCACTACTACTGTATCATTGTATACCATATACTCAATCTACCTATACTATACTTGAACACCACAATATCAAACAATGTCAGACGATCCAATGGCAGATTTCTTAGCGAGGGAGAAAGCAGCTCTTGGTCCGTCTACCCTGTCAATTGAAGGGGGGAGCTAATGAATAGGCGAGGATGCTGATTTCTTCAACAACCCAGGATCATCAGCTCCAGCACCAGCACCAGCTCAAGGAGGATTCGATGATTTCGGTAGGACGACTCCAATTCATGCGAGAGAAGGGCTAATAGAAGAATCACCACCTAAATCCCCTGAGAAACCGTCTGGAATAGACGCATTCCCTTCTTTAGATGAACCAGCCCCTACCTCTGAAGTTCGAGTTACTGGTTACGGAGGATTGGAGGGTGATGAAGATAGGGAGAAGTTTGAGAGTGCTTTTCCGGATTTATCGGGGGAGGTTCCCCAGGAGCAGGTGAGTCAAGCAGTGAGGGCCGGAGGTCCGAACCCGGGCGAGCGAGAGTAAGGTCGAGCTAGAGGAGCGAGCGGGCGTGACTGGTTGAGAAGAGTGAAGATGGAAGGTCCGAATTCGAGTGAGAGTATCGAAGAAAGGTTCGAGTGGAGCGAGCGAGTCTAGGAGACTAGAGTTGGAGCTTTGAATCAGGGCGAGCGAGGGGGTGGGAAAGGTTCGAGCGGGGCGTGGGCGGTTGGTGGGAGAGGTGAGGATTGCGAGAGTCATCGGCTGGACCAGGAGATCTAAGTGGGTCTGTGCGGGATCATGGGAACGAGTAACTGGAACGAGAGTCGGAATAAGGAGGTCGGCGTCGCAAGGCCGAGTGACTAGATGAGCTCATCCACTGTTCTGCCTTACCGATCTTGCCATTCTACCCTATATGAGCTTTGACCTATGAACGGTAGCTAACACACAGACCTCCAAACCAGTCTTCAACGCTCTAGCACCCCAACCATACGGACAATCGCCCTACGCCCCAACCCAACAAACTCAAAACAAATCATCAATCCTCCCCGCCCCAACATTCAACAATATCCTACCAACAACAGAAGAAGATACAGAACCGATTAAACAATGGCGTGCGAAACAGCAGGAAGAAATCAAAAAGAGGGATGCGGAAGATCAAAAGAGGAGGGATGAGATGAGTGGGAATGCAGAGAAGTGGATTGATGGGTTTTATGAGGATTATAATAAGGTTAAAGAGAGGAATATTAGGGAGAACAAGTGAGTCCAGGCCGTTAGGCCGTCTCAGTTTTCTCAGGCCGTGAGGCCGTCTTGGTCTCTTCAGGCCGTCAGGCCGTCATCATGTTCTTTTGTCGAGTGTGGTTGGTGAGATATGATCGGGATTAGAGCTGGAGATGGGGAACAGACTGGAGATCTTGACAGGATCAGCGAGGACCGAATCGCCTTGTTTCCACTGCTGGAACGGAGATCGGAGTCGGACAGGCTGGATAGATCGCTGGAAGAATCAATAAATCTCGTTCTACCATACACAGCTCGAACTACCTTCTCATTTTCATCACATTCCCTGTACACCCCAACGTCCTTCGGACGATCGCTGACGAGTAGGGAATCCGAAGCTGCATACCTGGAGAAGTTGAATGAGGGTATAGCAAAAGGAACCTCATGGGAGAGGGTTACGGAGATGATTCAATTGGAGAACTCACGTAAGTCAAACGGTGGGCGTCAGCCCACTTCCTTCACTCCTCTTTCGCCATCACTTCACTCTTCACCACACTCCACTCCACTTCGCACACAGCACCTCTCACGCTCGCGCTCGAGCGATAAGATCTCACTGCTCGCTTCTGCTCGCTTCGCTCGCAGTATGCTAACAGCCAGAATCCAAAACCATCAGACCATCCGTCCCTGGTGGATCAGACCTAGCAAGGATGAAGGAGATCCTACTAGCATTAAAGAGGGAAGGTGAAAAAGCTCCAGGGGCAGGTGGGTTCTGAACGAAGCTGGAGCATGTGAGCATGTGAAGTGTGAAGGGTGGATTGTAAATTAGAGATAGACATTGAGGGGTATGGGATATATCAGTTTGAAGGTGGAAGGGATGGAATGGGATACCTCGGATGATGGGATGGATGGATGGACTCTCATGAATATTATCAATCACGCTTTGCATTTCACTTGGAACTGGCACGCATTAAATCTAGGACTCTCTCGGAGGAAGAGATTGATTTTCATCGAACTCTGAATTGGGGTCGCTCGACTTAGTGTCTGATGATAGGGATGAGTTGACTAATCTACTTGAGGTTTCAAGAGCGCCCCAGGATACCCAGCTGGCTGGTCAACGACAAGTAGAGGAAAGCCACTTCGATAGCTGATCAAGATCGAAATAGCAAGCAAGACAAAGATCAGCTTAGTAACCAACAAATTGGAGCTTGGATCTGAGAAAGGAGGAGGGATGAGGGGACGAGGTAAATGCATACACAGTTATAAAGCAATTTAGGATCATAATAGATGGAATGGAATGGATGTAGACATTAGAATCATTTTATAGTGGTCGGTTCGTTTCATTATCGTTTCTTGTTGCATCGTCGTTCGTTAGATCTCATTGTCGGGGACTGGTGGATAGAGAAGGGGGATGGAGGGGATTACCAATACCATTTCTCATAATGTCTATCATCGTCAGCTCCAAGCTCCAACCCTGGATGAAGATTTCGGACGATAATTAGGCGAGAGCTCGTGATACGACTACTAGAAGAGAACTCGACGAGAAAGGAGGAAAGAAGAAGAGAATGAAAAGGACATACGCTGGTATACCCGCTACTACCTCTTCATCCCTCATCAAAGCATATTCATACTCTTCCCTGACTTTTAAGAAAATCTTCATTGTAGCTCTAGCGTCTTCGACCTACTATCAGTTCTAATCCTCATGACAGCTCGGCTCCGCCTCGCAAGACTCACGGGACAATGTTCCCCCTTTTGAAATTCCCCTTCTTTCATTCCCAATACCTCCCTACAAAGGGTCTTTAAACTTGGATATTGCCCTTCGTTGGATACTTTTACATTAGGGAGTTTGCGGAGGGGGTAGTAGAGTGCTGTATCCCGGACATCTTCGTAGGGGTGACGATGTTGGATTGCCTGAGAGTCAGCCCGAGCTTTAGCGAGGATAAGGGAGAGCGATAGCGAGGTTAAGGTAGAGCGATAGTGGGGTAAACTGCTGGCATAGAGATTTGTTGATGTGTGAGGTGAGAGGTGATGAGAGAGTAGTAGGTCTGATATGTGCAAGGTCCTCGTTGAAGAGTAGTACCCCAGCATATCATCCGCCATGAACTAATCATGGCAAGAATGATCTCGTCATCCCCATCCAGGTTCGCCTTGCTTCCTCGTCCAGCATCCTCCTGCTTTCCTGTTCCTTCCATCCACACCAGACAATGATAGAGAAGAGGACTCACGGCGAGATCATTGAATACAGCATGTCCAACTATTATCTTGCCTTCGACAAGTTGTTTGACTTGTGCAGTAACGTCTTTAAGGAGTGGTGCTACTCGTCAGCCTGTCACCTTTCCTACCTCTCGCCCCCTCTTGATATCCATAGACTCTGTAGTGGTCGGGGAGATACATCGGAATGACCAGATAGAGGGGAACATGGTTTCAAGAGTTGGTATATGGGCGAAGGAATGGGGGACATACCATTATCTAAATCACCAGGTCGAATCCCACTAGCTATCCATCAGCTCCATCACAGTATCACTCCTCTTTTCCTCCTCCACCTCGACACTACCGTTCTCCTTCTTCACCTCGAAATCAATCCAGCCGAAAATCCCAATCAGGTCTTATGGGAAGGAGAGAGGAATTGAACTTACAAGAAGTACACCAATCCACTACGTTCTTTGGATTCACATAGACATAAGATTCGTAAACTACCTCCAACGCGTGGTTTACAATTCCAATCCTACCATCAACATTCCGTTCTCATCTTCATCCTCATCGAGCCCATATTGAGGTGTCCATCAAGAATTCCCTTCGCTCTCGAGAGCCCGTTGATGTCCAGAAGTGGGAGGACTTACTTGGCTAAAGCCACTGCGCGATGGACTGAGACCATTTCACAATCTATCATCAGCCACTTTCTCTTCTTTTTCCTCTCTTTATCTTTTCGGGAATTATTCGAAGGAGGTTAGACTGACCTATAGCGAGGTACTGGTCCAGCGCGGGGATAGTCATTGTCCCAACGTATACATATATAAAGTCAACATGTTAAATGCACGGTTCCCCCCCACCTTCCTTTCCTCTCGTGCCTGAATACATCAATTGGATGACGCGACTTGATTCCCTTCTCTTCCTCACCTATCATCATTCAATAGAGACTAACACTACATAGATACATAGACAAGATGCCACCTAAATCAAGTACAGCTACCAAAGAAGCAATACCATCATCAAGGCGATCAGCTAGGCTTGCTCCTACTTCCGTACCCGCTGAGGAATTGAAATCGAATGGAAAGAAGGTATTCTCCACCCACTCGTTCTATTGATCTAGCTCATATCTAGAGATCAGCCGAGGAGGAGAAAGAGAGTAGTAAGAAGGTTAAAGTTGATACTACTTCAAAAGCGAAGAAAGAATCGAATGTCGAAGTAGAGATTAAACGATCAAAAGCACCCAAAGCAGAGGAGAAACAGGAGAAAGAGGAGAAGGAAGAGAAGGAGGAGAAGGCCAAGCCGAAACCCAAGTCGTCATCTAATTCGAAGTTACAGAAAGGTGATAATCTACCTTCTATAAAGTTGGAGAATGAAGATGGGGAGGAGGTTGATGTATCTTCCTTGACCTCCGGTGGAAAGGGTGTGGTGATCTTTGTTTATCCAAAGGTAGGTTCGATCTCCTCTCTGAGATATTTGAGCTGATGTAATTCTTCTCCGCTCTACGATTCCTATCCTCACCTCATCCGTATTTTTACACTTGACTCACTCGGCTGGTCGATCATCTCGAAATATTTGACGTACACCCATCCTCCCTCTCGACACTTATAACCATTCGCTCGCCTTGGCACTCCTGATTCTCTCTATCACTCCCTCCTCCTCGAATACATCCCCTCGCTCCGCTCGGTCCCACAAACAGGCAGATACTCCAGGCTGTACCAACCAAGCATGTGGTTTCAGGGACCATCTCTCTGAAATCAAGGAATTAGGATACGATATCTACGGATTAAGTAAAGATAAACCAGCAGCTTTGAAACGTGTATGTCCTCTTCCACTTGCTCTTTCTCTTCCTATTCGTATTCTCCTACTCTCTCCCCTACTCATGCGAGTGTCAATTGATGAGTTGAGCTGATGAACAGTGGAAAACAAAGAAGGAATTGAATTATACCCTCCTCTCGGATCCTGAATCAAAATTGATAAAACGGTATGCCCCCCCCCACACGTCCACTCCCCTCTCCAACTCCTGTTTCCGTTACCGTTCCGTACAGACCCAATTTGAAAGGTAGCTGATGGATCAGATTAGGAGCTTTCATCGCTCCAAACAAGTACGTTCCCTATTCCCTATTCCCCTCTCAATCACATTTCCCGACCACTCTTATCCTACACATCCTGTCCATCGGATACCGCGTTATGCCGCTCCAAGCAGTCACTCGGTATATACTAACTCGTAGTTCATGTCGGTCACATTTTATATTTGATAAAGAAAAGGGTCAATTGGTGGATATTGCAATCAAAGTGAAACCCGCCGACGAGTACGTTTCACTCCCACTTTCTCCTTTACCCTCCCTTGTCCAAAGTTGGATCTTCTGCCATGGACCTCCTAACCTCTTACTCTATCATGGTGTCTATAAGCGCTGTGCACTATATTGGATATGTTGCTTATACATAGTCCCAAGAATTGTTTGGCATTCATCAAGAACCTCCATGCTTAGACCCGTCAGAGGGGGGTTGGCTTGTAGTAGACTATTGTTGCATAGCATGTAGAAGGAAGCAGATGATGTGCTGGTGCAGCTAGGATTAGTGATCAAGAATGCATATTAGTATGCCACGCGTGATCTCGTGTTGCGCATCGCGCGTCAACAAATTTGCGCACAACCACCGATTGCGACAGCGAACGGGAATATACGAGAACGCAACGAAGGCATAATGTATGTTTGCATAAAAGGGACTACGATAGAAGAACAGAGTGTCGAGCAAAGTGACGCGCCATTCCTCGACATCCATAAATCATTACAAACGTCAGGGATGTACTAGTTATCAGCAACCACTCAACAGACATTTGATAAATGAAGAGAGGAAGATGGGTATCAGAAGAGTATTTAAAGGTAGCGTGGTTTTTTCAACACTGATGCCCTCAACACAGATTGTGAGGAGGGAATCATCAAGCCAAATGCACTCGGGTCATCGTGTAGATTACCTCTCGAGCCTCGAGCCTCTCGAGCGAAGCGAGAGAGGCGAGGGGCGAGGGGCAGGGGAGGTAGAGAAATTTCTCGAGCAGAGCAAGAGAAACGATTGGGAGCTCTCGAGCGGAGCGAGAGACGATGGGGATGGGGATGGAGGTAGAAAGATAAGAAAGAGGCTCACCTTTTGATATTATCCAATAATCCCGTTCAAAAATTTTCATCCAACTTCCTTTCGTTTCTTCCCATCAAATTTGGTTTAATCCTCCCATTGCCAAGTCACATCGTATCGTATCGAGTCGAATCGGACCTAGTCAGTCGCAAACGCAAAACAAGGATGGAAGGTGACAAGATACATGATAAAACTAAATACGTACAATAAGAACGTCGATCAGAAATCCCACCCTAGCCCACGAAGTCAATCCCCTTCAACCCGAAGGATCCGGTTCATAGACGATTCGCCAGCTTCCTCGACCCTACTACTTGCGTAGATGTGGGATAAATCTCTGTATAGAGCTGGGTGGGTAAATATCATCGCCTCGACGTTGGAAATGTGGCTAGTATGGACTAGCAAAAACGAATATTGACTATACAGAAATCCCTATCTTGTCAGTTCTGAGCGAAGCGAAGGACTGGCAAGGAGATGGTGATAGCGACCAGGACGTGGATGGATGTGGGAGGGCGTAGATGGGCAGGGAAGGGAGGAAATGGTGGGTATCACTTACTGATAAGTATGTTCGATGAAGAAGAGAATTACCAGGTAGCATTGCTTAAGTATCAAATCTGGATTCAGGCACCGGGATTATGGAATTAAGTTTTTCAGTAGTAAACAGTTGTGGCACTCGCTAACGTCTGCTAGAGTGGAGGTAGAAGCTTCCAGCGTGGATCAAGCGAGACTCGCGCGCCTACCTCCGGGAAGGGATTGGGTAGGCTTCCCGCGTACTTGAGTGTACGGGGTAATTGTTGATGCATGAAAGGAGGGAGGGTCGTGAGAAGCATGAGAAGCATGTACTTGGAGTGGTTGTGATATATAAGAATGATTCATGACATGCATACTTTAGCTTATCTCCTATCATTCAACCATCAAC
>Ga0308160_10006890_pt1 | contig 11425 bp, 16 predicted proteins | sample PhyFR1_FD_201036 | JGI IMG/M metagenome (GOLD analysis project Ga0308160, IMG submission 201036) | Phyllosphere microbial communities from UC Gill Tract Community Farm, Albany, California, United States - DLSLF.R1 | ecosystem: Host-associated > Plants > Phyllosphere > Unclassified | place: USA... | reverse complement strand
ATCGTCTCCATCGTGTGCCGCCCTTCACCGCGGCGGTGCAGCAGGACGACGGATCGAGAGGACCACCATGCCGAGCTTCTACGTCAGCGAGCCCGACGGAGAACCGGACCCGACGGGCGGCGTCACCTCGCACCCCGTCGACCTCACGGGCGGCGGCGAGGACGCCTCGTCGACCTACCGGCGCGTGCAGGACGGCGGCACCGATCTGCGCGAGGCGACCCGCCGACTCGAGACGCACTACCGGGGTCGACGTTTCCGGGCCCAGTCGGGCGGTCGACCCTTCGAGTACTCGTACGTGCTCGCCGGCGATCACCGTCTCGTGCTGCAGACGTCGTCGTTCACCGCCCCGATGCAGGGCGAGATCCCCTTCCCCGGGCAGTACATCGTGGCGTGGAACCGCAGTGGTCGCACCACGCTGCACCAGCGCGGCCACACCTTCACGAGCGAGGGCTCCACGCCGTTCCTGATGCCGGCGGAAGAGGCGTTCTCGTTCGAGTCGACCCCGCGGACGAACAGCATGGTGCAGGTCGGCAGCGCGTTCCTCGAGCAGACCGCCGCCGAACGCCACGGCGGACCGTCGCAGCGCATCGTGTTCGACTACGCGGTCACCCCGCGGCCCGAGGCGGTCGCGGCCTGGCGCGCCGCCGTCGGCTCGAGCGCCGCGGCCGTCGTGGCCGAGCAGGCGTCCCCGCTCGTGCGGCTCGAGGCCCAGCTCGCCCTCGCCCGGGCCATGCTCGACCTCTTCCCGTGGCGGGCCGTCGACGTGCCGGTCGGCCTGCGCACGCAGGAGGCCGCCCGCGTCCGGCACGCGGTCGAGTACATCCACGCCCACGCCGCCGAACCGCTCACCCCGGCCGACATCGCCGAGGCGTCGGGCATGCACACCCGCACCCTGCAGACGTCGATGAAGGAGCACCTCGGCACGTCGCCGGCGGCGTACCTGCGCCAGGTGCGGCTCGACCGCGTCCGGGACGACCTGCTGGCGGCGTCGCCGGACGAGACCCGCGTGTCGGACGTCGCCCGGCGCTGGGGCTTCGGCAACTTCGGCCGCTTCGCGGGGTCCTACGCCGCGCGCTTCGACGAGTACCCCCGCGACACGCTCGCCCGCTAGCGACGCCGCGGCCCGCGCTGCGATGCGCTGCTCCGCCCCGAGGAGGCGGTGGTCGAGTGGGCAGGAAACGTCCTTCCCGGTCCCGCGAGGGACATCTTCTGCCCACTCGATCGTCAGGCGCCCTGCCGGTCGGACTCCTGCTGGTCGGCGCCCGGCTGGTCGGACCCCGGCTGGTCGGCGCCCTGCTGCTGGGCGTAGGCCTCGGGGCCCTGTTCGGCCGCCGACGGGTCCATCCAGCCGAACTCGAGGATGTTGCCGTCCGGGTCGGTCAGCTGACGCTGGTACATGAAGCCGTAGTCCGACGCGGGGCGCGCCTCCGTCCCTCCGGCGCCGAGGCCGGCCGTGACCGTGGTGTCGACGTCGTCCCGCGAGTCGAGCATGACCGCGGTGGCGACCGAGGGGGCGGTGGTCGGGTCACCGATGGGCAGGTCGGTGAAGGTCTGGAAGAAGTCGCGCGTGAGGATCATGAACGCGCTGTGGTCTTCTTCCACGACCACGCAGGCGGCGTTCTCGTCGGTGAAGAGCGGATTGATGGTGAACCCGAGCGCCGTGTAGAACGACTTCGCCCGGTCAAGGTCGGTCACGGGCAGGTTGACGAAGATCATGGGCACGGGGTTCTCCTTCGAACGGTCCACGAGTGGTGAGCCACACAGTGGACCCGTCCCCGAGCGCCGTCAAGGCCTCCGTGACCGCTCAGAAGTCGAGCAGGCGCAACCTCACGGCGACGGTGTCGCCCACCCCGACGCCCTCGGCGTCGCGCACGGCCCGCTTGACGGGCAGCGCGTAGGCATTGTCGTCGCCGAGGGGGAAGACCGACGTGGCGAACGTCGACGAGCCGACCCGCGCCTCCACCCGGACGGAACCCCAGCCGCGCAGCAGGTCGCCGGCCACCATCAGGAGGTGGTCCTCGACCTCGGGCGGCAGGCTGACGAACGTGTAGAAGGCCCGCCGGCTCTCCCACCGCCACAGGTCGGCGTCGAACGTGAACTCCATCGCCACCCCTCCTCTCGCCGCGAGCCGCTCCTCGAACCTAGTGCCGGTGCCCCGGCCCGGCTCCCGGCCCGCTCCACACCGGGAACGGGTCGGCGAAGTCGCGCCAGCCGGCCGGGTCGCCCAGCAGCTCGTCGTCGGTCAGGAGGCACGCGTCGAGCTCTCGACGGATCGTCGCGACGTCGAGGTCGAGACCGAAGAAGGCGATCTGCTGGCCGTGTGGCGAGTCGGGGTGCCACGACGGGGTCGAGGTCGGGTCGAGGCTCAGCATCTGCCCGACGCTCGACCACGAACCGACGCGGTCGCAGCGCGTCGCGAACTGTGTGAACCCGCGGGAGCGCAGCACCGTGCCGACGGCGCCCGGGGCGAAGGTGTGCTCGACCGCCACGGCGAGGCGGCCGGGGTGGAACGGGCGCTCGTCCCGGTAGACGCAGGTCGTGACCACCCCGTCGTGGTCGAGGTCGGGGGTGTGCTCCGAGAGGGCCTGCATCCAGCCGGCGGCGCCGCCGAGCCGAGCCGCGCCTCCCGGGCTCTCGAGGGTCTCGCGTCGCACGGCAGCGACGCTCGTCACGCGACTCTCCGGCGCCAGTCGTGCGAGCAACCGGCGGATCGTCCGCAGGTCGCGTGGGGGCACGGCGGCCGTGTCGACCAGGACGATCACGGTCGCGTACTCGACGAGGTCGACGACGTGCTCGGCGGCGAGGAACCGGTCGTCGACACCACCGAGCACGAGGTCGGCCAGGTCGACCGCGCTGACGACCGAGACGACGTGCTGCAGCAGCGAGCGACCGTCGGGGCGACCCAGGGACGAGTCGAGCAGGGAGCCGAGCAGCAGCCCGGTGGCGCGGCTCGGCGTGCCGGCCGCGAGCGTGGCGACGACGTCGATCGGCTGCCCGTCGTGGGCGAGGTCGAGCGCGAGCCGGTACCCGGCGTCGGCGGCGTCGTGCACGTCCGGGCCCGAGTCGACCCGGCGGGTCGTCGACCCGGCCAGCCGGTCGGCCACCCGGTCCACCACGGTGGGACCCTGCCCCGTCACGAGGACGACGCCCCGGTGGCGTGAGGACGAGGAGGCGCGGGTCGATTCGGTCATGCCCCCACGCTAGGTGATAATGGTTATCACTAACAACCAGTACCACCACACCGACACCAGGAGGCACCCGTGAAGGTCCGCAACTCGCTCAAGGCGCTCAAGAAGATCCCCGGTTCGCAGGTCGTCCGCCGCCGCGGCCGGGTCTACGTCATCAACAAGAAGGACCCGCGGTGGAACACCCGCCAGGGGTGAGGCTCACTCCGCCGTCGGGCGCGCGAGCGGCAGGGTGACCTCGATCGTCGTGCCGGTGTCCGACGTCGCCGCGACCCGGACGTCACCGCCGTGACGGCGGGCGATCTCGCGGACGAGGGCGAGACCGATGCCGAAGCCCGGGCGCGCAGAGGCCGGGCCCGACGGCTGGTCGGCCCGGGCGAAGCGGTCGAAGACCCGCGCGGGGTCGATCCCGGTGATGCCGGGTCCCCGGTCGGCGACCGCGATCACCACGGTCGCCGCGGCGTCCCGGCCGTCGACGCGGACGGTCGTCACGACCACCGATCCCTCGGGGGCGTGGCCGAGGGCGTTGTCGACCAGGGCGAGGACCGACCGTCGCAGGCTCGTCCGCGGCACGGCGACCCGCGCCTCCCCACCGCCGGCGACGAGCTCGAGACGGACCGCCCGCTCGTCGGCCAGCACGGCCATCGACCCGAGGACCTCCGCCACCACGGCGTCCACGTCGACGACCCCGGGTGCACCCCCGTCGTGGTCCTCGCCACCGGCGGCCTCCAGCAGGTCGCCGACGATGTCGATCAGCGCCCGAGAATCCTCGCGGAGGTGCGCGACGTCCGACGCGACCTGCGCGTCGGCCGCCACCGCGCCTCCGGAGATCTTGCGCTCGAGGGCCTGGAGCCGCGCGTCGAGGACGGCCAGCGGGGTGCGCAGCTCGTGGCTGGCGTCGGCGACGAACCGGCGTTGCCGGCGCAGGGCGTCGCCGAGCGGCCGGACGGCGCGTCGGGCGATGACGACGCTCACGACCCCGGCGAAGACCACGCCGGCGAGTCCGAGCACGACCAGACCGGCCACGACGTCGGTGGCGCTGATGAAGACCTCGCCGCGGCGGGCCGCCGCGACCTGCTCGAGCCGCTCGCTCGGCACCGTCTGGTGCAGCACCCACGCGATCGTCAGCGCGAGGGCGGCCACGACCACCACGGCCGAGACGAGCACGATCTGGCGGCCGACCGACCGCGCCGCCGCGCGGAGCGCCGCCGCGTCGGGGTCGGGCCCCCGCACGATCGGCGGCCGGCCGGAGGGACGTCGGCCCGGCCACCCCGCCCCCCGGGGTCGCCCGGTCACAACGCTCCGATCCGGTAGCCGCGCCCGCGCACGGTCAGCACGACGTCGCGGTCGAGCTTGCGCCGGAGGTAGCTGACGTAGGTGTCGACGGTGCCGAGCTGCTCCCCGCGGGGGAACACCGCGGCCAACAGCTCGGCCCGGTCGAAGGTGTGGTCGGGCCGCTCGGCGAGCGCGGCCAGCAGGCCGGCCTCGCGGTCGCTCAGCACCACCCGGCTCGACCACGGAGTGACCACGATGCGGCTGTCGGGGAAGAACCGCCCGGCACCGACGTCGAGCCACGGCTCGTGGGAAGCGAACGACCGGGTCAAGGCGCGCAGCCGCGCGAACAGCTCGTCGAACTCGAACGGCTTGACGAGGTAGTCGTCGGCGCCGAGGTCGAGGCCCTCGACCCGGTCGGCCGTCGAGCCGAGCGCGGTCAGCATCAGCACCGGGGTGGTCACGTGCTCGCGACGCAGGGTCGCGACGAGTGCGGTGCCGTCGAGCCCGGGCAGGCGTCGGTCGACGACCAGCACGGCGTGGACGCCGGTACGGGCGACGTCGAGCCCCCGACGGCCGTCGGCCACGAGGTCGACGCGCCACGCCTCGGCGAGCACGTCGGCGACGATCGGCCCCAGCGCGGGGTCGTCCTCGACCAGCAGGAGGCGCGGGCGCGGATCAGGATCGGTCACCCGAGTCCTCCTTCCGCCGTCGTGTCCCTGCCGATCGTCGCACGGCGGCGAGCACGAGGGGCAGCACCGACACCGCGACGAGCGCGATCGCGAGCAGGTCGATGTGGTCGGCGACGAACGGCAGGCCGCCGAGGAGCGAGCCGAGCACGGTCATGCCCACGGCCCAGAGGAACGCCCCGGCGAGGTTCCACACGACGAAGCGGCGGTACGGGTAGCCGCTGGTCCCCGCGGCGAGCGGGACGAAGGTGCGCACCACGGGGACGAACCGGCCCAGCACGAGGGCGGGGCCGCCGTGCCGCGCGAAGAACGCCTCGGCCCGCTCGAGGTGCGCCGTCTTCAGCACCCGGGCGTCGGGCCGGAACCACCGTCGGCCGAAGCGGTGACCGAGGAAGAACCCGACCTGGTCCCCCGCGGCGGCGGCCACGAAGGCACAGAGGGCGATCACCGCGACGCTCAGGCCGAGGCCCTGGTGCAGCAGCCCCGCCGTGACCAGCAGCGAGTCACCGGGCAGGAAGGGGAAGAGCAGGCCGGACTCGACGAACACCATGAGGGACAGCCCGCCCAGAGCCCAGGGGCCGAGTGCGGTGAGCAGCGTCTGCGGGTCGAAGAGGGTCATGGGGCGTTCCGTTCGGTGTCGGGTGCCGTCAGGGCACCGGGTGGTGTGGTGGCAGGTCGGTCGAGTCGGTCGAGTCGGTCGAGTCGATCGACGATCCGTCGCCAGAGGGGCAGGGCGAGGGCGACGACCGAGCAGCCGAGCACCACCGACGCGATCGTGTCGGTGGGGTAGTGCACGCCGATCCAGACGCGGGAGGCCGCCACCAGGACGACGCCGAGCGCGGCCACGACGGCGACCGGTTGCCACCCCCGCCGTCCGTTCCGTCCTCTCACGACGAGCACGATCGCCAGGGCGAGGCCGGTCGTCAGCGCGGTGTGGCCGCTGGGGAACGAGAACGAGTGCGGTTCGACCAGCAGGGGGTCGACGAGGAGGCGCGGGTCGGGTCGGTCGCGTCCGACGACCAGCTTGACAGTCTCGGCCGCAGCCCACGGCAGCACCGAGACGCCGACGACGGTCAGCGCCTCCGCTGCCCGCCGGGTCGTCACCCCCACGGCGACGGCGAACAGCAGGACGAGCGCCACCCCGAGCTGCGGCCCGAGCAGCCGGTCGATCAGCAGCGCCGCCCCGTCGAGCAGGGGCGAGTGCATCCGGCCGACGCGCTCGACGACGGCGAGGTCGGCCGCCCCCACTCCCCCGGCGCCCGACGTGATCACGAGTCCCGCCGCGACGACCGCGACGATGCCGATCCCACCCGCAGCCGCGATCCCGACGTCGCGGCGGATCGGCCGACGAGCGGGACGAGACGCAGGAGGCGCGGGTCGTCCACCCGGGGACGTCACCGGGGGTCGTCGGTCGAGTTCGGTCATGTACCGAGGCTCGTCGCGCCTCTCCCAGAAACCGCCCAGCGGCGGGATCGAGCCGACCCGCGCCTCCTCGATCCGGTGTCTGGGCGCTTTCTGGGACCGGCTTCGCCAGGGTCGTCCGCATGACGACACGAGCCGAACGCACCGAGCCGGCGATCAGCCGACCCGGGTCGCTGCTGAACAAGGTCCCCGAGGTCACGTCGGCCTTCTGGGTGGTCAAGGTGCTCTGCACCACCGTGGGCGAGACGTTCGCCGACTTCCTGAACGACGGTCTCGGCCTCGGCCTCACGGTCACCAGCGTGGTCATGACGGCGCTGCTCGTCGTCGCTCTCGTGTTGCAGTTCCGGACGCGACGGTACGTGCCCTGGGTCTATTGGCTCACGGTGGTGCTCATCAGCGTCGTGGGGACCCTGCTGACCGACACCCTCACCGACTCACTCGGGGTGAGCCTTCGGACCTCGACCGTCGTTTTCGCCGCCGCGCTCGCCGTGCTGTTCGGCGTCTGGTACTCGGTCGAGCGGACGCTGACGGTTCACGACATCACGACCCGTCGCCGAGAAGGCTTCTACTGGGCGACGATCCTGGTGACGTTCGCCCTCGGCACCGCCGTCGGCGACCTCCTCGGCGAGCAGCTCGCCCTCGGGTACCTGTCGTCGGCGTTCGTCTTCGCGGGAGCCATCGCCCTCATCGCCCTGGCCCGCCGCTTCTTCGGCCTCGGCGCGGTGGTCGCCTTCTGGGCGGCCTACGTACTCACCCGGCCGTTGGGCGCGTCCCTCGGCGACCTCCTCTCGCAGGCCCGGTCCGACGGAGGACTCGGGCTGGGTCCGACGGCGACGAGCCTCGTCTTCCTCGTGGCGATCGCCGGGGTGGTGACGGCGATGACCGCGGCGGCACGTCGCGAGACCCCGCCCGGACGGCACGCCTGACCCCGCACCTCACCTCACCTCACCTCACCTCACCTCACCGCACCGCACCGCACCGACCCCGAAGAGAGACACCATGGACTGGCAACTGAACGGACTCCCCCTCCACCCGCTGATCGTGCACCTCGTCACGGTCGCCTTCCCGACGGCCTCGCTGCTGATCCTGGCCGGTGCCGTCTCGGCACGGCTGCGCCGACGGCTGGGCGTCATCACTCCGCTCGTCGCCCTCGTCTCGCTCGTCGCGGTGCCCCTGGCGACGTCGTCGGGCGAATCGCTCGAGGAGCGGGTCGGCCACAGCGCCCTGCTCGAGACGCACACGCAGCTCGGTGACACGCTGTTGCCGTGGGCGATCGCCGTGTTCGTCGTCGCCGTGGCGCAGTGGGCCTGGCAGCACAACGTGCTGACCCCGGACGCGAAGCGACCGCATCCCACCCTGAAGAAGGGCACGCGCACGATCGTCGGGGTCGCGCTCACCGTGGCGGTCGCCGTCGCCGCGATCGGCGGCATCGTCACGACGGTGCGCATCGGCGACTCGGGCGCGAAAGCGGTCTGGTCGGATTCGAGCGAGGGCTGAGATGGAGCAGATCACCGTCGACCGGTTGGCCGCCCTCACGACACCACTCGTGGTCGACGTGAGAGCCGCCGACCGCTTCGCCGAGGGCCACGTCCCCGGGGCGCTCAACCTCCACCCCTCGCAACTGGCGGATCGACTCGACGAGATGCCACACGAGACCGCCGTCTACCTGATCTGCCAGAGCGGCGCACGGAGCGCCCGGGCGGCCGAGGCCCTGTCAGCTCGAGGGATCACCGCCGTCGACGTGATCGGCGGCACCGCGGCCTGGGTCGCGGCAGGGCTGCCGCTCGATCAGTCCTGAGGGGCGAGCCGGGCGACCGGCGCCGGGGTGATCGTGAAGGCGTCGAGGTTCGGGAGCGCACCGCGGACGCGCAGGCCCGCGTGGTCGGCGATCCGCGACGCGTCGACCAGGTCGTGCGTGTCGACCTGGACGGTCGCCGACCCTGTCAGCCGGTGGCCGATCCACCGCAGGCGGAGGTCGCGCACGGCGACGACCCCCTCGGCGTGTTCGAGTGCGTGCTCGGCCCGGTCGAGCAGGTCGGGGTCGACGGCGTCCATCAGGCGGGCCCCGACGGACTTCACGGTGCCCCACAGCAGGACCATGATCGACACGGCGATCAGCAGGCCGATGATCGGGTCCGCGAGGGGGAAGCCGAGCAGCACCCCGACGGCGCCCAGCACGACCGACAGCGATGTGAACCCGTCGAGACGAGCGTGCACCCCGTCTGCCACCAGGGCGGCCGAGCCGATCCGGCGACCGACCCGGATGCGGTAGATCGCGACCACCTCGTTGCCGGCGAAACCGACGAGGCCGGCCAGGACGAGCAACCAGGGCGCCTGGACGGGCTGCGGGTGGACGAGACGGTCGATCGCCTCCCACCCGGCGACCACGGCTGAGAGGGCCACGACGATGACGATGAACAGACCGGCGAGGTCCTCGGCGCGTCCGAAGCCGAAGGTGTGACGGCGGGTGGCGACCCGCCGGCCGAGGACGAACGCGATCCAGAGAGGCACCGCTGTCAGCGCGTCGGCGAAGTTGTGGATCGTGTCGGCCAGCAGGGCGACCGACCCGGTGGCCACGACGAGGACGGCCTGCACCACCGTCGTCGCGAGCAGGACGAACAAGCTGATCTTGACCGCCCGGACACCCGCCGTCGACGCCTCGAGAGCGTCGTCGACGGAATCGGCGGAGTCGTGCGTGTGCGGGACGAACAGGTCGTAGAGCCAGGCCTTCACCCGGCCGTTCGGGTGCCCGTGCCCGTGCTCGTGCCCGGGCTCGTGCCCGTACCCGTACCCGTGCTCGTGGTCGTGGTCGTGGTCGTGCCAGTACCCGACCACCTCACTGTCCCCCTGCGTGGTGCGGTGCGTTGCCGACGACGTGCTCTGCCTGCCTCACGGCGTCGCTGACGAGCGCGGACGCGTGCTCGTCGGTCAGACGGTAGAAGGCGGTCGTCCCCTCACGGCGCGGCTGCACCATGCGGGCGAGGCGAAGCTTGGCCAGGTGTTGCGACACCGCCGCCGGGCTCTTGTCGACGATGTCGGCGAGGTGGTTCACCGACAGCTCTTCGGCGTTCCGAAGCGCCAGGATGATGCGGATGCGGGTCGCGTCGGCGAGCATCGAGAACACCTCGACGGCGAGTTCGACGTACTCGGAATCCGGGTCGAGTCCGCAAACCTTCTTATCTACGTGCATGCGCAGATACTAGTACGACGTCGACCGGTTCCGTCGTCTGGCAGGATCTCCTGATGCCCACCGACCGGACCCCCCGCCGACCCGACGTCACGACCACCGAGATCGTGGGCGGCGCCGAGGCCGTCCACGTCTCGTTGCACGAGTACGACGAGCACTGGCCTGCCGCGTTCGCCGAGCACCGACACCGCATCGTCGAGGCCCTCGCGGCGTCGGGCATCGCCGTCGACGTCGAGCACATCGGCTCGACGTCGGTGCCGGGCCTGGCGGCGAAGCCGATCGTCGACGTCGTGGTCGCGGTACCCGACATCACCGCCGAGGAGGACTACCTCGACCCGCTGCTCGCCGCGGGCTACGAGCTGCGGGTGCGTGAACCCGGGCACCGACTCGTGCGGACGCCCGAACGCAGCGTCCACGTGCACGTCTTCGAACAGGGCACCGACGCGATCGACGGATACCTGCTGCTGCGCGACCACCTACGCACCGATGCCGCCGACCGCGAGCTCTACGCGAGCGTCAAGCGGGACCTGCTCGGCCGCCGTTGGGACGACATGAACGACTACGCCGACGCCAAGACCGAGGTCATCGCCGCGATCAAGGCGCGGGCGCGCGCAGCCCGGGACGCAGCCCGCGAGCGCTGACCGCGCCACGGCCGCCACGGTCGCCACGGCCGCCGCGGTCGGCCGGGCCGAGGCGTCAGACGACCGGCGTCGCCGCCATCGACTGCAGCCCGGTCACGCGCAGCAGGTCGAGTCGCGCCTCGTCGTCGGAGCCCGGTGTGACCGTGTAGACGACGATCCGTAGGTCGCCCGGCGCGGTCAGCACGTCGCAGTCGATCGTGATCGGGCCGGCCGGCGTGTTCGTCACCGTCTTGCGACTGGCCCGGTGCTCAGCCACCTTGGCCTCGGCCCAGCGGCGTGCGAACTCGGGCGACGTGTCGAGCAGGCGCGACACGAGGTGGTCGAGCGAGCGATCCGACGGGTAGCGCCCCACGGCCGCCCGCAGGTCGGCGGCGAGGTCGCTCGCGAAGTCCTCCTCGTGCTGCGCGTCGAAGTCGGTGCCCGCGTGGCCGGACGTGAAGTGCCGCCAGACGAGGTTGCGCTCGAGCCCGACGAGACGCGACGGGTCGCCGTTGACCGCCGCCCAGAGGGGGTTCCAGAGCAGGATGTCGTGGGTCGCCGAGAAGACGGCCAGCGGCACGTCGCCGAGCCGGTCGACGATGCGTTGCACGCCGGGCCCCACGTGGCGCGGGACGACCTCGGCCGACGGAGGCGCGGCGCCGGCCGAGCGGTAGAGGTGGTCGCGTTCGTCGTCGCTCAGGCGCAGGGCCACCGCCAGGGCACGGAGCATCTGCGGTGACGGATTGGTCGCCCGACCCTGCTCGAGGCGGACGACGTAGTCGACGCTCACCCCGGCGAGCGCCGCCAGCTCTTCGCGGCGCAGGCCCGTCGTCCGGCGCCCCACCCCCGCCGGCAGCCCCACGTCGGCGGGGCTGACCCGGTCACGCCACGACCGCAACACGTCGGCGAACTCGCTCATGCGCCCATCCTCCCCCGCCCCGGGCGCCCGAGGGTGGTACCGCCAGTCCTCCCGTCGTGCGGGGCCTGGGTGCCCGGGCGGGGCCGGGCGCAGCATGGACCCATGACCACCACACTCATCACCGGGGCCAA
>Ga0308160_10006884_pt1 | contig 11431 bp, 13 predicted proteins | sample PhyFR1_FD_201036 | JGI IMG/M metagenome (GOLD analysis project Ga0308160, IMG submission 201036) | Phyllosphere microbial communities from UC Gill Tract Community Farm, Albany, California, United States - DLSLF.R1 | ecosystem: Host-associated > Plants > Phyllosphere > Unclassified | place: USA... | reverse complement strand
TCGATCACTTTTTGGGCTGATTTGGCATTCCGGCCGGTAAAGACGATCTGACGCGGGTTGTGTTTGGCTAGCGCAAGGATGGTTTGGGTCCCGAGTCCACTAGTGCCTAGAGGTCAGAAGACGTCAGTCAAGGTGGTTATTGATGGTACGACGGACTTTGCTCACCCCCAGTAATCAAAATGATCTTGCCGGAGAGATCGCCGATGGCCGTATCGGGGTTGTAAGCGGTAACCTTCATATTCGATTGTTGGTCAAGTCGACGGAGAGTCTAGGAGCTGGATTGTGGGTAGAGGGAAAGCTGGCTGCTTGCTTTGTTTGAGATGTGGAAATGAAAGCAGAGTTCCCCTCAGATTCGGATATCGGACCAGATGAATCTCTCCTTATATCCTTTTTCAAGGTGTCCTTTTCGTTCAATGCCGCTGACAAAGCAACAAGGGACCAGAAATGGTCTGTTAGATAAGATTGCGAGGGGATCAGATGATCGCCGTGGCCGTGCCCGCGCTTACAAAGCAAAAGATTCGCGGTTTGCCGGAAGAAAATGATCGCACAGGATGGCAGACTTTTACTGATCATTGGAGGTCCATGCTTTCGCTGAGCAATGTCGATGGCCCAAGACCACTCGTCCGATGTCCGATCCAGACTTGGAACGATTGCAATCATGTTTCGGGTTGCAGCTTGTTTGATATCCAACTGCGAGCTTTGATCAAACTACTAGTACGCTAGACCCTGCCATACCTTCTGTACGCGTGCCTGAAATGAAACGAGTTCCCCGTACAACACCCCCCGTAAAGAAATGACGGCATCGCTTCGAGGGGTCGCGACAAGGCGCCTGAAGCTGGTGAACGGCAGTCGTCACTTGGTTCATCATTTCATCATGCAAAAGCCTATCAAAATACATATGATGGCATGCCAGACTCTACAGCCCCAACATCATCCCATCCGCATATTAACGGCAACATAACGACTGTCTTCACTTACGATCGAATTTCATCACTTCCACACCCGCCTCGCCAGTTCTAAGTGTCGACAACATCACGCAGCCACATCGTCAACAAAGCAACAAAGCAGCACCTTTAGCCCTATACACCACCAGTCTGCCCTGCCTCAAAGCTGTCACCCACCATGAACTTTTTCGCTTCAAAGATTCGTCAGAAGTCGCCTGCCGAGCTGGTCAAGATTTTCAGAGAGAACAGCGCTCGATTGGACGCCGGATATGCGTCGAACAACAGCATGGAGATCCGGAAAGTGAGCAGTTTTGATATAGCTAGCCGAAGATGCTTGTTCGTTTCTGATCACGCCGAATCTGGGACAGGCGAGCGAAGAGATCTCGAAGAGCCTGTCATCAATGAAATCCATCTTGAACGGCGAAGCTGGAGGTGAGGCTATTCTGCCATCAGTGTAAATAGGATCGCCATCTAATCCTGCTGGCAATCACCATCAGATCAAGACTCGGTCGGCGGGATCACTCAGCTAGCCAACGAAGTCTACTCACAGAACGTCCTCGAGCTCCTCATCCTGAACATGCCGAAATACGACTTCGAGGCGAGTCTGCCTGGCTGTTCCACCTCCTATCCTTTGGGCTCGACCGGCGAACGTACGCTAACCTCCACCTTGTATCGCTGATCAGGCAAAGAAGGACGCTTCGCAGATCTTCAACCTCTTACTTCGACGTCAGATTGGGCACCGGAGCCCTACGGTGGATTATGTAGGGAGGAACAAAGAGTTGATCTATATCGTCCTCCGCTCGTAAGCAAACCCGTAGAGCGGTTGGTAAAGCATCACAGACCAAAGCTGAAACCCGTCTGACTCGAAATCAGGTATGAGAACGAGGATGTGGCGCTCAATACGGGGACGATATTGAAGGAGTTGTTGAGATATGAAAACTTGGCCCGGATACTACTTTACTCTGACGAGTAAGCCAAGGAGCACTCAGTCCTCGGGACTCGGGAAGTGATCAAGTATACTAAATACGACCGTCTCTCTATAGGTTTTACCTGTTTCTTGATTACATCGAGAAGACGAGTTTCGGAACGAGTTGCGATGCGTTTGGTAATATGAAGGTATGCATCTTGCGTGTTCAATGTGCCGATAAAGTAGCTCATTCGGGACCACGGCTGCACAGGAATGCTTGACGAGGCATAAACCTATGGTTGCTCAGTATCTGGATCAGCATTACGATAGAGTGAGATTTCAGATCTGCTCAGCGACTCTGCAACCCAGCTGATATTCATGCCTCACTGTACAAAACAGTTCTTCACGGCATACAAGAGCCTTATTCTGTCGCCAAACTATGTCACGAAACGACAATCGCTCAAGCTACTCGGGGAGATTCTCTTGGATAGGGCCAACTACGGGATCATGACGCGTTATATCGCCAGTACAGAAAACTTGCAGATCATCATGAACACGCTTAGGGATAAGAGTCGGAACATCCAGTTTGAGGCATTCCACGTGTTCAAGGTGAGCTTATCACATAAGTGACCGGGATCAATGATAGCTGATCATGTCGGTCTCAACCCGTTTCAGGTCTTTGTGGCGAACCCTAACAAGCCGCCAGCGATCGCGAACATTTTACGGAAGAACAAGGAGAAACTCTTGGTATACCTAAAGGAGTTCCACAAGGACAGGGATGACGAATTGTTTAACGTGCGTAGACGCAACTTCTCAGCACCGTCAAGCGAAAAGCTAATCGTATGAACCATATGGCAATATACTAGGACGAGAAGGCCTATCTCATCAATCAAAGTAAGATACTCCGAATCGTTCGCCCACTGAATCCCAGCTGATCCTTGATTCTGTCGCAGTCGAGGCCATGTGATGAGCGTCTTCACGATCATCCGTTCTCTTTCGCGGGCTCTTGCTACCTGTATCCTTTCGCGGAATCCCAGACTTGACCTTTTTATAATGACCTTGACGACCTGGAACGTCTAGACCGATCATGGGCCTCAATCTCAGCAGTATTCTTTTGTATCGTTGTGTTCTGTTTCACATTATTGCATCTTGCATGAATTCAGTCTATCATTGAATCTGGCTCGTTAGGCACGGGCAAGGGGATCGTGTGTATCACGTGACCTCTGCTTCCCGTTGCGCGGGGGCTAGTCGTGAACGTACGTTGACATGCGATGGATCATATTGCTTCTTGCTTCTATCTAGCCTCCTGACCGATTCTCGACTGTTAGGCACAGGCCCTTAGCTCAAGCCATACAAGAGGCCATTGACAAGCCACAGGACGACCTCGAACTTCACCACTCTTGCCGCCTCAATCTGGTACCATGGCTGACCGAACTCCGACAAGAGGTGTCAGAACAAGCCGGCTTCAGCAGAAGCCTTATGAGCGACCGGACTCCCAGGGAAACAGTGCTGCCAGTAGCAGAATTGGTACTCCTGCTCGACAGAACGTGAGTCTGAGATTGTGCGGTATCCAAACGACCCTAGATCGCATGTTTAAACGTGAACTGCCCTTTGTCAGCGTGGCTTCCTCGGATCGGTAGCGGATATGTTGTTCTCGCCGTTTGGGTCCAAAACGGCTCAACTTCGTGATACTGAAGCGGGAAGCTATCAAGAAGAGATAAGCAGGGAGCAGTCAGACGGGCAGCAAATACCATATGGGCAGGAAAAGGAGAAGCGTAAAATGGAAATGGACCTAGACGATGACGTCGAGTCGGTGAGCTTCTCAATCGTTTTCATCGGTGCATCAAGCTGCCAGACTGATACCGGAATCGGACACGGCAGTCGACACTCGTGACTACGGACGGACCTATACAGCCCATCAGAGATGCTCTTGCTTCCTTCGAGCCGATCGACCCTCTGCAATCGATCCATTTGATCAACGATTTCAATCAAGCCAAAAAGGCGCTTGGCCAGAACCAAACACGGGACGAGAGAAGGGCGATCGAAGAGTTGATACGGAGAGCAGATACCGACTCGCCCATGAAAGCTCACGGTACAGCATTGAGAGGGGTCGCCTCGTCGGCCACTCTGCGAAGCCCGAGTCGGATTGCGAGAAGCAAAGGTGCTCCCAAGCAGAGCGGACTTAGCAAGAGCTCTTCGATGAACTTTGCGGCTCTTCAGCGGGAAGACGTGAGTCGATCCACTTAGAGATTCTACTCGCATACTGAAAATTTCGCGTAATTGCGTCGTCAGAGCAAACCTTCCACACCGCTTAGGAAGACATGGAAAGCTGATGCGGACGAGGAACCTTCTCCTCCTGGTCGTTACTCTGCCCGGTCCCGACAATTGGATGGTCTACCCAAAGAGACAATTCCTCCAGTCCCGCCCTTGCCAACCTCCCTACTTCCTTCGGGTCTTCCAAGCGCATCCTTGCGTACCTCGACGTCTCGATACTCTTTGACTAGACCGAGCGGAGCTTCTCGTTTCAGTGCTCAGAGGAATAGCGGTCTTTCGAAATCGCAATCTATGTTCACCCTCCCGAAAGCATCGACAAGTGCCTTGGACTTTCCAATGGGAGAAGAACGCGAAGCGTCGCCAGAAAAGCAAGCTGCCGAAATTGGCGGGCGGCAACGTGTAAATGGTAAGCGGACTCGCCTGGCCCTTCGGAAACGCGCCTCGATACTGATTTCGCCACCATAAAGCCTTACTCGGGGCCAGTAAGCCAGCCGCGAATGCTGCGGACAAAGCGCAATCAGGCATCAAGGACGAACACAAAGCTCCCCAGCAGAAAACTGCGGCAGCTCAGGAATTGGAGGATATGCTAAAGGAGGCTGATGAGGAGGATGGGCGAAAAGTAAGCACGATTGTTCACTTCAATATGATAGAATCACGGCTCAGGGTCTCTATCGACTCTTCAGTCTGAGCCTGTTGTACCAGTCATCAACCCATACGAGCATTACCGCTTTAACGTCGGTGCTAGCTCCCCTCGGAAGCGAACGACAGCGACCGAAAAGCGTGCAGGCGGATTAGCAGGCAGGCGCGCAATCTTGGCAGCTGCGGAAAAGAAAGCCAAAGAGAAGGCGAAGGACACCGAGATGACGGATTTCGACCTGATCAAAGAGAACATGGGGGACGCCGCTGGAAAGGTGAGTGAATTGCGTATCAGGTCGATTGTAGATTCTTATGGCGGACTTGCTCTTTTCCAGCGACGGCGAGTTGAGGCCAGTCAAACGGAAGAGCTTGAGATCATCGAAGCTCTACCGACGAAGCGACACCCAGACAACGCTCCATCCCAGAAATCCGAACCTGGAAGCATACGCGGGTCTGCTGCTACGGACACCTCTCGTCCCATCACCGCTCCGACTCGGTCACGCTTCTCTTTCGGTATTCCGGAGCAGAACACAACCAACGCTGCTGTCTCAATTCCGGCTGCTGCGCCGACTTCGGCTTTCAACTTCTCGAAACCTGGTCCCACTGTCCCTTCCCCGTACGAAAGAAAGAACGACGCGCTCGATATCGTCATGGCTACGGCGGGTGCGAGCACAAGTCCAGCTACCAAGTTGACTCCTGCAGTCTTCTCCATCGCGCCCAGTCGGGAGGTGTCTGGACCAGAACGGGTCGCCCCAACAAAGGAACAGCAGGAAGATTTGCTGAAAAGGCCTGCCCGGGAAGAAGCTCTGGCCATCGCGAGCGGGGCTTTACCAGTCTTCGTATTCAAATGTCTGGCCAATCTACCGAGTCTTGCGACGGGCATATCCTTTGCTGCTACACAAAAGGCCAGATCGGTCCCCACCACCGAGCTACCAAAATTCGACTTCGACCACAACCCCAGCAATCAAGCACAACCGAAGGCTAGCATGTCGGCCCCGAAGTCGGTGGCAGTCGCTAGTACATCAAGCTTTCAGCCTGCCGTCACCAGCACTCCGTCGACGGGATTTACTGGATGGGGCGCAATTGCGAAGCCTTCAGCCTCTAATGCCACCTGGACTTGCAACTCTTGCTTCTTGCAATCGAAGGCTTCGAGCACAGAGTGTGATGTCTGTGAAGCGCCGCGGCCGAAAGTTGCACCGACTGAGACGACACCACCCGTCCAGACGCCTCCGCCTGTAGCACCTCCAGCAAGCGGCTTTACAGGCTGGGGAGCCAACTTTGGTGCAGCTCCTGCTGCCAAGTCGGGTTCAGATCAGGATTGGACATGTGGTCTGTGCGGCTGCAAATCCAAAGCGACCAGCCAGCAGTGCGATGTCTGCGAGACCAAGCGAAGCTGAGGATCGACAAGAGGATGTTTGATATATTACGTTTGTGTGGATAATATATCATGTAGGTAGCAATCTATACAACGTGTGAACATTTACCCAATACCAACCTCGGGTGTCGCTAATCCTCATCTCGAATGATGATGGTCCCGGTCTCGATCACTTTGACTCCGTTTGGATGCTGGCTTGTCTGATCCCCAGCAGATCCCACATCCTGATGAGAACCGTTTGTTATGTTCGGGCCTTCTTCCTCCTCGTCTTCATCATCGCTCTCCTCCTCTCCAGGACGTTTGAATGTGATACCTCCCGAAGCCAACTTCCTCCGCTTTCCATCTGCATCTGTGGCACCTCCAGCGGTCGCGCTCGATGCTCCTCCAGCGACTGCAGCTTTCCCACCACCCTTACGTTTCTGACGTTTCGCTCGGTTTTTGGCAGTCTTGGCGTCAGCCGTCTCTGCACGTTGTTTCTGTCGTGCTTCGAACGCTGCTGCTTCCTCGTCCTATCCATTTAGACAGAGCTTATGGTTAGGATGCGTCTGATCAATGCCTTAAGTAGTACATGCTTACCGCTTTGGCCTTTTCATCCATCAGCTTCAATCGCTCATATTCTCTACGTCGATTCTGTTTGTAGACGTGAAACTCCCCACTTCCAGCCTATATTTCATGAATGAGAATTCTATGAGTCATTTGGGCTAGTCCCCGGGTCTAGTCAGCACAAACTCACTCCTGCACTGGAACCCGATACGTTCTTGATCATCTCCTTTGGTGGCCGCAGTGTCTTCTCTCGAGGTCCACCGGGGATATGGACCTCCCTGGTTGGGTCTTTTAGAAGCTTTTCTACCTGTCGAGAAGGAACATCAGGTTGAGATTTTCGATGAAACGGACCAGCAAAATTACTCACCTGTAGACGTTGCCTTTCAAGAGGAGTGAGGAGATGCTTGTTGACAGGCTTGAACGAATTTTCATCCGTGTCTTTTGGCACAGGTGTCCCCGAATTCGATCGGTAAGATGGTCCTGCAGATGACATTTTGAAGAGCGGTGGACGTGATATATTGTAAATCGAAGTAACCTGTAGCCCGCGAATGCAGGATGATAGGAGATATGTTCCGATTCAATCAATGGTCATCTTACAAGCTGCAACCTATATCTCAATGGGACCCTTCTACGGTGAGATCATCATCGGACATCCAGATGATCACGTGTCCGAATTGAGAGGAATGACGGCACCGAGCGTCTTGATTAGGTAAACATCATGCCGCACCCCGAGCGTCCGGTCTGCTGGAAGTTGATTAGCGGGAGGGCTGCGATTTGATCATCTTCATCACTGCAGTTTCGATTCCACGAATGTCATCGTATCGACTCAATCAGTTCTAGTATAGAAGGCTAAGGGCATATACAAACATCTTCAGTAAGCTGTCTAAGACTTTTTGCTCAAATCACAGCGGGGAATTCAAACTCTTTCCATCTGCAGCTCGCTCTCGACGCCATTCCATCACCAATTCTTGATCGTCTGATTATACAAGGCCTTACTGCTCGCTTGCAGACCTATAGCAAGGACAGTATCGTTCTGAACTTCCTAACTTTACAACCAGCGACATAATGACGTCCGCCGAGCTGAATCCGGCTGAGGTTGCCGAGGATCAACCAGTAGCTCTGCTGTCATCACCTGCAGAAGAGCAAACCCTGAACATCTCCCAGGAAGTCGAACCTTTAGAAGGTCAGGAACTTGCGCAATCTGGAAATGAGGAAAAGATTGTACAGGAACAATCCGAGGTTTCTAGATACCCTTCAGTCTCGAGCCAAGTCTTGCAGAATGTCAGGGATTTGAAAGAAGAGATTCTGAATGGTCAGCACGCAACCGTTTCTGCTCCACAAGACGCAGATGCCGAAGACGAAGAAAACGAGGAGCAAGTCGATGTCGTTTTGAAAAGCTTCGAGATCAAGCGAGAAGATGAACGTCAGGAAGCTTCGCAGGATAAACAGCTCGATACAGTCGAGAAGCCAGTATCGTCGGAAGCCGATGATGGAGCCGGGTTGAAGCGAGACGCACAAAGCATGTTGAAATCTGGCAACGACCAGTTGGCTCACCAGCCATCGACCGGTACTGCCGCAACTGGCGAGGAACGTGACGCAAAGCGGGCTCGCTACGAGCAAGATCAGGAAAAAAAGTCGCGAACCGCTGATCCTGACGCTAGTATGGGAAGCATTGTCGATGTCTCCAGGAAGGCATCTGTCAGCGAAAGCCGAATCTCGCACAAGGATTCGCAGGCTGCTTCTACTGGTCGTCCTCGTTCTCCATCTCGGTCTGCCCTTGGACAAAGAGGACCTCTTTCGGATGGACGATCTTTAGATCCCAGGAACTCACGCAGTTACAACGACGACCGATTCTCGAACTCGAATAGGTCTGGGCTGTCCACATACACCGACCGACTATCTTCCAATTCGTCTCGTCGTGATCAAGAGCGCGATCGTATGGAGCAAGCCAGGGCTCGGGGCGAACCACCTTACGAACAAAGATCGGATCGAGATTACCGAGACAGAGAGCGGTTCGAACGAGGCTCAAACGATCGAAGGGATTTCGAGCGGCCTCTTCCTCCTGACAAAGAACCAAAATTGAGCTTGAGAGACAGGATTGAAGGTATCCCACCTGCCCGCCGTCCATCGCCTCCTCTTTCTGCTGCTTCGGGTGGTGCTAGCGGTAGAAGCACGACCAAGTATTCCAGACCTCCCGTGCCCCTGAATGCGGCAGGCCATCCTATCCGAGAGCCTGTACGAGACGATCCTCGAGGTGAATATGACACCCGTCGAAGCGCTAGTGGACGAGAGCGTTATGACGGTCCGGCTGGTCCTCCCGGGCAAGATAACCGAGCTGTCTCGAGGACCAGCAGTATGCCTGAGCGGTAAGTCGGGAGTGCCAAGAAAAAAACAGATAGAATCCGTTTCCTGAACAGCATGTTTGCTGTGCCCTCCATTTCAGTATTACGGATCCCCGAAGCTTTCCTCCCAAGAATGCGACAAGCTACAGTGACGTCAAAGTTTCGGCTCCTCCTAGTAGTCGTCCACCATGGGAAGAACATTCAAGGAACTCGCCCCCTCCGTCATCAGCCGGCGCAAGATATAGCCAGCCTGTCAGCACCTACCGCAGCAAAGAGCCTCCTAGATCGAATCCGAATGTGGTATACTCGCGCCCTCCTGTGCCCAGAGACTCCATTCAGCCACCTTCAGCTACGAGGGGTTCAAGTCCCCCTCCCAGAAGGGTCTATGACGCTCCCAGTCCAGCTCCAAGTCGATCAGGCCCACCGCCCCGAGATTACGCGTATGGAGGTCCTGCATCGTCCGCTCCAGAACCCCATGTCGCCAGCAGGTCCACTTACGATCGCTACGGTGCTCCTGCCCCGCCCGCCGATACTTACAGGAACGATTCCAGGGGCCCTGATTATCGTGCACCCCCACCTGTCGGGCCGCCTTCCGGTCGGACCTACCCGTCTGCTGGTCTTGCCCCTGTAGCTGTAGACCCATATGGACATCCCAGCTATGACCGACAGCCACCTCAATACGACCGGTAAGTAGCAACCGAACAAGCCTCATTCGCCGTCGTGCCCCTGCTGATATGATGTCGTCATAGTTACGGAAGACCCATTCCTCTGGACCAAGGGCCTCCTCCTGCAAGCTACGCCCCTCCTCCAGTCGCAAGATCGGCTCCGGTTTACGCTGCGCCTCCTCCCGTTTCTGATGTTGATGCGGAACTTGAGGGACTCAAACTCCGATTGTTGGAACTCGAACGACGCCGAGAAGCCGAAAGGGATGCCGAGATTGCCCGAACGATGCCAAGAAGCTTTCAAAACGGACCTCCTGTGTCCCATATGCCTATTGAGACGGGATACGGTAGTCGCGGGGAATCTATCAACAACGGACGTGGTTACGTTCCTCGAGAACGAGAAAGGGAACGAGAACGAGAGCCTGCTGGCAGTTACCCTTCGCGCAACGCTCCTCCTCTTGCTGAGAGACGCGAGCCTGTGTACGTGAACCCGCGGAACGGACCATCCCCCGGAGACTTTCCTCCCAGGAATGGGCCTGTCTACCGAGCTTCTGGTCGAAGGACCCCACCGCCCATGGCCCGAGAAGACCGTTCCAGGCGATAGAATCGTACTGCACTTGTGCCATTGCCCGACAACTCTCCTCAAAATATGCAACTAGTGAAATGACGATAAGGCTGACTCTGTGGCTCGGACTCTATGGACTGTCTCACGAAAAGGAACACGAACAATACCCCTCGCAGGACTCAGCTTACAATAAGAGCCAAGAATGCCCGGTACCATTACCGTCGAGGTAGACCTTTCTGCCAATCTCCATTCCTCTTCATCTGGTCTTGCGGAAATTACCGTAATACTTTCCCTCACTCGAAGCCTTGTATATGGTGTTTGCTTATTTACGAAAAGACGAAGATGGTGTTTGATGAAAGACGGTTCGTTGCGCGGTGAACTGAAATTCACGTTATCATATCTTGTGCACTTCTATAGGTTTACCGATGATTCTTGATGACATACTTTATTTGGATGGATGCTTGATCGAGATCAGATCGTTGTGTCGATTCAGTTGATCCAAGTTGACGCGTGATAAGCTAGACCCACACTCTTTAACCTTCGTTAAAGACACGGGTCTCCGGTCTTTTTGCCGCTTTTCTGCGGGCGCGCGTTCAATCATACCTGGGAGTCGCCAGAGTGTGTGGTAGGCGGCAGAGCAGATCCTAAACTTGAGATGTTTGATATCAGTCCTTTCGCTAGCCCTGGCCGAAATTCAAGCACAAGTCTTGCTTCCACATCGCATTCTCGCGCTTCCCTCACCTCTCGCTCGCTGACATTGTAGGGTCACCTGTTTTTCTCCGCAACAACCAAGCGAGCAGCAAACGATTTGTGACCGAGACTTGCTGTTCTAGAATACTGCCGCTCTGCACCATGGACCCCCCGGAAGACCCGTTACTCCTGCTTCATCTTCTACGTTGCGATCCATCAAGTCAATGCAATATCATACAACCATTTATACAAAACAAAACAATAGAACCCGCCCTACCGCGCTCAAAATCAACCCTCAGTACCCCATTCTAAGTCATGACGATATCCCGCTTCTCTTGCCCCACTACAGGGACTTCCTTCTCAGTCCCCACGTCCACGTCCACGTCCACGTCCGCTTCATCCTCGTCCTGGTCCTGATCCTGATCCAAAGAGATCGTCTCTCCTCTTTTCAACGCAGCAAATCGGTCTTTAGCTCGATCAAGACGTTCGCTAT
>Ga0308160_10006882_pt1 | contig 11436 bp, 6 predicted proteins | sample PhyFR1_FD_201036 | JGI IMG/M metagenome (GOLD analysis project Ga0308160, IMG submission 201036) | Phyllosphere microbial communities from UC Gill Tract Community Farm, Albany, California, United States - DLSLF.R1 | ecosystem: Host-associated > Plants > Phyllosphere > Unclassified | place: USA... | reverse complement strand
CCGGGGCTGACCAATCGATACGCGCTAGCGCGTGACTGCTGGTGACCGAGACTTCCAGGGATTTTTTCTCCCCACCATAGCCGGTCACCTGCGATGCGGTATGCAGGCGGATCAGTTCCTTCTTGCGGTACGCCAGGATAATGTTGTTATTTCTCTCCACCAGGGCGTAGCGGCTGCCTGCCAGGCTGCGCATTGCCGCCACGGCAGTGGGATTGATCTGCTGCTGTCATGGCATACATGGTCACGCGACAGGTCATAATCAGTAAAGAAATTGGCACCGAGCCTATAACGGGGCGCGAAGTGGCGCAGCCCGGCACCGAGGTTAAGCTGGGTACGCTCATCGGTGCGGTGCAGGCTGCCCTGGGTGAAGAGCAGGTTGTCGCCCTGGTCATACAGCGGAGCCAGCAGGTCAAACTGCGAGTTTTTCAGCGAGAAGTGCTTATCCGCGCCCAACTGCACACGGGCGGTGCCGAAGCGGCGCAGCCACGTTATAGCGATAGTTAAGCTGGAAAGTATGGTGGCGATCCTGGCAATAGTCGCGAGGAGCGCCTGTTTTACCGAAGCCATGCTTGCGAGTAGGTTCAGTTTGCTGGCAAGACTGGAAAGTTCGCTGACTAGACGCGCCAACGCCCCGCCTGTCGGAAACTTCAGCAACGGAATAGCCGCGTTCGGTGATTTGACGAACAGCGACTTCCTAAAATTCAGGGGTAAATCGTGGCAGGGGCCAGTCCATTACCCTAGTCAAGGTGCCAAATAAACGGGGTTCTCAGCAATCTAAGACACTCTTTGGCGTGTCTTCTTACGTTATGCTGGATGGAGTATTACTCAGGTGGGTACGTGCCGCCTGTCTCACCAGTGCAATTTCATCCAATAGCTCCAACCACTCCGGTTCTAACTGTGCGTGGCTGACGCCCTGACGCAACTGCTGCTCCAGGTAGAAACACAACTGCTTCAGGCGTGGTACGCCGTTGTAGCTACAACTGCCATGCAACTTATGGATCAAGTCGAGAATGCTGTCGTCCGGCTGGCCGTCGAGCAGCGCTTGTACCCGTTCGTCGACCTGTGGCAGGAAACCGAGTAGCATCTCTAGCATGTCGCGTGCCAGATCCTGTTTGTTGGCTGCCTGGCGCAGCGCCATCGGCCAGTTGAGCGACAATAGCTGTTCGGCGACGTGCGGCTCGCCGCTGTGATAGCGGGATAGCACACGGGTTAGCATTGCTTCGTCGATCGGTTTGGCCAGATAGTCGTCCATTCCGGCCTTGAGCAGATGCTCGCGTTCGCCGCTGATCGCGTGGGCGGTGACGGCGACGATCGGGGTTGACTTATGGTGCGGTAGTTGGTGGATCAATTCACTGGTGCGGATGCCGTCGATCTTCGGCATCTGAATATCCATCAGGATCAGATCCAGCACGTTGTCGCGTGCCAGCGCCAGTGCTTCTTCACCACTTTCGCATAGCAGGGTTTGCTCCACTTGTTCTGCCAGCAGAGTGCCAATAAGTTTCAGGTTAGCCGGGTTATCGTCGACTGCCATCACCGTTAGCGGCAGTCGTTTGCGCTGTGGTTGGGGGCTGAGGCGCAGTGGTACCTCCATCCGCAGCAGTGGGAATAGGCGATTGCTGGTGATCGGTTTGATCAGGCAACCGAGTGCGCCCTGCTGCTTCAACTGTTCTGCATCGATCTGCGATTGATATGACAGCGCCAGGATCACCCGGCTGGTCACCTTCAGCGCCGCTAGCAGCGTGTTATTATGCTGCACCATACTGCTGGTGACCGGGATTGGTGCGCCAATGAGCAGAAAGTCATATTCGTTTTTTGGTAACTGGGCCAAGGTCAGCGAATGGGTGATCACCAGTGGGGTGACGCTAAGCATATTGAGTGTCGCTTGCGCCGCCGCCGGGTTGGATTCGATGTAAGCCAGCGTTTTACCGCGCAGATCCGTCAAGCTAGGTTGCAATGATGGCATGCCTTCGTTCAGGTCGAGTTGGATATAGAACCAGAAGGTCGAACCACGGCTAAGTTGGCTGTGGAAGCAGATATCACCCCCCATCTCCTTCACCAGCTTTTGGGTGATCACCAGCCCCAGCCCGGTGCCGCCGTGGCTGCGGGAAATGCTGGCATCCGCCTGACGGAACGCCTGGAAAAGCTGCGATTGCTGGCGCTCGGAAATGCCGATGCCCGTGTCGTGGATCTGCACTTCCAACTCCACCCTGCATTCCAACTGTTTACGCAGCTCGACGCGAATATCGATGCTGCCGGTCTCAGTAAATTTGACCGAATTGCCCAGCAGATTGGTGATGATTTGCTGCAAGCGCCGCGCGTCGCCGAACACCTGCTCTGGCACGTTGTTGTGCACGTCCAGCGTCAGCTCCAGCCCTTTCTCATGAGCGCTGGGGGCCAGCAGCACTATCACGTCATCCAGGGTTTCGCGCAGCGAGAACGGGATGTGTTCCAACACCAGTTTGCCGGCTTCCAGCTTAGAGAAGTCCAGCACGTCGTTGATGATGGTCAGCAGGTTATTGGCCGAACGCTCGATGGTTTGCAGGTAATCGGCTTGGGTTATACTCAGATCGGTTTTCAGCATTTGACGGGTAAAGCCGATAACGCCGTTCAACGGGGTGCGTAGCTCGTGCGACATATTAGCCAGAAATTCGGACTTGATACGCGCCGCTTCCTGGGCTCGCTTTTTCGCCAGATCCAGTTCGACGTTTTGGATCTCCATCTGTTCCAAAGTTTCGCGCAGATCGGAGGTGGCCTGATCGATGTTCTGCTGCATTTCTTCGTGGTAGGCGGTGAGCGACATCGCCATCGAGTTGATGCCGTTCTTCAGCGTGTGCAGTTCGCCAAGCATAAAGCCTTCGACACGGCTGTCGAGCTGGCCTCGGCGAATGCGGTCAACGGTATTCACCATATTGCGGATTGGGCCAGTCACGTCACGCATCAGGCGGTAGGCGAACAGCATAGAGATGCACATGCACAGCAACAGCAGTAGGGTGGAGATGAACACTTCTTTATATTGCTGTAGCCGCACCGACTGTAAACCCAGCTCGATCGCCACATAGCCTAGGTTGTTGTCAAGATTGCCGCTATTGTCGGCAGTTCCATCGGGATACTGGTTTTCGGACCAGATTGGCGTGCGCAGGATCAGCGAGTCGCCGCGCCGGGTCAACATGAGATCGGCAGGAAGAGGTGCCCCTGTCGGTAGCTGTAGTCGGGCGAAGTTGTGATGATGATTGGAGGTGACAAACAGGTTATTCTGCGCATCGAACACGGTAATCGAACGCACAATCTCTGAATGACGGCGGTGCAATAGACTGACTAGCTGCCTGACCGATTCGCGGCTGTGGAAAATCATGCCGTACTCGCTGGCCACCGCCAGCGGCTCGATAATGTTGACACCGGCGTTAACCAGTTGTTCCTGCAACTCGTTATAGCGATGCACCACAAAAGAGGTGCTGAGCAGCAAACCAATCAGCAAAGTTGGTGCCAAAATTAGGATCATCATGCGCGCACGCAGGCTGTATTTGGTCATGGGATTCCAATGATAGGAGAATTGACAACTGACGCTAGCTCAGAACCTATCCCAGCAGGCTATTTTATTTGCCATTTTGGCCCTGGGCAGTGCCCACAATCATCACATACGCCATGTATGCTGCGAGGATTGCGCGCTGTCCTGGTCTAAACTGGCTTCAACTAATTATACGCCTACTGGAATAGGCTCTTAATATAAACCAGCACATCATCGACAAACATGGCGCAATTCTACCCTGTCAAACGCCGTATGACGACTTGGCTGAATTGACAAATCACTGAGCGGCCTCGATTCCATTGCCCAAGGCAGGGTGCAAACGGGCAGAAATCCAGTTGACCCCAAATAAGCCCCCATCGCCCGTAGTGGGCAGAAGCGTACTGGTACCGCTCATGTAAGGTGTTGCCACGCTGGTAGTGAATGGGCAATATAATGGGCATAAGAATATCCTTAAGAAAATGTCTCGTTTTCGATGAAAACAGGGAGGCAGACGTTGAGCGACAAGATGGATGGCGCAAAGAGTCGATCAGGCGGTGCTGGAACCTACCCGGGCCGGGACGCTTGGAAGGATGTCACAGATTATGATCACTGGGTGTGATGTATCCCACACTACGAAGGCAAGCGACTGGGTACCGGTTAGTGTCTGGCATGCGTGCGGGTGCGGTATACCCGTGATACTTCACGTTGCTTGTGCGTTAGCTTTCTTTGCTTACCCCTGTCACTGACTGGTTAAGCGCCTGGGGATTAATCAACCCCATCCCTGAAGTTAAGCCTGCGGCCCAGTGCAAGCGCGGTTCAAATTGGTTCTCGACCGATTTGTCGCTACGTTGCTGCCTTCCAGCAACTCGAATTATTTAGGGTATAAATGCTTCCGCATACGGGGCATCTTGGTCAATGGCGCTGCAAAGTAGAGAGGGGTTGGTTATGGTTGCGGTAAGGAGTGCACATCTGAATACGGCGGTTGAATTCGCTCTTGATGAGTGGATAGCCAGTTTGGGGCTAACTAGCCCACAGTCATGTGAGCGATTAGCCACAACCTGGCGTTATTGTGAACAGCAGACCCAAAACTACCCTAATGCGCCGCTGTTGTTGTGGCGTGGGCTTGAAATGGTAGAAATTCTCTCTACCCTGAGCATGGATAATGACAGTATGCGCGCCGCGCTGCTGTTCCCATTGGCGGATGCCGGCATCGTGCAGGAAGAGACCCTGACCGCAACGTTCGGCAAGGAGATCACCTATCTGGTACATGGTGTGCGCGATATGGATGCTATCCGTCAACTGAAAGCCACCCAAAATGGTTCGATGGCCTACGAGCAGGTCGACAATGTGCGTCGTATGTTGTTGGCGATGGTGGAGGATTTTCGCTGTGTGGTGATCAAGCTGGCGGAGTGCATCGTCCACCTACGTGAGGTAAAGGACGCGCCCGAAGATGAGCGCGTGTTGGCCGCCAAAGAGTGTTCCAATATCTATGCACCGCTGGCCAACCGCCTGGGCATCGGTCAAATCAAATGGGAATTGGAGGATTTGTGCTTCCGCTATCTGCACCCGGACGAATACAAGCGTATCGCCAATCTGCTGCATGAGCGCCGCATTGATCGCGAACAATTTATCGACGATTTCGTTGCATCGTTACGCGGTGCCATGGCTGATGAGAACGTCAAAGCTGAGATCTATGGACGCCCGAAACACATCTACAGCATCTGGCGTAAGATGCAGAAAAAACATCTTTCCTTTGACGAACTGTTTGATGTTCGGGCGGTGCGTGTGGTGGTCGAGCGTTTGCAGGACTGTTATGCCGCGCTAGGGATTGTGCATACCCACTTCCGTCATCTACCGAACGAATTTGACGATTACGTTGCCAACCCGAAGCCCAACGGCTATCAGTCGATCCACACGGTGGTGCTTGGCCCACGTGGTAAAACGCTGGAAATCCAGATCCGTACTCGCCAGATGCACGAAAACGCCGAGCTAGGCGTGGCCGCGCACTGGAAATATAAAGAGGGTGCCGGAGCGACGATGCGTTCTGGTTACGAGGAGCGCATCGCCTGGTTGCGCAAACTGATCACCTGGCAGGAAGAGATGGCGGACTCCGGCGAGATGCTCGATGAAGTGCGTAGCCAAGTGTTTGATGACCGAGTGTATGTCTTTACCCCGAAAGGTGATGTCGTGGATCTGCCGGCGGGGTCGACGCCGCTCGACTTTGCCTACCATATCCACAGTGATGTGGGGCACCGTTGCATTGGTGCCAAGGTTGGTGGCCGCATCGTGCCTTTTACTTATCAGTTACGGATGGGTGATCAAATTGAGATCATCACTCAAAAACGGCCCAACCCGAGCCGCGATTGGTTGAACCCCAACCTGGGCTACGTGACCACTAGCCGTGGGCGTTCGAAGATCCACCACTGGTTTCGCAAACAAGATCGTGACAAGAACATTCTCGCCGGGCGCCAAATGTTGGATAACGAGTTAGCGCACCTGGGCATCAACCTGAAAGAGGCTGAAAAATTGCTGATCCCGCGCTATAACATGCACTCGTTGGATGAGGTATTGGCGGCGATCGGTGGCGGCGACATTCGCCTTAATCAAATGGTGAACTTCCTGCAAAGCAAGTTCAATAAGCTGAGCGCCGAAGAACAAGATCGCGAAGCGCTGCGCCACCTGGTGCAACATAAAGCGCCGCCGCCAACTCGCTGTAAAGACAACGGCCGAGTAGTGGTGGAAGGGGTGGGTAACCTCATGCATTACATTGCTCGCTGCTGCCAGCCGATCCCCGGCGACCCTATCGTCGGCTTTATCACCCAGGGGCGTGGCATCTCAATTCACCGTGCCGATTGTGATCAGTTGATTGAACTACAGTCACATGCACCGGAGCGTATCGTCGATGCTGTATGGGGGGAAAGCTATTCCAGCGGGTATGCGCTGGTCGTGCGTGTGATGGCGAATGATCGCAGTGGGCTGCTGCGTGACATCACCACCATTTTGGCCAACGAGAAGGTCAATGTGTTGGGTGTCGCTAGCCGCAGCGACACCAAAAAGCAACTGGCTACTATTGATATGGATATCGAAATCTACAACCAGTTGGTACTGAGCCGGGTGTTGGCGAAGCTTAATCAACTACCAGACGTGATCGACGCCAAACGTTTGCATGGCGACTAAGTCCCCTGTGCCTTTCGAATCGTATCGTTTTGGCTACCAGCGCCTGGATGCGATTGGCAATAAACTGTGCGGGTACAGAAATGAGTGCCCATCCTTTTTTTATTCTCAGAGATTTTCCTATGACTTCATCTCCCCCGCTGCAACGCCTGCTGAATATTATGACAACGCTGCGCCACCCGCAGGCGGGTTGCTCATGGGATCGCCAGCAGACCTTCGCCACCCTCGCACCTTATACACTGGAAGAGACCTACGAAGTACTGGACGCCATTGAACGTCAGGACTACGCCGACCTGCGTGACGAGTTGGGTGACGTGCTGTTCCAGGTGGTATTTTACGCCCAGATGGGGCAGGAACAAGGGTTGTTCAATTTCGATGAAGTGTGCAACGCCATCAGCGACAAACTGGAGCGCCGTCATCCGCACATTTTTGGTGCCGACAGCGAGAACGTGGCGGCGCGTTGGGAGCAACTGAAAGCCGATGAGCGTGCCGAGAAGGCACTGTATTCGGCATTGGACGATATCCCACAGGCGCTGCCAGCGCTGATGAAAGCGCACAAAATCCAAAAGCGCTGCGCTGCTGTCGGCTTTGACTGGAACACCTTAGCTCCCGTGCTGGACAAGGTGTATGAAGAGATCGACGAGGTGATGCATGAAGCCCGCCAGGCGGTAGTTGATGAGCAAAAACTGGAGGAAGAGATTGGCGATCTGCTGTTCGCCACGGTCAACTTAGCGCGCCACCTCGGCCATAAGGCTGAAAACGCCTTGCAGGTGGCGAATCGCAAGTTCGAACGGCGTTTCCGCCAGGTGGAAGAGATCACCAGACAGCAAGGGCTACGCCTGGAAGAGGCTACGCAAGAGCAAAAGGAAGCGGCTTGGCAACAGGTTAAACGCCAAGAAAACTGATCCACAGGCGCGGTACCCGATGTTGATGGGTGACAAGGCCCATTCAAGTTGAAACGGTTAAGAACTTATCCCATAAGGCTATTTTATTTGCCATTTTGGCCCTGGGCCGTGCTCACCCTCCTTACGGACTCCCTGTACGCTGCGGTTGTTGCGCTGTCCTGATCCAAACTGGTTGCAACAATGTACGCCCACTGGGATAGGCGCTAAACTTCAAATCTGCCACGTTTAAACCAGGCGTGGTAGCAGGAAATCCAACAAACTGAAACAGAAGGTGTTTTATCGTGACAGCGAGACAGTAAAATAAGATTTTTTCTGTTAACTGGCTGTTTTATCAATAGTTATAGTGGTGTTGAAGGATAAAAACCCCGATGAAGACCGGAGGGGGGCAGAGATGATGGGCAGTAAAACGATCGTTTGTAGGCCGAATGAGGTTCGGGTATACTGTTTTCCCGTCCTGGTTCCCATCGTCTTTAAACCTAAACTCTCAGGTTCAGCATGACAACTAATTATATTTTTGTGACCGGCGGGGTTGTATCCTCTCTGGGTAAAGGCATTGCCGCAGCCTCCTTGGCGGCTATTCTTGAAGCCCGTGGCCTCAACGTTACCATCATGAAACTGGATCCGTACATCAACGTCGATCCGGGTACCATGAGCCCGATTCAGCATGGGGAAGTTTTTGTCACTGAAGATGGCGCAGAAACCGATCTGGATTTGGGTCACTACGAGCGCTTCATCCGCACCAAAATGTCGCGCCGCAACAACTTCACCACTGGCCGTATCTACTCCGACGTTCTGCGTAAAGAACGCCGTGGCGATTATCTGGGTGCCACCGTGCAAGTTATCCCGCATATCACCAACGCGATCAAAGAGCGCATTCTGGAAGGCGGCGAAGGCCATGATGTGGTGTTGGTGGAAGTCGGCGGTACTGTTGGCGATATCGAATCACTGCCGTTCCTCGAAGCCATCCGCCAGATGGCGGTGGAAGTCGGCCGTGAGCACACCCTTTACATGCATCTGACGCTGGTGCCTTATATGGCAGCGGCGGGTGAAGTGAAAACCAAACCCACCCAGCATTCCGTAAAAGAGCTGCTTTCAATTGGTATCCAGCCGGATGTGCTGATTTGCCGTTCTGATCGCACAGTTCCTGCTAACGAACGCGCGAAAATCGCACTTTTCTGCAACGTACCGGAGAAAGCGGTTATTTCCCTTAAAGATGTTGATTCTATTTATAAAATTCCAGGTCTATTGAAATCTCAAGGGTTAGATGATTATATCTGTAAACGATTCAGCCTGAATGTGCCGGAAGCGAACCTGGCAGAATGGGAACAGGTGATCTACGAAGAAGCCAATCCGGGCGGCGAAGTGACCATTGGCATGGTAGGAAAATATGTCGAACTGCCAGATGCCTATAAGTCGGTGATTGAAGCATTGAAGCATGGCGGGCTGAAAAAACGTCTGACCGTGAACATCAAGTTGATCGACTCGCAGGATGTGGAAACCCGTGGCGTAGAAGTGCTAAAAGGGTTGGATGCGATCCTGATCCCTGGCGGTTTCGGTTATCGCGGCGTGGAAGGCATGATCATGGCCGCGCGCTATGCGCGTGAGAACGCGATCCCTTATCTGGGCATTTGCCTGGGGATGCAGGTAGCGTTGATGGAGTTCGCCCGCCATATGGCGGGTATGGAGAACGCTAACTCAACCGAGTTTGCCCCAGATTGTAAATACCCGGTGGTGGCGTTGATCACCGAATGGCGTGATGAAGACGGTAACATCGAAGTGCGCACCCAAGAAAGCGATTTGGGGGGAACGATGCGTGTCGGTAGCCAGCCATGCCACCTGGCCGAAAACAGTCTGGTGCGCCAATTGTACGATGAACCGACCATTGTTGAACGCCATCGTCACCGCTATGAAGTTAACAACATGCTGTTGAAGCAGATCGAAGCCGCCGGGCTACGCGTAGCCGGTCTTTCTGCCGACAACAAGCTGGTTGAGATCATTGAACTGCCAAATCACCCGTGGTTTGTGGCCTGCCAGTTCCACCCGGAATTTACTTCAACACCGCGTGATGGGCATCCGCTCTTCGCGGGCTTTGTGAAAGCCGCTGGTGAGTATCAGAAGCGCCAGATGAAATAACCTATCGGTAGGTAGCCGCACGGTGAGAAGCGCGTGCTGCTTATCTTGAGTTTTAATTTAACTTGTACTGAGGAAACCTTAATGTCCAAAATTGTTAAAGTCATCGGTCGTGAAATCATCGACTCCCGTGGTAACCCGACTGTTGAAGCCGAAGTGCATCTGGAAGGCGGCTTCGTCGGTCTGGCTGCGGCACCCTCAGGGGCTTCTACTGGTTCCCGTGAAGCCTTGGAACTGCGCGACGGTGACAAAGCTCGTTTCTTGGGTAAAGGCGTATTGCAAGCCGTTGCCGCAGTAAACGGCCCGATCGCTCAGGCTGTACGGGGTAAAGATGCCAAAGATCAGGCGAACATTGACAGGATCATGATCGAGCTGGACGGCACCGAGAACAAATCCCAATTTGGTGCTAACGCCATTCTGGCGGTTTCCCTGGCTGTGGCGAAGGCTGCCGCTGCCTCCAAAGGCATGGCGCTGTACGAACATATCGCCGAGCTAAACGGCACCCCAGGCAAATTCTCCATGCCACTGCCGATGATGAACATCATCAACGGCGGCGAGCATGCGGACAACAACGTCGATATTCAGGAATTTATGATCCAGCCAGTTGGCGCGAAAACCCTGAAAGAAGCGGTGCGCATCGGCTCTGAAGTGTTCCATCACCTAGCGAAAGTACTGAAAGCCAAAGGCATGAACACTGCAGTGGGCGATGAAGGCGGTTACGCGCCAAATCTCGGTTCCAACGCTGAAGCACTGGCAGTTATCGCTGAAGCGGTAAAAGCGGCGGGTTACGAGCTAGGCAAAGATGTGACCTTGGCGATGGACTGTGCGGCTTCCGAGTTTTACAAAGACGGTAAATACGTGCTGGCTGGTGAAGGCAACAAAGCTTTCACTTCTGAAGAGTTCACCCACTTCCTAGAAGACTTGACCAAACAGTACCCCATCGTGTCGATCGAGGATGGCCTGGATGAATCTGATTGGGATGGTTTTGCCTATCAGACCAAAGTGCTGGGCGACAAAATCCAGTTGGTGGGTGACGACCTGTTTGTGACCAACACCAAGATCCTGAAAGAAGGTATCGAAAAAGGTATCGCTAACTCTATTCTGATCAAATTCAACCAAATCGGTTCTCTGACCGAAACTTTGGCCGCTATCAAGATGGCAAAAGAGGCTGGCTATACTGCGGTGATCTCTCACCGTTCAGGTGAGACCGAAGATGCCACCATCGCCGACCTGGCGGTAGGTACTGCGGCGGGCCAGATCAAAACCGGCTCCATGAGTCGTTCTGATCGCGTTGCCAAATATAATCAGTTGATTCGTATAGAAGAAGCGCTGGGTGACCGCGCGCCGTTCAACGGCCTGAAAGAAGTCAAAGGTCAGTGATGACAGCCTGATTGGCGGCTAAATTTAAAACCCGCTGCGGCGTAATGCCAGTCACTTAGAGCCTATCCCAGTGCAGTCAGTTTGGATACGGACAGCGCGCAATACCCACAGCGTACAGGGAGTACCTGAAGATGGTGAGCACTGCCCAGGGTCAAAATGGCAAATAAAATAGCCTGATGGGATGGGCTCTTATGGTGGCTGGCGTTTTTTATGGGATAAACCTGGTTAATTAGCGAAAAGGGAGACATGCGAAAGTCCAAGGAAGGGGCATTTCATTAACATTGAAATGATAACTATTATTATTTATTCTTGTGTTGTTAATTTTCTGCCAGATGATAGTGT
>Ga0308160_10006881_pt1 | contig 11440 bp, 11 predicted proteins | sample PhyFR1_FD_201036 | JGI IMG/M metagenome (GOLD analysis project Ga0308160, IMG submission 201036) | Phyllosphere microbial communities from UC Gill Tract Community Farm, Albany, California, United States - DLSLF.R1 | ecosystem: Host-associated > Plants > Phyllosphere > Unclassified | place: USA... | reverse complement strand
CGATCTGCTTTCGAGGAAAGCAATGGTCGCGATTAACTTTGCCGGCAAGCCGCTTGCACGCGATCACGGGGGACCGGCACGCCTTCTGGTGCCGCATCTTTATTTTTGGAAATCTGCAAAGTGGGTAAATTCCTTGCAGTTTACAACCAGCGACGAGCCGGGCTTCTGGGAGCGGCACGGCTATCACATCTACGGTGATCCCTGGCGTGAGCAACGGCACTCGAATGACTGAAAAGGGTGCCAAAATCCAGTGGCAGTCGTGCGTCATCGACGAAATCGTTCAGCAAACTCCGAGTATCAAGAGCTTCTTCCTTCGGTTGAGCGAACCTTTCGCGCATATTGCAGGTCAGCACGTGGATATCCGACTGACGGCGCCTGATGGCTACAGTGCGATGCGCAGCTACTCGATCGCGTCAGCGTCAATAGCGTCTGCGACCATCGAGCTTGCTATCGAGCGCCTGCCGGATGGCGAAGTATCGGCATACTTTCACGACGTCGCGTCGATCGGCGACGAAATCGAGCTTCGGGGTCCGCTCGGCGGACATTTCCTTTGGCCTGAACCTGCGATAGACGCAGCGTTATTGATTGCGGCAGGCTCAGGCCTCGTACCGTTGATGGCAATGATCCGGCAGCGCCGGGTACTGGCCCAGGCGGTGCCGACGGCGCTAATCCTGTCCGCACGGACCGCTGAGGACGTTCTCTTCTCAGAAGAGCTTCATACCATTGAATCGAACGACCCGGCATTCGTTTTCGCGTTAGCGATTACGCGAGAGAGACCGGCCCGAAACTCGGACTTTGCGCGACGCATCGATGAAGGGGTTATCCGAGAAGTTTTAATCCGGCTTCACCGAAAGCCCACGCAAGTGTTCGTTTGCGGGTCTAACGGTTTTGTCAACATTGTCACCGATGGCGCGTTGCTGGCGGGCCTAGACCCGACCATTATCAAGACCGAGCGCTACGGTGGCTAGCACTAAAACTATTTCATGTTGCACCAATTACAGACGTGAACCCAATGACTTCTTTTGGAGATCAACATGAGCCGATTTGCCCAACCCGTCTTTATAGCCGCTGGCCTTCGAACCCCTTTCGGCCGTGGTGGCGGAGCCTTGGCTGCCTATGACGCCGTCTCTTTATCTGTGCCCGTCGTGAAAGAAATGGCAGCACAAGCGGAGCCAGACCTCCTTGTCTGGGGGACCGTTATGCCGAATTTAGGCTGGAGCAACATTGCACGCGAAATCTGGCTTGACGCCGAGTTCAACCCAAATGTGCCGGCATTTTCCCTCGTGCTCGCATGCTCTACCAGTATGACAGCGACCTTCGCCGCTGCGGGGATACTGGGCGGAGGAACTGACCTCACTATGGTCGGTGGTTCTGAAGTCATGAGCCGCCCATCAATCGCTCTGACGGCTGATGCATCCAAAAGGCTCATAGGTCTCTTTGCGCAGGATGCGACGGCGGCGCTGGCCGCCCTGAAGGTTCTGACCCCAGGCGATTACGTACTTCCGACAAAAGGTTACGTTAACCGAATCACCGGCAGAACGATGGGCGACCATATGGAGGAGACTGCCAAGGTTTGGCGCGTCTCGCGCGAGGCGCAGGATGATTGGGCACTTAAGAGTCACCAGCGGGCAGTCACTGGTTGGGAACGCGGTTTCTTTGACGATCTCGTCATATCCCTACCGGAGCTAGCGCGCGATGCGAACCCGCGCTCCGATACGTCGCCCGAACGACTCGCCTCTCTCAAGCCCGCGTTCGATCGCAAAAGTGGGCAGGGATCTCTGACTGCTGGCAACAGCTCACCAATTACTGACGGAGCTGCCGGGTGTTGGGTCGCCACCAAAGCTGGCGTGGGGAGACTTCCGGCGGAAACCCCATATGCGCAGCTCATCGACTACGAGGTGTCAGCCGTCGATTTCCATACTGAAGGCCTGCTAATGGCGCCCGCCTACGGCATTCCGCGCTTGCTCGCGCGCAACCATCTTAACTTCTCCGACGTCGCATTATGGGAAATCCATGAAGCCTTTGCAGCGCAGGTTCTGGCGAACGTCGCGGCAATCACCAATCCTGGCTGGGTGCGCAATAAAGCCGGTGTCCAGGCGGCTATGGGCGACTTCGATTGGAACCGCGTCAATCCGAATGGGGGCTCGGTGGCCATTGGTCATCCGTTCGGGGCAACAGGCGCGCGCGATCTCAGCCAAGCGGTGAAAGAATTATGGACCATGCCGCCCGGATCCAAGGCAATCGTCAGCATCTGTGCTGACGGAGGTCAAGGCACGGTGGCACTTCTCCAACGCCCCTGATCGGAAGATAGCGACATGAAGGCATCGCTTTCCACGAATCTGGTGCTCGCGAGGATCGTCCTCCCAAAGGTACAGCGGCGTCAGTGCATACAGGCGAGGTTCAGGGCAGCGTTTTATCAAGTGACATCAATGAGCCCAATTGGTATCCGCATAAGAGTGCCAAGGTGCCCCCTCCAAAACGGGGACCTTCCGCGGTCTTTCCTTTCATTTCCGGTTCGGGCCTCCACGGTAAGCCCGAGGCTAGAGCAGATTACCTAGACGGCATCGCGCCGGGAGACGTAAGCTTGGGCATGATGCAATTTGAGGGATTCAGCAACGCCACAAGTCGAGTTGGTCAATCAAGTCGCATCGCGGAGCAAACCAACTTCTCTGGCGTCGAATTTGAAACACACAAGTCAGCAACTACGCCTACGCATGGGAGGTCGAGATGGTGAAGGCCGGTTTTGGAGGCGGATGCCATTGGTGCACAGAGGGAGTGTTCCAGGCGTTGCGCGGCGTCACCCAAGTTGAGCAGGGTTTCGTAAAATCAGACGCGCCAGCGGATACCTGGTCCGAAGGAGTGATCGTTACGTTCGATCCGTCCATAATTAGCTTGGCGACGCTTTCTGAGGTGCATCTAAGAACGCATTCTGCCACTAGGTTGCGATCGCCTCGCAGCAAGTACCGGAGCGCGATTTATATCTTCGAAGACAGCCAGCGGAACGAAGCTGAATTGGTGATAACCAGATTCGCTGATGAGTCTGGTAAAGCAGTGCACACCTTAGTCCTTCCGTTTGCGAGTTTTGAGGCATCGGAAGCGCGTTACCAAAACTACTATCGGACCGACCCGAGCAGACCATTTTGTCGCCGCTACATCGATCCCAAGCTTGAATACATCCGCACGCACTTCTCGACGCTAGCGCTCCCTGAAGCGACCTTACCAACCACACAAGCAATCCATAATGATAAGGCTCCTGGTACCAAGGCGTCTCTGCGATGAGTCCCGACTTGTTTGTGGTTACTCCCTACGAGAACGCTGCATAGTGGTCCGTCGCAAACCGCATTTTGCCTACCATTTGAATTGAAGGCGCTACAGAAAAGATAGAAGCTGACGGCATTGCTCAATCCACCACTTCTACTGTTGGCAATGAGTTTAAGGCTCATCAAACGATGGTGCCTAATCCTATGAAGCTGCACTGACACCAAGGACCCCCATGCTGACTTACCGCGCCCCAATGGTCTTGATTTAACCCACCTCATTACACAACTAAAGTCGGTATGACTGGTCCCATGATTTTTGATGGAGGCCGCCATGAGTCAGGAGTGGGCAGCGCAGAAACTGGCAGGGATCGATTTGGGGGATGCACGGCTCAGCAAGCGTTCCGTCACGCTGCTGGATCGGCTGGCAGATAAGCCGACGGCCAGCATTCCCCATGCCTGCAACGGCTGGGCTGAAACGCAGGCGGCCTACCGGTTTCTGGCGCAGGAGGATATCGGATGGGAACATATTCTAATGCCCCATTTCGGCTGTACACGGCAGCGCATGCAAGGCCGGCCGGTGGTGCTGTGCATTCAGGATACGACTGAACTGGACTTTAACGGCCAGCAGACCGAGGGCCTTGGCACACTAAGCTTTCCTGCCCAGCGCGGCATGTATCTGCATCCAACCTATGCCGTTAGCCCGGAGCGTGAACCGCTCGGCGTGTTGGACGCCTGGATGTGGGTGCGGGATGCGTCAAAGAAGGTCAGTCGCTGTCTGCCTGCCGGCGCCAAGGAAAGCTGTCGCTGGCTGGAAGGGTATGCGCGCCTGGCAGAGCAAGCCAGCTTGCTGCCGGAGACGCGCTTAGTGTATGTGGCCGACCGGGAAAGTGATTTCCTTGATTGGATGGTCCGGGCCAGCGCCTTGGGCACGCCGGTGGACTGGCTCATTCGCTCGGCTTATAACCGCAAGCTGGCTGGCCAGCAGGAGAAACTGTGGGACGGCTTTGCCCAGGCACATTTACTCGGTGAACTACGGTTTATCTGCCAGCGCGCAGAGGGCAGAAAGCATGTGAAGTGGTGCAGCAAGTATCGGCCCGCCGCTGTACGCTGCAGGACCCGAATGGGCAAGCCTTCGAGGTCACTGCCGTACTGGCACAGGAGACAGGCGCGCCCGATGACGTCAAGCCGATCTAGTGGCGCCTGCTGACCAATCGTGTGGCCACGACGCTGGAGGCGAACTTCAAACTCGTCGCTTGGTATCGTTGCCGATGGGAAGTGGAAATCTTCTTCGATGTGCTCAAGAACGGCTGCAAGGTCGAAGCACTTTAGCTATCGAGTATCGAGCGGCTGGAACTGGCTCTGGCGCTGTTCATGATCATCGCCTGGCGTGTCCAGATGCTCATGTGTCTGGGCCGGACATGGATTGTGAAGTGATCTTCGAGCGTGACGAATGGCAGGCAGCCTATATCGTGGCACGCAAGCCGATTCCAAAACAGCCACCGTCGTTAAACACGGTGGTGCGCCTCATCGCGAGCTTCGGCGGCTTCCTGGGCCGCAAGGGCGATGGTGAACCCGGCGTCAAAACCATCTGGACTGGCCTGCAACGGGTGATGGATTTCGCTGCCGAAATTCGCGCATATAAGGCAGGAGAGATTTGTGTGTAATGAGGTGCAGTAAAAGGCGTACACTTCGAGCTGCCAAAGTGCTGCGATTAGTTATATTCGGTGTGTGGTGGTGCAAGCAGGATTGGTGAATTATCGCGCGCTAAAGAGCCTTGAGTGTGAGTTGAAGTTGAAGTTGAATGGCGAGCGCGGGTCACAGGCGGCTGAACATCGCCTCTGCAGCTACGAATCGCACGTTCTTTCATCATCGTTATCCGGTTTAACAAAAGGAATTTCCTCTATGGAAAAGCCATACGCAGCGATAAATTGCTCTGATCACGACCGATTACTTGCATCCGCTACGCTGCGCCAGAACGTCCACCTGACAATCATCCTACCGGATGGGGAAACGCAGACAATTAGTGGCGTGATCGAAGACGTGTACTCCAGCAAAGAGTGTGAATACTTGCGTATGCGTGATGGTCCCACGATCCGCCTTGATGCCATCCGTGCGCTCGACGGCCATCTGTTAGTTGGGCAGTCGTAAAGTAGTTAGCTAGACCCGGCAAAGAAAATTACTAGCGTCACCAGTTGATCGGCATAGGGGGCGGCGATTAGCCGCGGCCCCTGCCACACCACCTGGCATGCGGGTCCGCACCAGGCGGTTCGAGGAGTTGAGGTCATGTGAGTCGAGGGAAGCCCAGGTCATCGAAGTATTTGACCGTGAGGACCCGGTTTAGACCAGCCTTGCTGTGGCCCCACCAGCTACCCGCACCTCCGGCAATGAGGGCCGCCAGATCATGTGACGCTCCAAGACTTCGGAGACGACTGTAGACCGTGGTTCCCACACGCCATTGTTTAAGCTGAATAGCGCGGAGACGGTGGCGAATCCATGAGTCGAGGTTTTTGAACGTCTGGGGCGTCCGTGCCAGACGGAAGTACAACTTCCATCCAGGCAGATATTGCCTCATCTGCTCCGCAACCTGGCCCATGCTCTTGCCGCCGACCCGCTTGGTGAGGATCTTGATGCGCTGCTTAAACGTCTCGATCGCCTTGGGAGCAACCGCAACCTTGACCGTGTCCCCCGACCATCGCCGTAAGCAATAGCCGAGGAATTTGCGGCCAAATACGGGACTCACCTCGGTTTTCAATTCGTTCCCCTTAAGGTGAAGCCGCGCATACAGCTTGCGCATCCAGCAGAGCACCCGCTCACCGGCCTTCTGGCTGCGCACGTAGACGTTGCAGCCATCGGCGTAGCGTGCGAAACGGTGCCCACGCTGGGTCAAAGCGCGGTCCACTTCGTCCAGCAGTACGTTGGCCAGCAGAGGAGACAGAGGTCCACCTTGCGGGGTTCCTTCGTCCCGTGCGAGAACCACACCATCGCTCATGACTCCTGCCGCGAGGTACCTGCGGATCAGCCGCAGGACGGCTTTATCGCAGATTCTCTTGGCAAGGCGATCCATCAGAATGTCGTGGTTGACCCGATCAAAGAACTTCTCCAAATCCACGTCCACCATTACCTCGAAGCCTTCCTGCGCGTACCGCTGTGCCTGAAGCACGGCGTCATGCGCACTGCGGCCCGGTCGGAAGCCGTAACTGAATTCAGAGAATGTCGGGTCGATCAACGGCTGCAGGACTTGCAGTAGTGCTTGCTGGATAAGCCGGTCGGTGACAGTAGGAATTCCCAATTCCCGTGTGCCGCCTGTAGGCTTGGGAATTTCCACGCGGCGTACGGCCTGGGGCCGGTAAGTGCCGTTAAGTAGTTCCTGCCGAATGCGTGTCCACTGGGTCTTGAGGTACTCAACTGTCTGCTCGATGGACAAGCCATCGACGCCAGCGCTTCCCTTATTGGCCTTCACACGTTTCCATGCCTTGACCATATTCTCACGCGAGAGCGCCTGCCGGAGCAGGCCCTCTTTCCCTAGGCTTTCTTCCGTATGACCCGCCAAGCAGACTTCATCGCGCACCGTAGCAGCGGGGGCTTCACCCTCACCATTAGCGATATGCCTGGGTCTCCTCAACTTCTGATGCCTTGCCTGCTCAAGAGTCATCGGTTCTAGCCTTCCTTCTCGTTCGGCCCTTCGCCTGTCGTTTTGCGCCTCGTCGGCTTGACGATCGACTACTATGGCTTCTGCTGACTTCTCACTCCGGCATGCGCCGTTGCCCTTTCAGGCACGAGGCGAGATCTCCCCAGGTAAGAACGCGATCCTTCCCCGCATAACCGCCGGATCTACGCGCCGTCGCTTTGACCACAAAAGCTTTGCAGTGATGTGCCTGCTCGCCTTGCTTCGTCGCGCCTCATATCCGATTCTTGTCCATCGGCTTGCGGTTTCATTCCATGCTTCCTTCCCACGCTCGGTCACCCTCACGCAGTTGCATTTCCTTTCGTTCCCTGTGGCCAGCTTACGGGAGGACTTTCACCTCCAAGATCGCGCCTATGCCGGGCGCACACATCCTCCCCTCCCTGAAGGAAGGGAATTCCTACTGCTAGACGGCCATGCCCGGCCGCGGCCTGAAGCGGCCAGCCGCCTCGAATGCCTTGCTCACCGCAGCGCCTGGCATTTCTGCCTTGCACGCTGTCGCGGCAAACTCACTCTACAACTAGCCCTGGCCCGTGTGCAGGATGCCTTGGCTCGCGTTACCGTCCCTGTCGGCAGCGCAACTGGCGCACGCCCACGTGCGCATGGACAATCCGGCTAGACCCTTTGGGCCGCAAGGGTCTGGCATAGGTGACTGGTTTGGGTGGAGTGGGTCAGCCTAGTAAGGGCGCCGCCCTTTAGACCCGCCAATGTTAGTCATGAGAGGGACTACCCGCTGGCGCCGAGCCCAAAGCTTATCCACAAGTGTTCTGAAAAGAATATATGTCTCAGTCATGTTGTTAGTATATATTTAGCCATCTACCTAGGCGCGAACATGACATCAACAACAGTAAATAAGAGCGGGGTCGGTACGTTGACCTTGGGTGCGATCGGCGTAGTTTATGGTGATATTGGAACTAGCCCCTTGTACACCATGAAGGAGGTATTTGCGCCAGCGCATGGTATCGCTGTGTCACCAGAGAACGTGATTGGGGTAGTGTCATTAATCTTGTGGTGTCTAATCGTAGTCATTTCCTTGAAATATGTAACGTTGGTGTTGGAAGCTGATAATCGTGGCCAAGGAGGGATCATGGCCTTGACGGCGCTGGCGTTGAAGTCGTTCACGAGGAATTCGCGCTTTTACTACCCCGTCATGCTCATAGGTATGATTGGCGCAGGTCTATTCTTCGGCGATGGTGTGATTACACCTGCGATTACAATGTTGTCTTCAATCGAGGGCATCGAAGTAGCGACGCCTGCCTTCAAGCCATATGTAGTCCCGGTTACGCTCACTGTTCTGGGCCTGCTGTACTGGGTTCAGCGTCATGGCACAGCCGGAATTGGCAGATGGTTTGGACCTATTGTACTTGTGTGGTTTGCGAGCCTTGCGGGCATGGGAGTTGCAAACATTATCGCAAATACAGAAATCTTGGCCGCCTTAAATCCTTTGTATGCCTTCACCTTCCTGCGCGCCAATGGTTGGTTCGCTTTCATCGCGCTGGGAGCGGTTGTCCTTGCGTTAACCGGGGCAGAAGCGTTGTACGCTGATATGGGACACTTCGGCCGCAAGCCGATACGTCTTGCATGGTTTTTGGCTGTTTTTCCGGCACTCGCCCTAAACTATCTCGGTCAAGGGGCGATGTTGTTATCGAACCCCGCCGCTGCAGTCAGTCCCTTCTTCCATCAACTGGGTGCATGGAGCATTTATCCGCTTGTAGCACTATCAACGCTAGCGGCCGTCATTGCGTCGCAAGCTACTATTTCCGGTGCATTCTCGGTCACGCAGCAAGCCATCGCTCTTGGATTCTTGCCGCAGATGAAGATTTTTTACACTTCGAGCCACGAAAAAGGCCAGATATACATCCCGTTGGTAAACTGGCTCCAGTTTGGGGCAGTCGTATTTGCTGTCGTCGTCTTCGGCTCATCCACTAATCTAGCATCTGCGTACGGAATCGCAGCGACCGCGACAATGCTAATGACAACGTTATTGACGTTCTTCGTCGTACGATACGGATGGAACTACCCTTGGTTCGTCGCAGTAGGTGCCACTTCATTTTTTCTTGTAATCGACATAGCGCTTTTCGCATCCACTAGTCTCAAAATTGTCACCGGTGGTTGGTTCACGCTGTTCATCAGCATGATCATGGTGACAATCATGCTGACCTGGCATAAAGGCCGAGAGCTGGTCTTCAACGATTTGAAGAGTCACCTCATCCCACTCCCTGAGTTTCTCAAAAGTTTGCTAGACACTTCGCTGCGCCGGGTCCCCGGGACAGCTGTCTTTTTCAGGGCTAAGGGTGACGGCGTGCCGCATGCCGTACTTCGTAACTTGCTTCACAATAAAATTCTTCATGAACGTCTCGTATTTTTGACTGTTATCTCTACCGACATTCCGCATGTCCCACGCGCAGAACGAATAAGATTTCAACTGCTCGGAAATAACTGCTACCAAGTCGATCTCACGTACGGGTTTGTCGACTTCACAGACGTTCCTGCTGATCTTGTGATGTGTTCACAGCAAGGGCTAGATTTTGATCCGATGGAGACGTCATATTTTCTCGCACGCGAAAATGTCATTGCGACACCTGGATCAGGAATGGCGCTGTGGCGAGAAGGTCTTTATGCATCGATGGTCAAGAACGCATGCGTTGCGGCCGACCACTTCAGACTACCTTCTGACCGTGTAATTGAGCTTGGCACGCAGGTGGAAATCTAACTGCTTACGTTAGCGGTAGCGCTGGATTTGCAGGTTTTCACAGTCTTTCGGCAGGGATACTGTAGAACTTCAGGCCTTATCAGCCCCCGCATTCGTAGAGCTGGACGGAATATTTCGAGACAGGATTGGAGAAGCAATCGCTACGGCGACTCATGCTTACTCTAATCCGATGCGCTTTCAAAAAGCGCGCACTCTTTGGTGGTGATCTGCGACCACCGGTATGGACAAACCATCCCAGGATAGGCGGGCTTGTGTCGACAAACCGGTATTAAGAGCGATAGCTCCCCATCAGTCCCCGAACTGTCCGATCACCTGACAAGGTGGCGTGAAATAACAACAGCACACACTTAAGGTATCACCAGCTTTCGTTGGCCAGAATACTAGAGCCTGTTATGAACCTGCAGCAAAGAGAGAAACGGTTTTGCTGAGCATGAGGCAAACAAAAGCGACATAGTGGAGTCCTGCCAGGGTTTCAGAGAGTCGCTCATAATCTCGTGCCAGCCGGCGAAACCGTGCCGCCCAGCCAAAGCTGCGTTCGACCACCCAGCGACGTGGCAGCAATACAAATCCTTTTTTCGCTTCAGTGTGCTTGACCACCAGCAGGTCAATTCCATGCCTGGCGGCCTGGTCTGCCGCATCCTGGCCCGTATATCCCTGATCGACGAAGGCGACCTCGACGTTATCGCCCGTAACCTGCTGAACGGCCTGGGCTAATTGTTCCACCTGTGCCCGGTCCTGTTCATCGGCAGCGGTGACATGCAACGTCAGCAAATGGCCCAGCGTATCGACAGCCAGATGGACTTTGGAACCCTTGCGTCGCTTGGCGCCATCGTAGCCGGCACGTTCGCCACTTTCCGGTGTGGACTGCAACGTGCGGCTGTCCATCACGGTAGCCGTTGGCGCCGGCTCTCGCCCAGCGGCCAGTCGCAGCAGCATGCGCAAATCATGGGCCATTGCCTCAAAACAGCCTGCCTTGAACCAGCGCTGCGTCTGCTGATAGACCGCCGCCCAGGGCGGCAAGTCGTGCGGCAGCATGCGCCAATGCGCGCCGCTGCGCACCAGCCAGCGCAGGGCATTGAATACCTCGCGCAGATCATGTCGCCGCTGTTCAGCGTCCAATGGCAATAAGGTCAAATATGGGGCGACGAACTCCCATTCTTCATCGCTGACGTCGCTCGGATAAGGCTTACGGGTGTCCATACCCGCAATTGATTTCCAGATCCGTTCATTAGTTCATAGCAGCCTCTAGTGGCGTCCCTCACCCGGAGGATCGTTCAAGTGAGCGCATAAAAAACGTTAAAACCTGCATGACTCAAGCATACAATTAATATATAGTGACCTCAATATACCGAATGCCTGCTCTTAAAGGCTGCTCGTCTTGCCTTGGCTTGTACCAACTGTGTAGGCAGTGACACCATTTTAGGAGGCGCGTTCAGTGGGGTTAGCCCTACGAACGCGAAGCGGTCGCACACGCCTTTTGACGTCTACCTTACTCAATCGAGAGCAGCGTCATGAACAAAGCGGCATCAAAGTCTACTTTCGAACAATCAACCGCCACAAACTCTCTTCATGAAGCCGAGATGGTTGGCGTGAATTTGATTAGGTTAATTGAGCGCCAACGGAACGTCTGCACCGTGCTGAGATCATTCTCCGCCGCTGATAAGGCCTTGGTAGCTTGGTCGCTGGAGTTTGGAGGCATATTCGACTGTGATTTCGAAATCACATATGGCGACGGGTACAAAGTCAGCGGAAGATATCGTTTCTCTCCGAAAGGTTCTACAAAAC
>Ga0308160_10006880_pt1 | contig 11442 bp, 9 predicted proteins | sample PhyFR1_FD_201036 | JGI IMG/M metagenome (GOLD analysis project Ga0308160, IMG submission 201036) | Phyllosphere microbial communities from UC Gill Tract Community Farm, Albany, California, United States - DLSLF.R1 | ecosystem: Host-associated > Plants > Phyllosphere > Unclassified | place: USA... | reverse complement strand
CTTGTCCGCGGCCTCCGCCGACAGCCACGAATACAGCGTCGCCTGGATCGACTGCCTGGCCAGCGGCCGCGCGCGCGGCCGCGGCCACTTCACCCGCGCCGACCATTGCCCGGGCCTGCCGGAAGAATGGCCCAAGCCCCCGGGCGCAGGCCTGCCGATGCCGCTGACGCCGCCGTTCTCGCTGGTCAACCAGCTGTCGCTGCGGCCGTTCAACGCGCTGTACTTCTGGCGCCAGCCTGCGCCGCGCAAGCGCTCGGTCAGCCACTTGCTGCCGTTCTTCTATCCGCTGGACGGCATCCGCAACTGGAATCGCATGTACGGCCCGGCCGGTTTCCTGCAGTACCAGTGCGTGCTGCCGCCGGCGGCCTCGCGCGACGGCATCGATGCGTTGCTGGCGGAGATCGCGCGCAGCGGCAGCGGCTCGTTCCTGGCGGTACTGAAGGAGTTCGGCGCCGCGCGCTCGCTCGGCATGCTGTCGTTTCCGCGCCCGGGCACCACGCTGGCGCTGGATTTCCCCAATAGCGGCCCGGAGGTGTTTCGGCTGCTGGAGCGGCTCGACCGCATCGTCGACGCGGCCGGCGGCGCTCTGTACCCTGCCAAGGACGCGCGCATGAGCGCAGCGTCGTTCCAGCGCGCCTACGGCCGCTGGCGGGAATTCAGCCATTACCTCGATCCACGTTTTTCTTCCGGCTTCTGGCGCCGGGTCACGGAGTAGACATGCAACGCGTCCTCATCATCGGTGCCACCTCGGCCATCGCCGAAGCCACTGCCCGACGCTACGCCGCACGCGGCGCGGCGATCCACCTGCTCGGCCGCCAGGCCGCGCGCCTGGAGGCGATCGCGGTAGACCTGTCGGTGCGCGGCGCCAAGAGCAGCACCGGCGTGCTCGACGTCAACGACGGCGCGCGCCACGGCGATGCGTTCGACGCGGCATGGTCGGCCCTCGGCGGCGTGGACGTGGTCCTGATCGCGCATGGCACCCTGCCGGACCAGGCCGCGTGCGACGCCTCGGTCGACCTGTCGCTGCGCGAGTTCGCCACCAACGGCACCTCCACGATCGCGCTGTGCGCGGCGCTGGCGCCGCGCCTGACGTCTGGCGCGACGCTGGCGGTGATCTCGTCGGTCGCTGGCGACCGCGGCCGCGCCAGCAACTACCTGTACGGCAGCGCCAAGGCCGCGGTCAGCGCCTACCTCAGCGGCCTCGGCCAGCGCCTGCGTCCGGCCGGGATCAACGTGCTCACGGTCAAGCCGGGCTTCGTCGACACGCCGATGACCGCCGCCTTCAAGAAGGGCGCGCTGTGGGCCAAGCCCGACCAGATCGCAAAGGGCATCGTGCGCGCCGTCGATCGCCGGCGTGCCGTTGCATATCTGCCTGGGTTCTGGTGGGCAATAATGATGGTGATCAAGAACATCCCGGAGTTCGTTTTTCGTCGCATTTCTCTATAAACCGACCCATCCACCAAGGAAGTGCTGAGATGCCTGATATCGACCAAGATCTGGATGTGCTCTACCAACATCGTTTCCCCAAGGAAGAACTCGCCAACAAGAACCGGATCTGGCAAGTGTTGTGCAGACAGTATTTCAGCCGGTTCGTCGGGCCGAATGAAACCGTGGTGGACATTGGCGCTGGCTACTGCGAGTTCATCAACAATATTCAAGCTGCCCACAAGATCGCCGTCGACCTCAACCCCGACGTGCGCAAGTTCGCCGCCGACGGCATCCGCATCATCAACGAGTCGTGCGTCGCGGTCAGCTCCATCCCCAGCGCCAGCGTCGATGCAGTGTTCATGAGCAACTTCCTTGAGCATCTGCCGACCAAGGACCTGGTCCTGCAGACACTGCGGGAAAGCGCACGCATGCTCAAGCCGGGCGGCAGGGTGATCATCCTGCAACCCAACATCCGCTTCCTGTACGACGAGTACTGGGATTACTTCGACCACCATACGGCGCTGAGCGATCGCAGCCTGGTCGAGGGCGTATTGATGGCGGGGCTGGATCCCAAGGTCGTGATTCCGAAATTCCTGCCGTATACCACCAAGAGCCGGCTGCCGCAGGCCCCTTGGCTGGTGTCGCTGTATCTGCGCATCCCGCTGGCCTGGCACATTCTTGGCAAGCAGGCGCTGGTCGTCGCGTACAAGCGCGCCTGACCCTTCATCCACTGTTTTCGAGTCCGTCCATGGCACAGAAAAGTGACAAGATCGTCTTGACCGGTGCCGCAGGCCTGGTGGGGCAAAACCTCATCGTCGAGATGAAACAGCAGGGATACACGCAGCTGGTCGCCATCGACAAACACGAGCACAACCTCGAGATCCTGCGCAAACTGCACCCGGACGTGAAGACGGTATTGGCCGACCTCGCCGAACCTGGCGCTTGGACCGAAGCGTTTGCGGGCGCTCAGTTGGTAGTGCAGTTGCATGCACAGATCACCGGCAAGTTCCGCACTTTGTTCGACCGCAACAACCTGCAGGCGACCGAGCGCGTGCTGCAGGCCTGCAGGGACCATCAGGTTCCCTACATGGTGCACATCAGCTCGTCGGTGGTGAATTCGGTTGCCACCGATGACTACACCGAGACCAAGAAGCTGCAGGAGGCGCAGGTGCGCGCCAATGGAATTCCCCATTGCGTGCTGCGCCCCACGCTGATGTTCGGCTGGTTCGATCCCAAGCATCTCGGTTGGTTGTCGCGTTTCATGGCGCGCACCCCCGTCTTCCCGATTCCCGGCGACGGCAAGTTCATGCGCCAGCCGCTGTACGAGCGCGATTTCTGCCGCTGCATCGCCAAGTGCATCGAAACGGAGCCGGATGGCACGGTGTACGACATCGTGGGCGACACTCGCGTGGACTATGTGGACATCATCCGCACCATCAAGCGGGTCAAGAAGCTGCATACGCTTATCGTGCACATCCCGATCGGCTTCTTCGCGTTCCTGCTGCGCACGTATTCGTTGTTCAGCAGCAAGCCTCCCTTTACTGCCGACCAACTGAAAGCACTCAGCGCCGGCGACGATTTCAAGGGAATCGACACCGAAGCGGTGTTCGGCGTGCGGCAGACACCGTTCGAGGACGCCATCCGTGAAAGCTATACCGACCCACGCTACAGCCATATCGTGCTGAAGCGCTGACCAGACAAAACAGACGGAACAACATTGGAATGAGCAAATTCGCCATCACCGGCAGCGGGCCGATGGGCCTAATGGCAGCGCTGGAGCTACTCAAGCAGGGCCACGCGGTCGACGTCTACGAGCGCGACGACCGGATCGGCGGCATGTCGGCCGACTTCGATTTCGATGGCCTGCGCATCGAGCGCTACTACCACTTCATCTGCAAGACCGACTACCCGCTGTTCAAGCTCCTGGATGAGATGAAGCTGTCTGATCGCCTGCATTGGACAGACACCAAGATGGGCTATTACTACGAAGGCAAGCTGCACAAGTGGGGCACGCCGTTCGCGCTGCTCGGCTTCCCGCACCTGGGCCTGATCGACAAGGTCCGCTATGCCCTGCACGTGATGCACACCAAGGGCATCAAGGACTGGACCGCGCTGGACAAGCAGAATGCCCGCGACTGGATTACCCGCTGGATCGGCCCGAAGGCCTACGAGGTGATGTGGGAAAAAGCATTCGCGCTGAAGTTCTTCGAGTACCAGAACGACCTGTCCGCATCCTGGATCGGCACGCGCATCAAGCGCGTGGCGCTGTCCCGGCGCAATCTGTTCAACGAGAGCATGGGCTACCTGGAAGGTGGCTCGGCGGTGCTGCTCGACCGCATGGCCGAAGAAGTCCGTCGACTGGGAGGCAACATCCTGCTCGGGCAGCCTATCGAGGAAATCACTTCCGATGCCGGCAAGGTCACCGGTATCCGCACCCGCGACGGAAAGCATGCCTACGATCGCGTTATTTCCACTGCACCAATCCAGTACGTCCCCAAACTGGTGCCTGGTCTGCCAAAAGACTATGCCGACAAGGTCGATGCCATCGACAACATTCCCGTTGCGTGCGTGATCCTGAAACTGTCACAGCCGCTGAGCGAGAATTTCTGGATGAACATCAGTGACGATCGGATCGCGATCCCGGGCCTGATCGAATACAGCAACCTCAATCCGGGCAAGGGGCCGGGCGAGCACATCGTGTACGCACCTTACTACATGCCCAAGACGCATCCGAAGTGGCAGTGGAGCAACCAGCAACTCATCGATGAGGTCATCAGCTACCTGCCGATGATCAACCCGGAGTTCAAGCCCGAATGGATCCGTGCGACCCATTGCCACCGCTATGAGTACGCACAGACCATCTGCCCCCCGGGCTTCCAGGACATGTTGCCGCCGATGAAATCGCCGCTCGACGGCTTTTTCATGGCCGACACGGCCTATTACTATCCGGAAGACCGTTCGATCAACGAAAGCATTGCCGTGGGTCAGACCTTGGCCCGCGTGGCGTCGTCTGGCACGAGCAACGAATGAGGACTTCCGTTCCGTCCCGCCAATTCGTGCTGTTCCTGATCGCCGGTGGACTTGCCGCGGCGATCAATGTCGGCTCGCGTATCGTTCTCAGCCACTGGCTGCACTATGTGCCTGCCATCGTCGTCGCCTACTGCCTGGGCATGATCACCGCTTTCACGCTCAATAAGATGTTCGTCTTCGGCGAAACCAGCAATCGCTTCCACCAACAGGTACTGTGGTTTGCTGCAATCAACCTCGCTGCCGTCGCGCAGACGATCGCGATCAGCCTGCTGTTCGCGCTTTTGCTCCTGCCAGCCATGGGCATCGACTTCCACAGCGAAACAATCGCGCACGCAATTGGCGTCGCCTTTCCAGTCATCACCAGTTACTTCGGCCACAAGCGCTTGTCGTTCGCGTAGAAACGCATCGTTGAAAAAGCACAACGGATACCACCGCACATGATCCTGCACTCCAATCCGCCGAGAGATCGGCAATTCCAGACGCTCAAGGACCGGATTGGGTTCTTTCTCGTCGTCCTTTTCGCTATCGCCTATAAGAGCAACGACGCACTCAGCAACCCGCAGTTCTGGGCGGAAGATGCCACCGTTTTTTTCAAGGACCAGTTCGGAAGCGCGCTACCCCAGCTGTTCACCCCGTATGCCGGTTATCTGCACACCATCCCCAGACTAGTGGCATGGATCGCGTCCTGGCTGCCTTCTGCGAAGGCGCCGCTGATCTACAACGCATGCGCCATCATCTTGAGCGCAGCAGCGCTTGCGCTTACCTGCAAGCGGCTGCAGACCTACATTCCCACTTGGATCGTTGCACTGTCCCTCCTTGCTGTGCCGACCAGTGGCGAGATATTCGGCACGATCACCAACGCGCAGTGGTTCCTGCAGTTCGCACTGGCAGCCTACTGTCTTACACCGGCGGAGCGAAGCGGCACGACCCGCGCCTATTTGCTGCGCGCCATTGGCATTCTGGCCATTGCGCTGACCGGCCCCTTTTCCATCTTGCTGCTGATCGTCGTCGCAGGAATGCTCGCTGCTAGCTGGGCAGCCAAGCGGTTTGCCGTGGATCCGTTCGATGGCGCCCTGAGCGACTTTGTCGCCAGCCGCGATTGGTACATATTTTCGGCGCTGGCACTGGGCGCACTGGTTCAGGCGGCCGTGCTGATCACCAACCCGCCAGCGGAGAACGGAATCCAGCATGGCCTGCTTCCGACACTCAAGAGCACCTTCACCGAGCTCGTGCCAATCCATACCTTTGGCAGCGACTTCCTGACGGGAACTGCCTGGCTTCTTCTGTATGCGCTGATCATCGGCACGCTGGTGCTCTCCAAAAAGATTGACGGGCGCGCCCGCCTGATCGTAATGGGATTCATGGCGTTTGCCGCGATCGAAGCCTTCGCGCCCGTCGCCAGGATGAAGGATTTTTCCCCTCTTTACACACTCGCGGCAGCGGACCGCTACTTCTATTTGGCCAAAGTGATCTGGTGGTGGGCGGTGTGGCTGGCACTCTCTGCAACCGGCAGGCGCAGCCGATCGAATGCCACTGTGATGACTGCCGCGCTGATCTGCTTGTTTGCTATCACCAATCTACAAAACCTGCGGCGAACTGCGTTCATAGATTACGCGTGGCGGAGCCATGCCAAACAGCTTGAGCTGCCTGGTCCTCATACGGTCCCGGTCAATCCTCCGGGATGGGGCGTTACCGTCGAAACCACGCCAACTGAGGCGAAACGATGAGCAGCCGAGGCATAGCCCGAATGGTTCCGCAGAGAGCCGGCTGCCGATGAGGACTCCCGCTCTTTCCCGGCAATTCTTGCGATTCTTGGCAGCCGGCGGCCTTGCCGCGGCGGTCAACTTCGGCTCGCGTATCGTCTTCAGCCAATGGCTGCACTATGTCCCCGCGATCATTGCCGCGTTTTGCCTTGGTTTGGTCACCGGCTTCACCCTCAACAAACTGTTCGTGTTCAACGAGGCAGGCAATCGTTTGCACCATCAAGTATTGTGGTTCACAGCGATCAACCTCGCTGCCGTCGTACAGACGATCCTGATCAGCCTGCTGTTTGCGCGCTGGCTGTTGCCAAGCTTGGGGGTCGATTTCCACAACGAAACAATCGCGCATGCCATCGGCGTGGCTGTTCCCGTCGTCACAAGCTACCTTGGTCACAAGCGCTTTTCATTCCGGACATGATTCGACTCAGCCGGCCCCTGCTTGCGTTCGGCTTGACCAAGCTGTCAGAGTCCGCCGATGCAGCGTGTCTGGCCGAAGTGATCATGGATATACCAACTTGTAGCCCTACAGCCGCATAGTGAACATCGTTGCGCTCGGGCACAGCGTCCCTGCAAGCTGTAGCGCGATGTCGATCGTCCAGAAGCGCGATGCCTACCCTTAGCTTGCTGGAAGATGCGCTGGCGACGGCCTACCCCATGCGCTGCTGAACCGCAGTTTTGGATGGAAAGGACTCCCGGCTGGGACCTGGCCAGGTTTCAGTGCGACGCGCTGAACCACCGTCCTCTCGCGACACTATTCGACTGCGAGCTCAGCAACCGAGGCCTGACGCTGTCCAGGAATCCGCCCGCAACCTAGCAGTCGTAGGCGGCTCTGGACCATCCTGGCAGCAAGCTGCTGGCGCGACAATGAGACGGCGCGCGGACCGACGTGCCAGCAGCCTCGCAGCCTGGCAGCTCCCAGGCGTTCGCATCACACTGAGGGGCCAATACCCCTCAACCGGAAGGAGCGTCAACTCGCGCTGGCAACACTGTGCCCTGTTCGTCACTGTCCAGGCTAGCCAGGGACGGAGCGGCAGCTGACGACGACGTTACCTGGATGGCGCCGGCACATCATCTGTCCGATGGATTGTGAGCATCGCAGGACTACAGAGCAGTTGCCGGCTGCCATTGTCTTGGACAACGCGGATCTGGGCATCAGCGGGAAGCTGCCGAACGTCCACATAAGCCTCATAGCCTGCATATTCGAGTACGGGTTGCTTGAAATAATCAGCTACATCAGGGCGGGATACGTGGCTCGCCGGCACGACATGCGTCACCAGATCGCGTCCGGTGACAAGCAGGGCCACCCCCTTGTTCGGCCTGCCTTTAGCGCTGTCCAGCGCGGCCCACCCTCTGATGACCACTATGCTGCCGGACAGATCCATGGCCGAGGCCGTGACTTTGCGACGGTCAACGTCGTCGATGTTGCAATCACCGCCTGTCGCATACGACGACGGCGGCGAACTTGGCGTGCTCGATCCGGCCAACACCGTATCCGCTTCGACCGACAACGGGATATCCAGGCGCGCGAAGCTGACGCGATAATCGAGATCCCAGAGAAACCGCGTGCCGCTGTCACCGATCACGTTGAATGCGACCACCTTGCGCTTGCCAAGCAGCTCGGGACGATAAAGTGAACCGATCGCGACGAAATCTCTGGCATCGGCCACCGTGGGCGAAAGCAGGAAGCCGGTCTGGGTCATGCCCGCAACGAGCCGGAAGTCGGCGGTATCGCCGTTCTCATAGCGCACTTTCAGCGACAACTTTGGCGCCTTGTAGAAGATCGAGAACAGCCTGCCGACAAGGGTAGGTCTGATATCCATCGTGACCCACACCGGCTGGTCCGAACCGACCACCGTCACCTCTTCTCCCAGCACGGCGCTTACCTGCACCGGTGTCTGAGGAACCAGCGCTGGCCTGCCGGGATCAGCTCGCTCGAGCACCGCATACCCACCGTCGAGAGCCTTCGGAGTGAAACTGCCGAGCAACGCCAGCCAACTGGCGCCATCCTCGAGCGAAGGATACCGATGATCGATGGGAGCGACTTTGAAATACACGCGCGACGGCGGGTTGTTGGCCAGATGAGCGGCATTGGCCTTGAGAAGACGAGGCGAATAAGCCGCATAGCTCTGCAGCATGGGGCGCGGCTTCCAGACCCCGCCGGCGGCCAACATCGGTGACAGTTCCGAGGGATAGACATCGGCGGTTCCCATGTAACCGGCGAATGGTGGCCGCGTTCCCATATACGCGACCTGCTTCTTGAACTGTCCAGACAATAGGTCCGGCTGGGTCATCCGTAGCCATACGCCGTGCGCATGATGACGCACCATCAGGGAGAACCTCGCTGTCGAGGTATCCCAGGTGACCGGCATGTAGGCGTTTGCGATCAGTCCCCAGCCCAGCAGCCCCGCAAAGACTGCAAGGGCGCCTGCGCGGCCACCCTGGGCCAAGCAAAGAAGAAGTCCCACAAACGCCAGGGCGACAGCGGAAACAAGCGCATGCTCGTCATGCCTGACGAAACCGGATTTGAAGGTGATGAACAGATAGGCAGTCACCAGGATCGGGGCATACCAGTGACGACGCAGCCCGCCAAGCGTGGAGATTGCCAACAAAAATGCGCCGGCCACCATGAAGATGGCAATATCGAGCGTACGCCCCTCCACCGACATGCCATCGGTGTATCCGGAGAGCGTCGGTCCTTGTGCCAGGAAATAGCTCGGCAGATCAATCAGCGCCTGCCCGGAAATCAACCAGGCACCCACCATGACGACAAACTGGACGGCGAGGATAATGAGTGCGGTCTTGCGCGAAGAGCGCCAGCAGAGAATCAACGCAATCGCCGTTGTCAACGCGACTATCAGGCCGAAGTTGCCCTTCACCAGGGGCAGAATGGCCATGGCCGCCGCCACGATGCACAAGGTCGCCGTGAACGGCTTGCCCCGCTCCACTCCGCGCATGACGACATAGGGCAGCAACAACGGCAGGAAAAGGAGAGCGGCATCACGCCCCCATCCAAGGCTGATGATCACAGGCAGCAGCAGCAGCAGGGTACGCCGTTGCGGAGGGACTACCGCGAACAGTCCAGCGAAGAGCGCGATGGCGATGAGCAACGACCCACCAAGCATCAAACTGTCAGTGGCGGGGTGGTAAATGCCTGTGTAGATCGATGCCAGCGGGCCAAACGTAAAGACGATGTCCGACCCGAACCTCAGGTGTTGCGCGGTCGCGACATTCATCGCGTAGGCCCACGATCCATCGATACCAGCGAAAGGCATCGTCACGGCGAAATGCGTTAACATCAGTACCGTCAAAATGCAGGCAAACGCCGACGCAAGCCAGCTCCACGTCGTCGTCGACTCGCTGTCGGTTTTTGCGTTGCCGTTGTCCATGTGTACCTTACTGTTCCGCGTATCAGGTGATGCGCCGTGGTTGACTTGGATCAACCCGGCACAAGTGAACGCAGTTTACGCCTTGCTCTCTGCACTAACGATGCCTTTTTGCGAACAGTGAAGAATCCCTGCGGCAGCAGACCCGGGTCGTCGACGAATGCGATCGACCGAGCCAGCGCACCAATCTCCCTTTCCACGAAGGCCGGCGGCATGGCCGCCCACCCATAGTTTGCAGCCTCCAAGACGTCCGCATTGCCCGCCACGGCGGCATACACATGCTCACCGGCAGCGTAACGACGACGCGCGTCCGCAGGGTCGGCAAACATATGCGCATAGTCCTCTTCGTAGCGATTGCGACCGCTCTCCTTGAGCGAGCACGCCTGGCATAGCTCAAGGAAATGATCGGTCGTGGTGGTCATGACCAATGTGCCGCCCGGCTTGAGCACTCGCATCAACTCACCCAGCCAGAACGTCGCCGACACCGCCGAAAGATGCGAGAACACCGAAAACGCATAGACGATGTCGAAGTAACCGTCTTCGTAAGGAAGGCGAGCATTAGGGCCGATAAGACTCAGGTTGCCTGGAACTCCCGTTGCCCGGGCCACATCGAGAATGGCTTCGTCGACATCGACACCATGCAGGTTGCTCGCATCCACATCGTTGAGGAAGAACCGGATGATACGTCCCCAGCCAACGCCGAAATCGAGAACCCGGGAACTGTTGCGGAGGAGATAACTGCTTGCCTTGACGATCTTGTAGAACGTGAAGGCTTCGGCCAACGCAACTTCGTTCGACTTACCAACGAAGACTTCCTGCTGGTATACAGATGGAAACCCTGGCAACCCAAGTGATGGATCGTCCACGGAACGAAGAATGCGCTCATACCACTGCTGATCATCCATTTCTTGCTCCGTTGGGTAAAGCCACTACATCAGGAAGGCAAAACGGAAATACCCTGCTTCTCGTAATCATCATGGCGCAGTGCGATACGAGGCGAGCGTGTGGTTGCCGCGAAGTAGCCTGCCTGCTCGACCCACAGCACAAAGAGCCGCTCGATCACGTGCGCGAGCGTAGCATCGCGCTGTCCTGCCTCCGGATCGAATTCGCTCAGTCCGATGTTTCGCGTACGAAGCGCAGCCAGCGCAGCAGGCCGGAACCAGAACATTGTGCCGGCGAAGAAGCCCAGACGGATGCGCGCGTCGTCGATACCCGTCTCGGCGGCGAGGACGCGCAGGCGCTCCTCATTGCCCCCCCAGAACCGTGCATTGCTGAGGTAAGCCGACTCTGGGCCAACGATACCGCAAACCGGATTGTCGTCAAAAGCGCGAAGAATCCTCAGGACATCGAACGAAGAGCCCAGCAAGGACTTCATCAATTCATCGCGCCACTGACCACCGCCATCGTGATAGACGCTCTTTTTCGAATGGATCTTGCAGACCGCGTCGTAGCGATCGAGCAGGCCGGTGTTTAGCAGACTGACGAATGGTCCGACATCCCGCCCGACATTGGGGTGGATGAATACGAACGCCCGAACCTTATGCTCCTGGAAGTACCGAACCGCGATGCGACGATCGGCAATCGACTTCACTGACACGAAAACATCGTGATCGACGATCACGTTGCGCATGTACGCGTAAATCGAATCGACCAGATCGACATGGAACAGGTGCAATACAACCGCGAAGCGCGCGCCCAAGCTTTCGGCATCGATCGCCCCCACACCATAACGTTCTAATTCTTCCGGGGTCGGGACATCGCGCTCTCCCGTGGCGATTGGCATGGTGTTCTTGCGTGTCTGGCGCATCCGCGCAATTTCACGCTCGAGCATCGCACGCGCG
>Ga0308160_10006879_pt1 | contig 11443 bp, 10 predicted proteins | sample PhyFR1_FD_201036 | JGI IMG/M metagenome (GOLD analysis project Ga0308160, IMG submission 201036) | Phyllosphere microbial communities from UC Gill Tract Community Farm, Albany, California, United States - DLSLF.R1 | ecosystem: Host-associated > Plants > Phyllosphere > Unclassified | place: USA... | reverse complement strand
TATGGAAGCATGTGTCTGTTGCCTTGCTGCATTACTTACCAGGATATCAAGGCCCCCCAGGCTTCGCACCGCTTCGGCAACCAGACGTTCGCAGAACTTTTCATCTCTGATATCTCCCGGTATGGCAACAGCTTTCTGTCCTGCAGCATTGATCAGCTTTACAACTTCCTGTGCGTCGGGCTCTTCATGGGGTAAGTAATTTATGGCCACATCTGCACCTTCGCGGGCGTAGGCTATTGCCGCTGCCCGGCCCATTCCAGAATCGCCTCCGGTAATTAACGCTTTTCTACCCTTTAACCTCCCGGATCCTTTGTAACTGCGCTCACCATGGTCAGGCACCGGATCCATCTTGCCTGCAAGCCCTGGCCATTCCTGTGACTGGCTTTTAAATGGAGGTTTAGGATATTTGTTTTTAGGATCCTGTAATGGCTGGCTTTGGTCAGCGCTCCCAACCATATTGCTCATAGAACTTTCAGCGGCAAAAACTGGTGCTGCAGCAACTGCTGCAATCCCTGCCCCCAAACCTCCGATAACTTTACGGCGACTAATTTTATTTTGCTCTTCCATAATAATCGATTTGTTGATTCAACCTAATAACAGCTTGATTTTCCGCTTGTTTTGGTGATTTATACTGGTTTCTGCCGTGATTTATAACTGAACTGGCAAACTGGATATTCGTAAATAATTTAAACTTTCCGGAGCAACACTGGTTTTTATAGCGCTTGTAAAAAATGCTGTATCAGATGAATAAATTCAGAGTTGCTTACCATTGTTCACACGAACAATTTCCTCCTTCGGAGTTACTCGAGCTTGCAGTAATGGCGGAAGAAGCCGGCTTCAATGCCTTACATAGTTCGGATCATTTTCTCCCCTGGAGTTCAAGTCAGGGGCAAAGTGGATTTACATTCTCCTGGATTGGTGCAGCAATGCAGGCCACCAGCATTCCAATCGGTATGGTTTGTGCGCCTGGTAATCGTTATCATCCGGTGATGGTGGCACAGGCATTGGCAACGCTTGGCGAAATGTTTCCAGACAGGCTTTTCGTTTCTTTGGGCAGTGGCGAAGCGATCAATGAGTATTTCAGCGGTGCACCATGGCCCGCAAAGGCCATACGCAATGCGCGTCTTAAAGAATGTGCGCAGGTGATTGACCGGCTGCTTAACGGGGAAGTGGTTAATCATGATGGACAGGTTAAGGTGCAGCAGGCAAGACTTTATACGCTGCCTAAGGCAAAGCCACAGATTATAGGTGCTGCCGTTACTGCTGAAACGGCCCGGTGGCTGGGAGGCTGGGCAGATGGCATGGTAACCATCAATAAACCGATGGAACAACTACAGGAAGTGGTCGATGCTTTTCGCGAAGGTGGTGGTGCGGGCAAGCCTATTCATCTAAAAGTTCAGCTGTCTTACGATCGGAGCTACGATGCTGCGCTGCAAGGTGCATTTGAGCAGTGGAAAACCAATATCTTCGAAAGTTCGCTGCTTTCTGACTTGAATACGGTGGAAGAATTTGAAGCGGCCGCAAAGTTTGTAAGGCCAGATGATTTGCATGAAGCAGTTCATATTTCCGCAGATTTAAACAAGCATCTTCATATTTTAAAAGGCTATAAAGACATGGGCTTTGAAACAATTATACTTCATAATGTGAATCGCAATCAGATAGACTTCATCAACGATTTCGGCAAGAATGTTTTGCCGGAACTTTTATGAAGTTAATACCATATCATAAAAGGTGCGCTGTTCAAGTCTTTTTGACAACCTGTTCCGATAAACTATCAGTTTTGTCTTTGGATTTAAAAAAGTGATTTCGCTTTTTGGTTACAATTTCTTCCCCCAAAAGTTTACCCCAGGGTTTAAGATCATCAACTCGATCAAAGATAATTTTTACAATGGCGATGATTGGGATTGAGAGGAACATACCTGAAACTCCCCATAAAGCTCCGCCCAACAAAACAATCAAAATGGAAACCAGTGCATTGATCTGCACTTTAGAGGATACAATATATGGAACCAGGAAATTATTGTCGATAAACTGAATAATCGCATAAGCCCCAAGGATTCCAAGTTGGGTAGTATAGCCATCTTTAGTCACGGTAGCAATTAGGATTGGTAGCAGTATTGCTATTAATCCACCGATATATGGAATCATGTTTAAGATTGCTCCAATCACTCCTAAAAGGATGGCATAACGTACACCAAGGATCAGCAGTGCTGTTGAATTCATCACTGCTACAATTCCAGCTTCTATCAATAAGCCAACCATGTAACTCTGAATGGCAAACTTAGTCTCACTTAAAATGTCGGCTACTTTTTTTGAATTTTCTTCTGCAAATACTTCATAAAGAAAATTCAATATCAGCATCTTGTACCAAAGAAATAAAAATACATATACAGGGATCAGGAAAAAAACACCTAAAATACCCATCGCTGTACCTAGTGTTTGTCCGACTAGGGCTTTACTGCCATTTATAGCTTCATTTATCAGTTGTACCTGTTTCTGTATACTTATTCCAAATGACTGCTCTAACCAATTCTGAAGTTCAGTCATAATCTCTGCCGACTTTTTAGTCAACAGGGGAATGGTACTACTGAACTGGGCAATTTGCGTAGACAAAAAATAGCCAATGCCAGTTATTAGTATCAGCGCCAGGAGCATGGCAAGAATGATGGCGATCATTTTTGGTACACGCTTCCTTTCCAGCTTATTCACTATCGGATTAAGTAATATGCCTATAATTGCCGAAAAAGCAAGCGGAACAAGGATGTCTCTTAAATTAAGAAGGATATAGGTTAGTAAAATTAAACCAAAAAGTACGACTGTACTTTTTATGTAGAATGGATATTCTTTTTTTAGCATTTGATGGTTGCTTAAGAAACCGCATAAACAACCATCAAAACCATTATATGTTTAAAAATCATGCTATTAAATCAGGTTCTTTTTAACGTAGGAAATACTTTTAGAAATTGAATCAAAAGGATCACCAGGTGTGATGTCCTGTTCAACAAAGAAGTACTCCAGACCAGATTTCTTCGACTGTGCGAAAATCTTTTTGAAATCTATCGAACCGTTACCAACTTCCGTGATACCCTGGGCTGCAGTTTTATCCATATCCTTCACATGCCAAAGCGGGAAACGACCTGGATATCTATTAAACAAGGCAATAGGGTCCTGCTTTGCTTTATTGGCCCAGTATAAATCAAGTTCAAATTTTACCAGGTTCTTGTCGGTATTTTCCAATAGCACATCAAAAGGATATTTGCCATTTTGTGCCTCAAATTCGAAATCATGATTGTGGTAACAAAATTGCATACCGGCTGCTTTACAGATTTCTGCAGCTTTATTAAATTTATCTGCAGTCGCTTTGTAATGGTCTAACGTTCCACGCTCCGGCTCCAGCAAATATGCACAAACCATGTATTTCGTTCCTGCTGCTGCGGCATCGTCCACGGCTTTTTGCCATTCGTTGGTTATGGTGCCTTTAGCATCCATGGATTCACCCAGCATGTAATGACTGCTTGGTGCAATCAAGCCGTTGGCTTTAAGGGTTTTTGCATATTCAGCAGCTGTCATTCCGTAAAATAACTGACTGCCCGTGTAGGTGGCTCCCTCTACAGAGGTAAAACCAAGGTTCGCAACTTTGGCAAGTGTTGCTTTCGGATCTTTTTCCATCGCATCGCGAACGGTAAATAATTGAAGCCCGATATACTTTTTATCGAAAGCATATAAGTTTGGTGCTGCAAGTAATCCGGCAGCCAACAGGGCAGAAGTTTTAATAAAGGAACGTCTGTTTGTCATGGTTTATATTTTAGTTTAATTAGCTTTGGTAAGATAAAAAATTAATCTGCCGTTTTAATAATAATTTCCAGGCCATGATTGCAAATTCAACCGATACAAGCGTAGCTAAAGGTTCGTTTTTTCAATTGATCCGTCAATCACTTAATGGCGAAGCATTTGACTATACACAGGGCAGTATAAAAAAAGCGGTGGTGCTGCTTGCCATTCCCATGATCCTGGAGATGGTGCTGGAATCTGTTTTTGCCCTTGTAGACTTATATTTCGTTGGTCATTTACCAAACAGCAGTATCGCCATTCAAACCGTTGGCCTGACAGAATCTGTACTTACCATCATTTATTCTCTTGCCGTTGGGCTAAGTATGGCTGCTACTGCTGTTGTTGCCCGGCGTATCGGCGAGAAAAATCCCGTTTTGGCTGCAAAAGCTGGTATGCAGGCAATTCTGGTGGCCTGTATGCTAAATATCGTACTCAGTTTATTTGGGTTCTTCTATGCTAAAGAAATTCTCATGATTATGGGCGCTTCTGATGCCACAGCAGAAGTTGGAAAGGTTTTTACCAGAATTATGATGGGCGGAAGTGTTGTCATTGTTTTGGTATTCTTAATCAACGGTATTTTTAGAGGTGCCGGAAATGCAGCAATTGCAATGCGGAGCCTTTGGATCGCCAATATTGCGAATATCATTTTATGTCCGTTGCTCATAAACGGGCTTGGCCCAATACCGGCACTCGGTTTAACAGGTGCGGCTATTGCCACAACTGCCGGTCGGAGCATCGGCGTATTGTATCAGGTATACAATCTCGTCAACGGGAAAAGTATTTTGAAGATAAAACTGGCTTACCTTGTACCTGATTATACGCAGATAAACGCCTTAGTGAAAATCGCGGCTCCTGCGGTTATACAGTTTATCATTGCTTCATGTAGCTGGATTTTTCTCGCTCAACTGGTTGCCACAACGGGTGGTGACCACGGATCTGCAGGTTATCAGACCGCGCTGCGGCTGATGATGTTCTTCTTACTGCCAGCCTGGGGCTTGAGTAATGCAGCTGCAACACTTGTTGGCCAGAATCTGGGGGCAAAGCAGGTTGACCGTGCAGTGCAGTCGGTCCGGCAAACGGCTATTTACAGCATCTGCTTTATGTTCATGGTGATGCTCTGCACCATCTTCCTGGGCCGGACCTTTATTTCCTTTTTTACAGACGATCCCCAGATTCAGGCCATAGCACTTAGGGCAAATTATATCCTGAGTACGGGTTATGTGTTTTATGGCGTCGGCATGGTGCTCGTTAACGCCTTCAACGGTGCAGGAGACACCTCAACGCCAACCTGGATCAACTTCTTTGGTTTCTGGCTATTTCAAATTCCACTGGCCTACCTGCTGGCCAAGTATTTTGAAATGGGACCAACGGGTGTTTTCATCGCTGTGCCGGTTGCCGAGACCGCCATTTGCATTGCAGGGTACGTGCTCTTTAAAAAAGGTAAATGGAAAACAATTAAGGTATAGTTATAAGTCTTTTACCATCCAGACATTGCAGGCAAAGTGGCCCGAATTGCCCAATGCTTCCGAGCGATATTTGAAGCCATATTTTTCATACAATGCGATGGCTGTTAGAAATTCCGGAAAGCTTTCTAGGTAGAGCTGGTTGAAGCCCATTGTTTTTGCGGATTCAAAACTTTGTTCCAATAGCTTTTTCCCAATTCCTTTCCCCCGGGATTCAGGGCTCAAATAAAACTTCACCAGTTCTGCACAACCCTCCGGCAGTCCTTCTGTTGGATAGATGCCACAGCCACCAAGAATTTCACCTTGAGCTTCAGCAATCCAATAAATGGAGTTTTTAGTATTAAATAAGCTAAACAGGTCATCAGTAGTTGGATCTGTAAAGACAGTACCATCTTGATTTCTCTTAAATTCCGTTAGCACTTTCCTAATTAAAGCCGCAATAGCAGCGTTATCACCCTCATTAATCTTTCTGATCTGTATTTCCATAAATGCGATCAAATTTATCTAATCCTACACTTAGTTTTTGCTTCTGTAAGCAATAAAATACAATGAATTCGGGAAATTAGCGATTGAATGGGTATTGAATTTCATAATATCCATCTATTTTAGGCCCTGCAGATTTATATTATTCCTGCAACCTATACTAATATCAACATGATGACTCAAATCAATAATAAACGCTTTGCACTACATGAAGACTGGGTAGTTGTAGCTATTGGATTTTTAATTATACTCTGTTCATTGTTTCTTTACACGGTGCCGGTGCCTGTTTTTAAATGGTCTGATCTATCCACGCTAAATGCAAATGTGCTGAGTGGAAGCAATTTGTTTAACCTTTTAGTTCAGTTCGTCTTTTTACTGATCGCCGGAAGTCTGGGTTGTTTATTGAGCGGAAAGTCGATATACCAGTTTATTATGGTTTTTCCGTTTATATATATAATTACCATTCTTGCCCTTATTCTTACCGGTAATGCTTTTGTGAAAACCCTTAATCTGGAAGCCGTGATATTTAGTCTTGCAATCGGACTTGCAATCGGTAACCTGTTTAAATTACCCCAATGGTTTAAGGATAGCCTTTCTACGGAATTATCTGTAAAAATAGGACTGGTGCTTTTGGGTACCGGAGTAATATTTTCAGATATTTTAAAAGCAGGATCCCTGGGCCTGATACAAGCCTTAGCAGTGGTTTTATCTGTTTGGTACTTCGCCTTCTGGCTCTGTAAAAAATTAAAGGTAGACGACGAGTTAACCATGATGATTTCAAGTGCCGTTTCTATTTGTGGTGTGTCAGCAGCCATAGCAACTTCAGGTGCCATTAAAGGCGATGCAAAGAAATTGTCCTATGTAATTTCCATGGTGTTAATCACTGCAATACCGATGATGATTTTTATGCCATACCTGGCCGATTGGCTCGGACTTTCGCAGCAGGTTACAGGTGCCTGGCTTGGTGGGAGTATTGACACCACCGGCGCAGTAGTAGCATCTGGAACTCTTGTGGGGGAGGAAGCACTTAAAATTAGCACCATCGTTAAATTTTCTCAAAATGTTTTGCTGGGCATAGCTGCTTTTGCCATCAGCATATACTGGACTTACAATCAGTCTTCAGCACAAGACAGGGTACTTGAAAAACCGACGTTGAAGATTATCTGGGAACGTTTCCCGAAATTTGTCATCGGATTTATTGCTGCTTCCTTGATATTCTCTTTTCTATTAAGCCCAAATATCATTGCTCCGGTAAAAGACAGCCTCAAAAATCTGCAGAATATCTGGTTCACCCTGGCATTTACCAGCATAGGTCTGGAGACGAATTTCAAAGATTTATTTAAGCACGACAATAAAAAGCCATTATACGCATTCCTGTTGGCTCAGCTATTTAACATCTTGATAACCTTGGTGATTGCTTATTTCCTTTTTAACTAAGTAGTTGTAAAACTATTTGAAATTCAGTACGTTAATGTGCTATGAAAAGAATAATAGCACTACTTTCTATCCTGGTGATTTCAGGGTGCAGTAAAAACGATAATAATCCGTTAGAGGAGCAATTAGATCTGAAATCAGAAAGCAGTGCAGTTGCTACAGTGGCTGTTGAACAGCGCTATCTGGCCTTAGGAGATTCATATACTGTTGGGGAGTCGGTGAGCCAGCAACAGAGCTTTCCCTTTCAGCTGGTAGCTAAACTTAATTCCAGAGGGAAAAATTTTCTCCCGGCAAAAGTAATTGCCCGTACCGGCTGGACCACCGCCGATTTGCAGAAAGGTGTAACCGCCGCAAATGTTCAAAGGAAATATGACTTTGTTTCTTTAGCAATCGGGGTCAATAATCAATACCAGGGACTTTCAAAGTCTGCATACCGCACACAATTCCGTGCCTTATTAAAACAGGCCATAACCTTTGCCAATGGAAAGCCCAGTCATGTCGGTGTGATATCCATCCCAGACTGGGGTCAGACTCCTTACGGCAAAAAAAGCGGTCGTAATTTGGCCAATGTTTCTGCAGAAATTGATGCCTTTAATGTGATAAATAAAGCGGAATGCGATGCAGTTGGGGCAAGCTATACCAACATAACCCCCGTCTCCCGGACTGTTACCAAAGATCCTGCTCTTGTTGCGGCAGACGGCCTCCATTATTCTGCAAAAATGTATGCCATTTGGGTTAATGCAATCATCGCCAGTTATAACCGCGATAACTAATTGTTCAATAGATTATGTCTATTATCGTATAGATATTAACGCTTTTCTTTGACCTGCTATAATCTCTACTTTTATAAAAAAATAAAAGTATGGAAAACGAAAATATTATACCCAGAAAACTTACCACAGCATCAGGAAGGCCATATGCTGAACATGAAAATACACAGTCGGTAGGGAGCAGGGGACCTTTGCTTTTACAGGATTTTATATTACATGAGAAGATGGCTCACTTCAATCGTGAACGTATTCCGGAACGTGTTGTACATGCAAAAGGTTCAGGCGCATTTGGAACACTGAAAGTGACAAATGACATCACGAAGTATACAAAAGCAAAAATCTTTTCTCAAATAGGAAACAGCTGTAGAATATTTCTTCGTTTTTCGACCGTTGGTGGCGAAAAAGGAAGTTCTGATGCAGAACGCGATCCACGTGGCTTTGCAATTAAGTTCTATACAGAAGATGGCAATTGGGATCTGGTAGGTAACAATACGCCAGTATTCTTTGTTAAAGATCCCAAGAAATTCAGTGATTTCATCCACACGCAAAAAAGAGATCCTAGAACAAATCTTAAAAGCGCAACTATGATGTGGGATTTCTGGTCCTTAAATCCGGAAAGTCTCCACCAGGTAATGATTCTGATGTCTGACCGAGGAACACCGTTAGACTATAGACACATGGACGGTTTTGGTAGTCATACTTATTCAATGATCAATAAAGATAATGAGCGTGTATGGGTAAAATTCCATTTCAAGACCCAGCAGGGCATAAAAAATCTTACCGGTCCCCAAGCCAGTCAGATGCACTCGGTAGACATGGATCATGCACAGCGTGATCTTGTTGAAGCATTAGATCGTCAGGAGTTTCCTAAATGGACCATGAAGATTCAGGTAATGACCGAAGTGCAGGCAAAAACATTCCGCTGGAATCCATTTGACCTGACAAAAATCTGGCCTCATGCTGAATTTCCATTAATTGAAGTTGGGGAAATTGAACTTAACCAGCTGCCAAGAAATTACTTCGCACAAGTTGAACAAGCAGCTTTTGCACCATCCAACTTAATTGATGGTATAGGCTTCTCACCAGACAAAATGCTACAGGGACGTATTTTATCTTATGCCGATGCTCAACGATACAGACTTGGTATAAATTACGAGCAGATTCCGGTAAATCAATGTCCATTTATGGTAAACAATTATCACCGCGATGGCGCCATGAGGATTGATGACAACGGGAATGATGACCCTAATTATTACCCAAACAGCTTTGGTGATGTACTACCTGATCCAAGTTATAAAGAACCTGCATGGGAACTGGATTCCAATGTTGCTGATTGGTTTGACCGTAATGCCGGGGAAGGGAATAATGATCACTATACACAACCTGGAGATTTATATAGAAAAGTACTTAGTGCGGAAGACCGACATAATTTGGTAAACAACATTGTTGGTTCGATGAGTGGAATAACCGGACCAAAACGTTTGCAAATCATCAACCTGCAGTTATGCCATTTCTTTAGGGCAGACATACAGCTTGGTATGGCCATTGCCAAAGGGCTTGGCATTGATGTGGAACAAGCTATGGCTCAAAGACATTAATTTAAAACATTAGTATCATTAATGAAGGTTGTAACATCCTGTCGATGTTACAACCTTTTTTATGTAAACTAATACCAAGCTAGGACAGACATCCCAGCTTCGGCGCTGACTCACATCTGACGCACATCTGACTCACATCTGACCCAGATCAAACGCAGATATGGTCTGTGTCTGATGTGCTTCAAATCAGGAGCTGATCTTCGTTTGATTATAGGTAAATAGAGAGCGGCATACCATGTATTAGGAAGGTATAATTTCCACTAAGTGGTATTCCTGTCCTTTATTGTTCAAATGCTTATGTCTTTTCTGAATTTAAATTTATTTGTATTTTACAGGCAGTATGAACCTGTAATTAAAACCAAATGTTAAACCGAAGAAACTTCCTGCGCACTGGAGGCGCTGCACTTGGCAGCACTGCGCTGCTTTCAGCCTTAGATAATCCAGTTTATGCCATTTATGAAAAGACCATTGGCGCAAATGATCAGATCAATATCGGCGCCATAGGCGTAAACGGCATGGGATGGGCAGATGTGAAGGCTGCGTTATTGGTGCCCGGCGTTAACCTTGTGGCAATGTGTGATTCTGATAAAAATGTATTGGATAAGCGCATGGCTGAATTGAAAGCGCTCAAAGTAGATGCTTCAAAAGTAAAAACATATAAAGATTACCGTGCATTATTAGATCGAAAGGACATAGATGCCGTGATTATTGGTACACCGGACCATTGGCATGCCCTGATGATGATCCATGCAGTAGAAGCTGGTAAAGACGTTTATGTGGAGAAGCCGGTTGGAAATTCAATTATAGAATGCCGGACAATGGTTGAGGCCAACAAAAGTATAATAAAGTAGTACAGGCCGGACAATGGCAAAGAAGTCAGCAACATTTTAAAGATGCCGTTGACTTTGTACAAAGCGGTCAGCTTGGCAACATCAGGACGGTAAAAGTCTGGTGTTATCAAGGTTGGATGAAACCGGGCCCTGTGGTGCCAGATTCCGCTCCACCAGCAGGTGCAGATTACGATCTATGGCTGGGGCCAGCAAAAAAGCGGGCATTTAATTCCAGTCGTTATCATTTTAATTTTCGTTGGTTCTGGGATTATGCAGGTGGGCTAATGACGGATTGGGGTGTACATTTACTTGATTATGGGCTATTGGGTATGAACTCGCCGGTACCAAAAACCATTTCTGCCCTGGGTGGCCGTTTCGCTTATCCCGACCTTTATGAAGAAACACCTGATACGTTGACTACGCTTTATGAGTTCGATAAATTTAACCTGGTCTGGGATTCTGCTATGGGTATAGATAATGGTTCGTATGACCGTGATCATGGCATCGCTTATATTGGAAATAACGGAACATTAATTCTGAATAGAAATGGCTGGGAAGTTATCGAAGAAAAACAAAGTGAAAATAAGGTAAGTAAGCCACTGGTGAAGGCTTCCGATAATGGTTTAAATAACCACATGGTGAATTTCTTCAGCTGTTTAAGGTCGAGAAAGAAAGAGGCACTTGCATGTTCCATACAGGCTGGAGCGCATGTGGCAACAGTAGCACAGATGGGTAACATCGCTTTCCGGAGCGGCGAAAAATTAACCTGGGATGAAAACACCAAAATGTTCAGCAATAAGGCAATTAATGATAAATATTTGCTATCGGAATATCATAATGGATATACCTTGCCGAAAATATAATTGATTGAGGATAGCTGAGTAGTTTTTATAACGATATTGAAATCAACCTGATACAAGTTCAGGTTGATTTTTTAGTTTATTATTAGTATCCTGCGAGAAAGAAGAACACCTATACATGGATATTGAACAATCTTTTAATTTTATCGGACGCTGGACCTATAATCTTTTAAT
>Ga0308160_10006878_pt1 | contig 11443 bp, 11 predicted proteins | sample PhyFR1_FD_201036 | JGI IMG/M metagenome (GOLD analysis project Ga0308160, IMG submission 201036) | Phyllosphere microbial communities from UC Gill Tract Community Farm, Albany, California, United States - DLSLF.R1 | ecosystem: Host-associated > Plants > Phyllosphere > Unclassified | place: USA... | reverse complement strand
CGGCGCCGGCTCGGGCGCTGCCAGCGCAATGGTTTCGTCGAGGTCGATGATCAGTCGTTTCATGCGCCGAGCATAGCCCGCACAAACTGGTGCTTTGCTGATCCACATCTATCGTGCTCAAAGCTCGGACGCCTCGATTTCCGTGACCTGGCCATGCTCCAGGCGCAGGAAGCGGCGGCAGTAGCGCTTCAGGGCGGCTTTGTCGTGCGAGGCGAACACGAAGATGCTGACGGTGGAAATCAGGGATTCCATGCGCTGCGCCGCCTTTTCCTGGAATTCGGCGTCGCCGGCGCCGAAGATCTCGTCGACCAGCAGGATGTCGGGCCGGGTCGAGGTCGCCACCGCGAACATCAGGCGCGTGGCCATGCCGGCCGAATAGGTACGCACCGGCAGGCCGAGGAAGGGGCCGAGCTGGGTGAAGGTCTCGATGTCGTCCATGCGCGCGCGGATCTCGCCATGGCCGATGCCCATCAGGAGGCCCATGCGCTGGATGTTCTCGTAGCCGCTCAGTTCGCCGTCCATGCCGGCGCCGAGCTCGAACACGGTGGCGATGCGGCCGCTGCGCAGCACGCGGCCCCAGGCCGGCTGGTAGACGCCGGCCATGGTGCGCAGCAGGGTGCTCTTGCCGGCGCCGTTGTGGCCGACCAGGCCGACCGCATCGCCGTCATGCAGCGTGAAGCTGACGTCGCGCAGCGCGGTGACGATCTGCACGCCCGACGATTCGCGCTCGATGCGGCCGCCGGTGGAAATGCTCACCAGGCGCGAGCGCAGCGACTTGGCGCGCACGTCGTAGACCGGGTATTGCACGGTCACGTCATGGAATTCGAGCCTGGCCATGGTTACAGCCAGTAGGCGATGCGGTCGCGCTTGGCATTGAACAGCCACAGCGTGAACAGCCAGCCGCCCAGTGCCAGCAGGCAGGTGGTCAGCACCACGAAGCCGGGCGGTGCCGTGCCCAGCAGCGGATAGCGCACGATTTCGATCAGGTGGCTCAGCGGATTGAACCAGACGAAGTGGCCATTGAAGGGCAGGTAGCTGGGCCGGTAGAACACGGGGCTGAGGAACATCAACAGCGGCATCGCCGCGTTGACCACGTATTCGAGGTCGCGGAAGCGCGCGCCCAGCATCGACAGCAATAGGCTGATCCACAGCAGGTTGACCGCCACCAGCGCCAGGCAGGGGATCGCCAGCAGCGTGGCCCAGGTGACGGGCAGCCTGAAGATCAGGAGCACGGCAACCAGCACCGGCAAGTTGTGCAGGAAATTGATCAGGTGCTTGAGCACCATCTGGATCGGCGGCATCGACAGCGGGACGCTGAGGTTGCGCAGGATCGCACTCTGGCGCCAGTAGGTGGTGGTGGCTTCGCCGATGCAGCCGCTGAGCAGTTGCCACATGATCAAGCCGGCTGTGAGCGAGGGCACGAAGCTGGCGCGGTCGATGTGCAGCAGCTCGCTCCACACCAGGCCCAGGCCGAGGGTGCCGGCAGCGGTGCCGAGCGTCATCCAGAACGGTCCCAGCACGCTGCGGCGGTAGCGCGCGCGCAGGTCGCCGGCGGCCATGAAGGCGATCACGTGCAGCAGCCGCACGGCACGGCCGAGATCGCTCAATGCGGGGCCGCCGGCGAACGGGCCGGTGTTGCGTTCAGTCAGTAACATGATATGCAGGCAGGGTGGCTGAAGCGCAGATTGTCCGGGGAGCCTCGTCAGCGCCGACTGATCTTGCGCAATCCGGCTCGATTCCGCTGCAACCGTCCAGCAGCCGGGCGCTCTGACTCATGGGCGCCCCGATGCTTGACGTGGAGGAAAGGCAATGAGCGATTATCTGAAACAGTATGCGAGCATGCAGAAACTGTTCTACGACGATACCCCGCAGACAGTCGAAGACATCGTCGGCAATTACGATTATCACGAGAATTTTCCGTACGAGACCCACCTGCTGCACCGCTACGGCGACATCCGCAAGCCGGTGCTGGCGGATCCGTCTCGTGCGCGCGGCTTCGAGATCGGCTGCGGCGAAGGGCGCATGATCCGGCGCATGGCGCGCCTGCTGCGCCAGGTCGACGGCGCCGACATCTCCGAAAAGATGGTGCGTGCGGCACGTGCGCGCACGCCCGGCTCGGAAATCTTCGTCAGCTCCGGCACCGATTGCGGCGGCGCGCCCTCGTCGAGCTACGACTTCGCGTATTGCGCGATCTCGATGCAGCACATCTGCGTGCACGACACGCGCGCCGGCATCCTCGACGACATCGTGCGCATCCTGCGGCCGGACGGCTGCGCCACGCTGCAGTTCTTCTTCTCCAAGTACTACCCCTACTGCCGCACCTCGGCCCCGCCGGCCAACGAATCCTTCCTGCTCGACGTGCACCACCTCGACCGCCTGCATGCGCGCTGGTTCGAGAACCGCTGGGATGCTGCCGGCACCAACAGCGTCTGCGACGTGGCCTTCGGCACCCAGGACATTCCGGAGGTGGTCGGCGATTTCGGGCGCTGGTTCGGCGAGGTCGAGGTGTGGTTCCACGACATCTCGATCGGGCGCCCCGAGTCGCGCGGCAATACGCGGCCGCGCGTCCTGCCCGAGGTGCACCCGAACTGCCATGGCTGGGAAGATGCCTGGTTCACGCACATGGCCTTCTTCCACTTGCGCGAGCCGAGGAAATGAAGACCGCGGCCGTGGAGGTCAGCTGCTGCATCGTCTGCTACCACAACCGGCCGGACCAGGTCGAGCGGCTGCTGGCCAGCCTCACCACCGCCAGGCCGGGCATGCCGGTGTACCTGGTCGACAATTCGCGCACCGATGCCCTGCGCGCGCTGGCCGGACGTTTCGGGGCGCTGTACCGCCACCAGCCGGACAATCCGGGCTATGCGCGCGCCCATAACTGGGCCCTGAACGCGGCGGCGGCCGCCGGCAGCCGCTATCACCTGGTGCTGAATCCCGACGTGCAGTTGCCGCTGGACGGCATCGGCAAGCTGCTCGCCTATATGGAAGCGCATCCCGACGTCGGCCTGGTGGCGCCGCGCGTGCATTATCCGGACGGCCGCCTGCAGCCGCTCTGCAAACTGCTGCCGCATCCGCTGGAACTGGCGGTGCGCCGCTTCTTTCCGCTGCTGCACCGCTCGAGCGGGCGGCTGGCGCGCTACGAATTGCACGGCAGCGGCTACAGCCAGGTGATGGACGTGCCGGCGCTGTCCGGCTGCTTCATGCTGATGCGGGTCGAGACCGTGCTGCGCGTCGGCCTGTTCGACGAACGCTTTTTCCTGTACTTCGAAGACGTGGACCTGTCGCGCCGGGTCGGCCGCGTGGCGCGCACGGTGTTCGTGCCGCACGTGGCCATCGTCCACGATTACGGCAGGGGGTCGTACCGCAACTGGCGGCTGCTGTGGCACCACATGGTGTCGGCGGCGCGCTATTTTAACAAGTGGGGCTGGCTGCGCGATGCGGAGCGCGACCGCATCAATGCACGGGCGCTCAGGGAAGCGGGGCTGGCGCGCAGCCGCTCTGCCGAGCCGGCGCCTGCCGAAAACGATTTGCGGCCTTGACGGCCGCAAATCGATGACGGCCATGACGGCCGCAAATCGATGACGGCCATGACGGCCGCGGGGGTGGCCGGCGGTGCCGTGCAGCGCCCGCCATGCAGGTGGGGTCAGCAGCGCTGCAGCGGACGGCGTGCGTACCAGCCGAAGGCCAGGATCAGCAGGTAGCACACGGCGGGCACGGCCAGCGCCAGGCGCAGGCTCGACATGTCGGCGGCATACCCGGTCAGCAGCGGCACGATGGCGCCGCCGACGATGGCCATGCAGATCAGGCCCGAGCCTTCGGCCGCGCGTTCGCCCAGGCCTTCCGAAGCCAGCGTGAAGATGGTCGGGAACATGATGGAATTGACCAGGCCGATGGCCAGCAGCGCCCAGCCCGCCAGTGCACCGGTGCTGGTGGCGGACACCAGCAGCAGCAGGGCGGCGATGGCGCCGGCCGAGGCCAGCACCTTGCCCGGCGAGCAGACGCGCAGGACATAGGCGCCAAGGAAACGGCCGACCATGGCGCCGCCCCAGTACAGCGACACGTGCTTGCCGGCGGCTTCGTCGCCCAGGCCCAGCACGTCGGCCTGCATCAGGTAATTCACGATCAGCGAGCCGACCGCGACTTCCGCGCCCACGTACAGGAAGATGCACAGCGCACCGAAGGCGAAGCGCGGCTGCCTGAGCAGGCCGAAGGCCTTGAGGATGCTGCCTTCCGGGCTGGCGTGCTCGGCCAGCTTGTTGCGGTTCATCCAGACCAGCGCCGCGACCACCGCCAGGGCGATCGCCAGGCCGAGATAGGTGTGCACCACCACCTGGCTCTCGGCCGCGCGGTAGGCGGCCAGGGCGGCGCCGCTCAGCGTCGCCTGGTCGACCCGAGCCAGCGAACCCAGGATCACCATCGCGCCGACATAGGGAAACACCGTGGTGCCGAGCGAATTGAAGGCCTGGGCGAAGGTCAGGCGGCTCGATGCCGTATCGGGCGCGCCCAGCATCGAGATCAGCGGGTTGGCCACCACCTGCACGATGGTGATGCCGGCCGCCAGCACGAACAGCGCCGCCAGGAAGGTGACGAACATGCCGGACGAGGCGGCCGGGATGAACAGCAGGCAGCCGGCGGTCATGGTCAGCAGGCCGACGACGGCGGTACGCATGTAGCCGAAGCGGCGCACGATGGCGGCCGCCGGCAGCGACACCACGAAATACGCGGCGAAGAAGGCCGACTGGACCAGCATCGCCTGGGCATAGCTCAGGGTGAACAGGTCTTTCAGCTTGGGGATGATGACGTCGTTCAGGCTGGTGATGCCGCCGAAGATGAAGAACAGGGCGAACACGAAGACGCGCAGGCTCGCCATGTTGGCATTGCCGTTGGCTGTGGCGGGCGCGGAGGCGCTGCGGGTCTGGGCAGCGCCGGCAGGATGGCCGATTTGCATGGGAAAGTCCGGTAATGGTGCAATGGATCCGCCCGGCCTGCTTACTGCCGAGCTAAGTAGGAATAGTACATCGATTTGCCGGAGTGGTGGCATCCTCACGAAACTGAACACCTCAGTAAATACCGTAAAAAGGCTTTTCATGTTAGTGAAACTACAGCCATTGAGCGCTGTCGATGCCACCAAGAAACCCGACACAAGCGCACTCTGCGCTTTGCTTGATGCCGGATAAGAACCCATCGTGCATACGCTCTAGTCTGGTGTTGCCGGGCGACCGGCTCCTTTATCGACTTCCGATGGGTAAACAACATGGCAACTTATTACATCGATCCCTCCGTCACTGTGCCAGGCAACGGCACGCTGGCCAGTCCCTTCCGGTCATGGACCAGCGTCACCTGGGCTCCAGGCAATACGTATCTGCAGAAGCGGGGCACCACGTACAGCGGTGTGTTCCGGATTCCAGTGAACGGGACCGCAGCCCAGCGCATCACGATCGCGGCGTATTACGGCGCCAACGGGAGCGACGATCCGTCCCGGCCGAAACCCATCATCATCCTGCCGGGTGCCCCCACCACGCCCGCAAACGGCGCTTCCATCGCGGTGTACCGGCAGGAACGCGACTTCATCACCTACCGTAACCTGGACATCCGGAATACGGCCTTGCCGGAAGCGAGCGACGTCGCCATCATCTGGCTCGGCAACGATTGCATCTTCGAGAGCAATAACGTCACCTCGAATTGCGCCGGTGTCTACATCTACGAAAAAAACCGCGTGACCGTATCGGGCTGCGTGATCGATGCCGTCAACAACAGCACTGCCTATGCGAACCATTGCCTGCTGGTGGCCGGCAACGTGAATATCGACAGCATCAGGCTCGCCGACAACACCGTGGTCCACCGCGGTGGCGGCTCGCCGACATCCTTCGGCATCCGTTGCGAAACCTACAGCGCCACGACCTTCCTGACCCGCCTGGTGATCAGCGGTAACCGGGTGTCGCCGCCGCCCGGCGTTGCCTACAGCCGCAACCTCGGCGCGAACGGCATCTACCTGGTCCGGGGCACGAGCGCCACGCTGGACCGGAATACCGTGAGCGGCATGCTATCGGGCATTTTCATCAACGGTGGCACGACGAATTACGTCGGCAACAACAACTGCAGCGGGAATCTGAATTTCGGCATCCATATCAATGGCATCGCACAGTCGTTCATGATCGAAGGCAATACCTGCAATGCCAATGGCGGCCCCATGAGCCCGAATTTTTACGGCCGGGGCATCGAACTCTCGTCGCTGACGGGGCAGGGCGCCGTATCCGGACACACGATCCGGCGCAATATATGCAGGTTCAACTACAACTATGGCGGTCCGCTGGACAATGGGACGGAAGGCGTCGGCATCGGCCTGGACAACGGGACCAGCAGGTGCACGGTCTACGGCAACTTCATCGCGAATAACGAAGGCAACGGCATCCAGTTGTATGGCGGCGGCGACCGGACCAGGTTCACCGATACCGGCGGCCATACGATCACGGCGAATCTCATGGATTCGAATGCCACGTTTTCCGTCCTGAACCGGCGCAGCGGCGGTACCACGCCGAGCCGGTTCTATTCGCACATCCAGCTGTCCTACACCTACGGCAGCCCCACCGTCATTTCCAACAACATCTTCCTGGGGACGACCCGGGGCGGGGTGTACCTGGACAGCACGTCGTCGAACGTTACCGTGGTCAACAACATCTATTACGACGTGCCTTACCCGGTGGCTGCGGACGACGGGAAGGAGGATTATCCGGCCCAGGCCGATGGCGTGGCGGTGCCTGCGCCGGGGGACGTCGACCTGGACGGGCGCCCGTAGCGCAAGCGCATCAGGAATCGATGCGCTGCAGCGAGATGGTCGCGGTCGAAGGAGCCGGCGTCGAGCACGGCTCCTCGTCGAAGGCGATGTCGCCGTCCGGATTGGCCACGCCATCGGTTTTGAGGTCGACGAAACCGAAGGCGTCGCGGTCCATCAGGTGCGACGGCACGATGGTCGACAGCGACGAGAAGATGTTTTCCACGCGGCCCGGGTGCTTCTTTTCCCAGTCGCGCAGCATCGCCTTGATCTGCTTGCGCTGCAGGTTTTCCTGGGAGCCGCACAGATCGCAAGGAATGATCGGAAAACCTTTTACCTCGGCATAGCGCTCGGTGTCGGCTTCCTTCACGTAGGCCAGCGGGCGGATCACCATGTGCTTGCCGTCGTCCGACACCAGCTTCGCAGGCATGCCCTTGATCTTCGCGCCGAAGAACATGTTCAGGAAGAAGGTTTCGAGGATGTCGTCGCGGTGGTGGCCGAGGGCGATCTTGTTGCAGCCGAGTTCGTCGGCGACGCGGTACAGGATGCCGCGCCGCAGGCGCGAGCACAGCGAGCAGGTGGTCTTACCCTCGGGGATCAGGCGCTTGACGATGCTGTAGGTGTCCTGGTTCTCGATGTGGTACGGGATACCCAGTTTTTCCAGGTAGGCCGGCAGTACCTCGGCCGGGAAGTTCGGCTGTTTCTGGTCGAGGTTGACGGCGACCAGTTCGAACTTGATCGGCGCGCGCTCGCGCAGCGTCATCAGGATGTCGAGCAGGGCGTAGCTGTCCTTGCCGCCGGAAAGGCAGACCATTACCTTGTCGCCATCTTCGATCATGTTGAAATCGCCGATGGCCTGGCCGACCAGGCGGCACAGGCGCTTGTGCAGCTTGTTGTTTTCGTACGCCTGTTTTTCAAGCTGCTTGTCCGTGGCCTGCGCAGTTTGCTGTTCCATCACTTCACTCATGCTTCATCCTTGATCTGGAATACTTCGACACCGACGCCTTCGCAGTCGGGATACACGTCCGGTTTCATGGTCGACACGCTGACCGCACGCACGCGCGGATGCGCCAGCATCGCCTTGACCACGTCGTCGCACAGGGTTTCCTGCAGCTGCACGTGGCCCTGCGCCATGCGGCGGGCGATGGTCTCGCGCATGAAGTCGTAGTCGACCACTTCCTCGAGCTGGTCGTCCTTCGGCGTCGATTCGGCCAGCGGAATGTACAGGTCGACATTGATCAGGACGCGCTGCTCGCCCTTTTTCTCGAAGTCGTGCACACCGATGTTGATCATGACTTCGTAATTGCGCAGGAACAGCCGGCGGCAATCGCGCAGCTGCGGGTGGGACAGGGCGGACAACATAGGAAAACCTTTTATTTAGTTAAAAACATCACGTCGCGGTTCAGGGGCATCAGGTGCTGGCCGCCGTCGACCAGCAGGGTGGTGCCGGTCAGGGCCGCCGCCCTGGCTGCGTAACACACGGCGTCGACGATGTCTTGCGGTGTCGACGAGCGGCCCAGCGGCGTCACCGTGTGGGCGCGCTCGAAACCGTCCTCGGTCTGGTCGCCCGACACCATGGTGATGCCGGGGGCGACGCCGACCACGCGCAGCTTCGGCGCCAGCGCCTGGGCCAGCATCGTGGTGGCGGTGTGCAGTGCCGCCTTGGACAGCGTGTATGACAAAAAATCCGGGTTGAGATTGTACAGTTTCTGGTCCAGCAGGTTGACCACCACGGCCTGGCCGCCGTCCGGCACCAGCGCGTGCAGGGCCTGCGCCAGCAGCAGCGGGGCGGCAACGTTGCACTGCATGTGGGTCGCCAGCAGGCTTGGCGAAAAATCGTCGGGCTTGTCGTATTCGAACAACGAGGCATTGTTGACGATGCAATCCAGGCGGCCCAGCAGGTGGATTGCCTGGCCGGGCAGTGAGCGTACCGCGGCTTCGTTTTCCAGGTCGGCATGCAGCGCCATGGCGCGCCGGCCGAGGGCGTGGATGGCGTGTACCACCTGCTGCGCCTCGGCTTCCGAATGGCGGTAGTGGACGGCGACGTCCCAGCCGGCCTGCGCCATGCCGAGCGCGATCGCGCGTCCGATGCGGCGCCCGGCGCCGGTGACCAGCGCGACCGGCGCGCTTTCCTGTTGCTGAATGCTCATTTGTCGACTGCGGCGCCGGGGACGCCGCGTTGTTGATCCGTGGTGATGTTGGCTACAATGGCCGGATGTCCCTACCCGCACCGAATAGCGACGCGCTGGCCGCGTCCCAAGCCCTGCAGCAACACATCGCTGCCGAGATCGCCGAACAAGGCGGCGCCATCCCATTTTCGCGCTTCATGGAGCTGGCGCTGTACGCGCCGCGGCTGGGCTACTACAGCGGCGGCGCGGCCAAGCTCGGCCAGGATGGCGATTTCACCACCGCGCCCGAGATCAGCCCGCTGTACGGCGCCACGCTGGCGCGCGCGGCCGCCGCTATTATGGCGCAAAGTGGCCCCAACATCATCGAATTCGGTGCCGGCACCGGCAAGCTGGCGCGCGACGTGCTGAGCGCGCTGGCCGAAATGGAAATCGAGGTCGACAGCTACACCATCATCGAACTGTCGGGCGAATTGCAGGCGCGCCAGCAGGAAGCGCTGAAGGATTTTCCGCAGGTGCGCTGGCTGAGCGGCTTCCCGGATGCCTTCCGCGGCGTGGTGCTGGCCAACGAGGTGCTCGATGCGATGCCGGTCGAGCTGGTCGTCAAGGAAGGCGGACAGTGGCGGCGCCAGCTGGTGAGCATCCAGGACGGCGCCTTCAGGCTGGTGCAGGGCGAAGCCGATGCGGCCTTGCTGGAACAGATCGCACGCCAGATCCCGGACGCCGCCACGCTGCAGGACGGTTACCTGACCGAGATCCACCCGGTCGCCTGCGGCTTCATGCGCTCGCTGGCGGCCATGTTCGAGGCTGGCCGCGGCGCCGCGATCCTGGTCGACTATGGTTTCCCGGCCCACGAATATTATTTCGACGAGCGCACCGGCGGCACGCTGATGTGTCATTACCGCCACCACGCCCACCCCGATCCGTTTTATCTGCCGGGCCTGCAGGACATCACCGCCCACGTCGATTTCACGGCGATGGCGCTGGCGGCCCAGGATGCCGGGCTCGACGTGCTGGGCTACATGAGCCAGGCCAGCTTCCTGCTCGCCGCCGGCATCGGCGAATTGCTGATGCGTACCGATCCCGAGGATGCGCTGCGCTACCTGCCGCAGTCGAAGGCGGTGCAGAAGCTGGTGTCGCCGGCCGAGATGGGCGAATTGTTCAAGGTGCTGGTGGTGGGCAAAGGTGTCGAACTCGACCCGGCGATCGTCCGCGCCGACCGTTCGCACCGTCTGTGATATCTTGCGTTTTGGACACAAACCCGGCTATGCTGTATTGCGCGCTGCCCTGAAGTAAACCCGACCTCGAGCCATGGCCAAGATCCATACCCACTATGACAACCTGAAGGTGTCGCGCCATGCACCGCAGGAAGTCATTCGCGCGGCCTACAAGGCGTTGAGCCAGAAGTATCATCCCGACAAGAACCAGGGCGACGAGCGCGCCGCCCGGATCATGGCGATCGTCAATACCGCCTACAACATCCTGTCCGATCCCGTGCGCCGCAAGGAGCACGACGACTGGATCGCGTCGGAGGAGTGGGAAGTCGAGTGGCTGGAAAGCGGGGACGAGGGCCGCGACAAGGCGCGCGGCGACGCCCAGTGGGAACCGCGCCAGGTCGAGGCGGCCGGCCGCTGGCGCGTGCTGCGCGATCCGCGCTGGTGGGGCGCGATGCTGCTGTTCTTTGCCGGCGGCGCCGGTTTGACCTTCCTGCTGGCCGATCCGCCGCGGGCGCTGCCGGGTGCGCTGGCCTGGGCGGGCAAGCCGCCGCTGGCCGCGCCTGCCTCCGCTTCCTCGCCTGCTTCCGCGACGGCTTCCGTTCCCGCCCCGGCCACGGCCCCCGATCCGCTCGGCACCGACACCAGCAACGACGGCTGGGCACGCCCGGCCGGCCAGTCCGAAGCCCCGGCCGACATCAAGGCGCTCGCCGTGACCCAGCTGGTGGTGCCGGCACGGGCGCCGGATTGCGACACCGATCTGCAAAGCCAGGTGTCGCCGAACGGCGATCCGTGGCCGTCCCAGTCCGGCTATATCGATGGCTACCCGCTCGGCAACCAGGGCGAGGAAATGCAGGTGCTGGTCGACAACAGCAACAATCCGTCGCCGGTGCTGGTCAAGCTCTACGACCTTGACCGCCGCTCCAACGTACGTCACGCCTACGTGCTCGGCCGTACCAAATTCCTGATCGATAAGCTGGCCGCCGGCAAGTACGAAGTGCGCTACCAGAACATCCTGGTCGGCGCCTCGCGCGCCGAATGCGCCGGCGCGCGCCGCGCAGCGCTGCGGCAAGCCGCCGCACCGCAACCAGAGAGCTGACAGCACGCGCAACCCGGGTTTTTGTTCCATTTCGCCCACGGACCCTTGCCGATTCAAGTAATTTGATTCCTGGACGTAATATACTGGTCCAGATGCGGGCCCATGCAGCCCGCCGGGCCCAACGCAGGCAAATACGGAAGACACGGGAATCATGAATGAACTTGACGGCCTCAGCGCGCTGATCATCGAGCCGCATGCCGGGATGCGCGCGACCATCCACAACATGCTCACCCTG
>Ga0308160_10006877_pt1 | contig 11444 bp, 14 predicted proteins | sample PhyFR1_FD_201036 | JGI IMG/M metagenome (GOLD analysis project Ga0308160, IMG submission 201036) | Phyllosphere microbial communities from UC Gill Tract Community Farm, Albany, California, United States - DLSLF.R1 | ecosystem: Host-associated > Plants > Phyllosphere > Unclassified | place: USA... | reverse complement strand
ACCATGGCGTCCGTAAGAGCGTCCGAGTTTCCACGCAAGTTGGGGGCGACCTTGAGAAGCGCTCTGTTGAATGTGCCATAGATCTGTTTGAGCGAGATTTCTCCCGGATAGTCCACCATTACAACCGGCGCGTGACGCAAGAACCGGTGACTAAGAGGCACTCGACCAGGATCGGTGGGCGGGTTGCAGGCACCAACGAATTGGATACGTTCCAACTTGACCCACGAGAGATCCGTAGTCCGCCAGAAACCGTTGCCCTCCATGAGTTGACGGAGGAAGGAGATGACGCGCTGAGTGCCATACTTGTCCAGCGAGGGAAGGTTGATCTCGTCGCAGAAGACTACCAGCCATCGACCGATTTGTACTGGGGCAAGCACCACCCCGTTCGGGGTCTTCCGGTACTCGCAGTACTGCTCAAAAGTCTTGAGGATGAGTTCCGGAGTGGTTGCGCTGGAGAAATTGAGACCAACGACCTCAAGCTCGGGTAGCTTGCGCAAAGCGCTGAACAGCGTCATGGTCTTCCCGGAACCTGGCGGTCCACATAATACGAGGGGCTTGTGCTCGGCCAGCCAGCTATACAGCACGTCCTCATGTCGGACCGTGTCGATCGTAGGGATGACGACGTCGGACGCCGTGATAGCATGTGTCTCGACTTCGATCGTGGGGACCCGGGACTGCCAAGAAATCCATTGGGCGCTGGCGACGTCGACATCGTAGTCGATGAGCGAGCCTCCCGGTGCCATGGACGGTGTTTCGATGCCCGAGTGTTTTCTTAGGTGTTCGCCCATTTCTGCTCGGGTGTCAAGAGGGCTGTCGCCACAGAATGCCCAAATGACATTCAGGAGGAGTCGCTTGCTGACGTACGAGTCGACTTTGTCCAGCGGCAAGGGAAAGTCGGCATGACGAGCATTGTATTCCAAGATATTTCGAATGGTCGCTCGCAGAAGGGAGAACAAGGTATTAAGAGCTCGCGTTGCGGTAAAGTCCATAATGTGCTGCGAGTCCTTGGCAAAGGCGAGAGCCGTGTGTACCAATCCGTTCACTTCGAAGTGTGGTTCCAAGATGGAGACGACTTGCCTCTGGACTTCGTTGATTTCTGTGGTTCCCGCCGTACCGGCAGCGTAATCAAAGGCATCGTCCTCTTCAGCACCTATACTGGCCATGTTGAGAAGATCAAGTTGTTGACGGCAAATCATGGTCGTGTTGATGACTTCCTCACTGAACCAGATCATGCCGCATCGAGACACCGTCGCCAAGGTCGCGTAGCGCAAGTGCTCGACTTCGAACATGACCCGTACGTTCGGAGGAAGATTGAGCCTCTCTCCGTTCGGCAGCGTGAGCAGCTTGTTGTCGTCCAGCACACTGAGTTGAGTTTTACGTCTCGGCTCAAGTCAACCGACTCACCTGTTCAGATTCTCAACCCATTCTGGATCGACATCGCCATCAAAAATGATCCAGTGTCTTTTCGTCGTCTCACCTCGCACATTGTCAACGATCTTTCGAAGGATGTGCGTAAAGAGACCGTCGTTCCATTCGCGCGTGGTCGGATCGAGGTTGCCGTACAGAGCCTCCTTGTCAATGGCTTTCGGATCAATCACGTATGATGTACCCTCGACGCCGTCTGAACGTTCTAATGCCGCAAGAAGAACCTGCCACGCTTGTGTCTTGCCCGATCCTGACGGACCAACCATCATAAGACCGTGTGAGATGTTCTGAATCTGATACAGCTGGACAACTTTCTCGATCCACGGAGCACCGGGAACGAGGTGACGTTCCGCACAGACTTCGATGATTTTGCTCTTGAGCGCATCGAGATCAACGGGGGCGTACTCGATTCCAGGGAAGACGTCTTCGAGCAGTCTGAAATTAGTACATGAACGCAGAAACACCTACGCTCTCAACAAGGGCACATCTTCCGCCACCAGCTTCGGGACAATGGTCTCGGTGACCGACTGGATCATGATCTGTTGTTCGACGATCTGTTCGCCGGTGCCCTCGGTTGCCCCCTTGAGGTGTCTGTCTCGCTTGAGAATACCGGCAGAAGCAAGCACAGATTTCAGCGCTCGTAGTCCGAAGTCGTAATGTGGCTGGGCAGAAAGTTGCTCGGCACAAAGGTTGAAGAACGGCACGACTTTTGACGCCAACGTCTCGGCGGTGCGGAACCCCTTGGAGAAGAGCAATACTTGAGCGATCAGCTCCTGATCGGGTCGTGTCATTGCCATGCTTCGGAACAGCTTCTTCAGGTTGTCCGGAAGGTTCGATCGACCTGCGTAGCCTGGATTCATCGTGATGAAGATACCGGTTCGAGTGTTAATCTTCAGGCGCTTCCCGACGAGCTCGACCTCGGCATTCGAGTTCGTCGCTGCCTCTGCAAGACCTTGCTGAATGCTCTGGACCTGCTGGGAGACAGCTGACAGTATCCGCTCCTCCAAGCGATTGAACTCGTCGAAACAGCCCCAAGCGCCGACCTGACAGAGACCGACAAAGATCCGCCCCATGGCTTGGAAGTCGAAAGTCTCATCGCAACAAAAGACCAAGACGAAGCGGCCCAATTGGACACCTAGCGCCTTTACCGACTCGGTCTTGCCGGTTCCAGCGGGGCCGAATGGAGAGCCACCAAGCTGATTGTTTAGAGCTTGTGTCAAGGTGAGGTAGCATCGATCCGTAAGAGGTGTTTGCACCAGACGATCCGGGATGCCGAGGTATTCGTAACCGTAGGGGAACACGGCCTCAGCCATGCGTACTTCGAGGCGTTTGAGCGGATCGTCGACTGCGTCACCAAGGTAGAATCTCATGTGGAAGATCCATTCGAAGCTTGTCGGGTCCCGTGTTCCGGTTCCAATCAGAGCTCGAATCACGTCTCTCTGGTGGACCAGTTCGGTGATCAGGTGTTCGCTCTTACGTCGTTGTAGCACTGCAATGTCTAGTAGCACCGTATCCGCCAGCAGATCGAGAACACTCGATACGACCGCCAGGACGTCGGGCAAAGCTCCTCCAGCAATGGACCCCTCTACGAGATCGGTCCAAGCTACCTGCATGGCAAGGACCACGAGCTGAGCCGGGTAGACATCGATCCACGCAAGAAGCGTGTCGGAAGAGACGATGTTGCCGATGGCGAAAAATCCGCGGAGTTCCGAAACAGCTTGCGACAGCAAAGCTGCGAGCGAGAGCTGCATTTCTGACTCCACCTTTGCCAGCCAGTCGTTGATCTTCGGGAAGTCCTTCAGGTGAATCGGCTGGCGAAATGCGACTTCTTCGCCCTCCCGCGAGGCAAAGCCCAAGAGTTGCGTTTCGTCCTCGTCGAGCTGCAGCGTGGATATTCCGGCAAACATCTTCTTCAAATGTTTCATGATACGTCGAATGTCCTTGCTGTTGCCGATGATCTCGAGCAAATCCTCATCTCCGACAAAATAGAACCGAGGGAAAGATGCCCGTTCCTTCTCGAGGTACTCTCCCAAAGCCTTTTGGATCTTGGTCAACAGATCAGCCAGGCGCTCGAGATTCTTTTGGACTCCGGGTATGTTCAGGATGTCGAGCACGAAAGGCGACTTGTTGACCTTTTTCATGACCGACAGAAATTCCGAGTTGATATTCTGGAATCTTGCGCTCTCGACGGGCAACAGGTGCTTGATGTCGACGCTGCCTGAGAATATGCCTTCCAGATAGACCCATTGCCGCTGTACATCGATCCAGACATCTTTTGTTTAGCCGTGTCACTCTGAGGAGAACTCACCAAAGAGAACGTGTATTCGATTGAGTCGCTCTTCCCACGATACCGCATCCTCCTCAAAGACTGCTCGTCAGCCAGATCATATGCAAAAAGCGCACCTCTGTAATACGGAGACAGCTTCATCGCCGTCAGCGAGTTGAGATGTTCGCCGCACTTGTTGAAGAGATCGTCCCATCCCCTAATTCTCAGCGGCACTTCAGCTTAAGCTCTTACCTGATAAGCCGGCACTTGTTCTGATAGTTGACAAGGTCAAGAGAGTACGAAGTCCAGGTCTCTCGGACCTGCTTCAAGAACTCTTCCAGCGCCATCTCGCCTTGCGCTTGAACAACCACTTCCTTGATCAAATTCTCGTTTCTCTTCAGATCGAGATCGTAAACTTGGCCGAGCGTCATGCCTGATGCCGAATAGCCCGCAGGCATGCGCAACGACTTGTATAGCTTGGACCAGTGACGCTCTCGGAGCGCCTCGGATTTCAGATCTGAAACGAGAATATTCGCCTTGAGTAGCGCTCGAATGGTGTCTTGCACAAACTCGAACGCGGCGTATTGACGCATACGGCTCGGCATGTCTTTGGTTGACGCCATAATTGCATCAAGCTCTTGACGAATCTTGCGAGGCTAACGTCAGCACACTTTGGCACTCATGTACGCACCTGAACGGCGGACCAAGCGGTCTCTCGTAATTGTCCCAGCCTACTCCAGATACCAGAGAGGGCAGTCCACACTGCCTTGAGGTCTCGCAACTCTTCAGTCACTGGCTGCAGTCGATCATCTCTGCTATGCTCCAGGTCGAGAGCCTCTTTTGCGCGAGAGACGAGATCATACTCATCAAGCAGACGGTTCAGGCGGCCCTCGAACACATTAAGGGTGTTTATCGCCGTCTCCGCCTTGATACTGCCCTGCAATGGTCTATTGTCAGGTCTGCCCGACAACGAAGCTCACTTGCTGGTCTCCCATTCCGCTGCAAAGTCACGGACGCGTTGATCGATGACCTTGTCCTCTGCGACAATTTTGAGCTGTAGACCGGCTGAACTGTCAGTATTGCTCCTCTTGAACACGCCTCGACGACTTGCCGACTTGTTCCTTTATAGAATCATCTTTGCGCTTCAGTATGTCGGAGAAGGCGCTCCATTCGCCTTGTATCTGATCCACATAAAGCCAGTCGGACGCAAAAGTGTAGCGCTGCCTTTCCAAAGTCTTCTGACCGGTCGTGAATTGATTAATGTCCGGACCCCATTTGTCGACCCGCTTCTTCAAATCCTGGACGAAGGTGATGAATGCGACAGCCTGAGCGGTCGAGCTTCCTTCAATAGCTAAAGTCTCCAAGTCGGTACGAGATTTCAGAATGGCAGCGTACGTCTCTTTCATCGACGCGCCGAGCTTGCCGCCATAGTACGCCAATAGCTCTCGTTGCCATGAATCATACTTCGCGTTGACTTTGCTCTGAGCATTGGCGTAATCGATGGTACAAACTCCGAAATCTTTACGCGTGTCGGTTGTATCGAAAGTCGTTCGAGCCAGCCGAATGTCCAAAAGAAGGCGACCCCAAGCTTCGAGTGAATCGCCCAGTCGCTGCCATAAGTGTCTGTGGCTTCTATAGCAATGACTTACTTGATACACGTAATCCGCCTCGAGGTCCCACAGAGACTGGAATTGAAGCCACTTGTCGACGTACCGCGTGATGATCTGGACCTTGTTCTCGATGAGCGCCAATGGCTTGTTCAGCACATCTCCAGCAAGGCTGGTTACCTGTTGGATTAGACGTAAGCTTTAGACCGACTTACCAAGCTCAGATATGTCAAATCTTCTGGACTATCCTCTTGCACTTGTAGTGTGATTTCGTACCTGGAGCTTCGAATGCGATTCAGATTGCAAATCACACCTAGAGCGGCCTGAAACTGGTCGAGCCATTCCTGCCTCGCGTATTCAATTGGTGGATCCAAATAGATGATCTGGTTCCTGATCCTGATCTCATGGACAAGTGGTGCAATGGTGATGCTCGAACGCTGAAGTCAGCCGCTTGTAAGTTCAGTAAAACTTGCCTTGACGCCCGTTTGAGAGTCCTGGGTATCGCCATTGACGAGATCGTCGTTCCCCTTGCCAAATTCGGCGCACCATTGGTCCACCGCGAGGGTAAGTCGGTCCGTGAATACTTCATCGATGCGACCGTTCAGGGTGGTGACCCATGCATCGAGATTGCTGTAGTTTTCGAGATTGAGGTGATCGATCTGGAATCAGTCACTGCCATGTTGTAAGGCAACGAACCGTCTTTTGGACCTGACCCAAGAGAGCGGAGAACGCCTCCGAAGTGAAGTCGCAATGTCGGAGGTCGTCGATAACCCGAGTGATATCGATCGAAATCTCGACGAGTGCAGTTGCTTTGTCCTGGAGCAAAGACACCACGCTTGCAAATTCTCGCACGAAGGCGAAGTGCCGGCTTTCTCGACCATCTGATGTCCCGGGAAGGAAACGATGTCCTTCGTAAGCGTGAACCAGATGATCCCACTGCATATTCATGCCTGCTGTCAGCTGCCATGCCAAATCCATCGTCGAACTTGCCTTTCGATATCATCTGTTGAGCATGGCTGCGGTAGCTTGCGAGAAGTACAGCAACGTCTGGATTGCTGTCGATGACATCCAGTGTTTGTGTGAATGTCCTCACGCTTTCCATCAAGCTGACGGCGTGCGGATAGACGCGCTTGGCATCTTTCGCCCGGTGACTGATCGTGAGAGGCACCGGATACCCCAGCCAGATCAAAGCTCGTACTTCTTTGAACAGAGCAATCACCTGTGGGTCGAACTGGACCACCAGCTGCAGCTGACCTTGAGCGTTTGTCGCGGTAGCTCGCGTTCGGACGACATCGAAAAGCCGACCATTGATAGTGAGATCGCCTCGGCGAGTTATCTCCGCGATCCACGCATCGTACAGAGGCTTTGTGTCCAGCTTTGCTCTGAAGGACGCGCTTTCCACTTGTAATCTGTGACCCTCTGCGTAACTCTCCCAACCTTTGCCAAGAACGTCTTCCACTCGCTTCATATAGGTCAAAAGCTGCCGTTCAATCTGGCGGGCCCAGATGATCGCACTTGACACCGCTGGCAGATCTCGCATCTGCGACATGTGATATGCTTCGGAGTTGCGATAATTGGCGGTGAACTTTTGTCGAAGTCGACGGATATCGTCTTTGACAGAGTCGATCAGTCGCGCCTGGTACTCTTGGATCGCACCGCGAATCTGAGATGAGGATCGGGTCCACGACGTGACTTACCTTTGGTCTGACAAACAAGCTGTTGAATTTAGAGAAGACGCGGAACATCTCCTGCGCATTCCTAGCGGTCGCGAGCCGGTCTCGGAGTCTAGAAATGATTTGATTTTCGATTCGTGCAACTCGGTCGTTGTACGCTGTCTCGGCAGTATACCAAATCTCCGCTCCCTCAGGACTGACGTCCAAGACGTCGACGTTTTTGACACTTTCGTAAGACAGTCGGACCTCTTCGTCCATATCAATCTCTATCAGACCTTCCCCACCAAGCGCGGTGAAGCTTCGAGTTGAACTGGTCATAACGCGGAGTTGGTCGTGCGAACGGCGGAAAGCTTGGAGATAGGTGACTCTTTCTTGAAGTTGAGCGTGTGCCGGATTGATCTTGATCGAAATGAACTTCTCCTGTCTTCGTCGGGTGACTGGAAGTCAGCGGCGAGAACAGATGTCTAACTTGCCTTCTCGGGCGACATTGGTGAAATCCTTCATACTCTCATCCCATGCGCCGAATACCTCTGCTACCTGGCTAGTGACCTGGTCGAACTTGGAATAGTCCATATACATGAGTCGCTGACTGCTCAAGACCCGCAGAAGCTGATCATTGAAGTCGTGCGAGATGGCTTCCACCAGAGGCAATGTTCGCCGTATGGGATATGGTCTACAGGTCAGAAAGCGCTAAGGATCATACGCACGAGAGTTTCAGCTTTTTATTGATGTGCGCGAAGATGAGGTATACGGCTTCTTGTATTTTGGTCAAGTCTGTTGCGGCAAGAAGCTCGTCCAAGGGGAAATCTTTCATCAAGATGTTGTGCTTGTGAACTGAGAGTTAGCTCTCTGCATCCTTTCACATCGGAGATTTACCGATGTCGGTGGCTTCTTTCAGTCCAGTATCGGCTATAAAGCTGACGGTCGCGTGAAATCGTTTGGCGTGCTTCAAGACATCAAGTGCTAAGGTAACCTCTTCGCCGCGTAGTTGAGCTTCAATGCTTTCCAAAGCATTCTCCATGCTCAACCAAAAATTGATCTCCTGGGAAGCCGTTCCCGAAGCGACGTCCCTAGATAGCTTGGTGACGGCTTGAATCTCCTTGATCCAGAGGTTGACGTCGGATTGAAGCTTGTTGAGGAAAGCTGGGTCAGCCAAGAGACTTTGAGGCTCGACGGCGTCAACGGAGACGCGATTCCCAGAAGCGTGGCACTGCAAGGTGAGCGTTTGGTCTTTCCGCGCTTGACCGGCTTACCTGAGCGACTGTCTTGCGGATCGCAGGATGGACAGAAAGATGAGCCTCAGGGATCTCAACATTCTGCTTCAGATGCAGTAGCGATAGCTCAAGCTCGGCAAACTTCTTTTTGGTAACGGGGACGCCTGATCGATCAGCTCATGCTCTGACAAATTACTAACCCATTTGGGCTTCGTTCCCCTTTTTATTGGCCACAAGTCCCTCGGTGGCATTTGATTTGGAGCTGACATAGCTATCGAACCAGGGAGCTACGCCCCAATGGACCAAGCTGTGAAGTCCATCGTAAGGGGTGGCCTGTGCGGATGGCGTGGTCACAGCGGTTGATGCCCCTGACATCACACCGTCATCCGCAACGAGCATTGGCGCCGCAGATGATGAGAGTAAAACGAAATGTAGTTGACCACCAAGAGGCGTCAGCGAGTCGAGGATGGGCGAGGTCTTGATCAGAGCCAATGTGGAAAGGGTATTCAATGAGTGTTGAGGGGTCGGCGGAAGGTGCAAACGGTATGTCACGCGAGCGACAGGGAGCTCTGCAACGTGAGCCAGATTATCATTACCACCTACCTTCGTCATCCCCGTCTATATAGCGCTCTCGAGTCACATAGACAACCTGACATCCAGCATCCGTGGCGAACCTCAAGCTCTTCTCTTCGAAGCTGGGGTCCGAGAAGAGCGAATCATCCAATTCAGAATTGGTAGCAGACATTACTATGAGTGAGCTCAAGTCTTATCGATTCCCTTTGATCGGAGCTCTACAGGCAAGTCTGCTCACCAGGCGGCAACAGCGACTGCAGGTACTGCTTGAAGACCTTGATGTCGAAGCCGAGCCCATCGTTTGCCGATAGAGCTGAGCCATCGACGCCATCTTCTCCCGAAATCGAGACCATCTTCCACGAGATACTGCGATCCCTATGTTTTGCAGATGGTCCGAAAAAACGCTGCGGTTGACGTGCGGTGAATAGGTAGTGTTGGAAGTCAGGAAGCCAGAAGATGATCAAGTCGCGTTGAAACGCGTCGAGCGGGTGTCGCCGCTCGGATCGTTCGGTTTCAGAAAGGCTACAGCAGGGTCACTCTGCACATGTGCGCGTAGGTCAACCCATGCCTCCCAAGAGTCTGAGTTGTTTGTATTGCGCCTGGATGCGCTCGTCTACAGCATGCAGGGAGAAGTAGTGCGCTCTGCCCTCCGTGCAAGGACGGCGAATTGAAGCTCGCCACTCTGAAGCGGAAGACTTGATTTACGTCATGCAGCCCGAATCTCCAGCTCAATCCCAGATCCTGACTCATTTCATTTTGCGACTTAAACGCACGGATCGTTCGCAAGCAAGAGCTGTAAAGGACAGCCATGAGTTGAATTACGCATCAGCATGCCGATTCACCATCATTCTAGGCTGACGTGCGTGGAGAGCCATCGACTCGTACGGAATCCCATCAACACAAAAGCTCCGGTCCGCCATGTCATCGAGCTTGGGGAGAAGGACTTGGGTCTGGAAGATCCGTGCAAAGCATATACCTCGAACATGACGGGAAATCTGAAGGAGAAGCAGTCGGATCGCGTGACTTGCACACGGCGCCGATCATGTTGAGCCATCATCTATGTTCGGAACTCGAACCCCGCTGGTACTTGCCGGGGGTCTCTTCTCATTTCCCCTTCTCCTCCGACACGCTATCATCCCGGTGTTTTGGTCCAGTACTGATTCAATGCCCGTCAAAGTACTCAGATCGATGAAAGGACTCACTATGACAGAACAGGAGCCGTTGAACCAAGTCGGCGAAAATTGGCGGACGAAAGGTGAGTGGTCTCTGCATCCCCGCTCAACACCATCCCATGTGTGCTTGCTGGTGCTTTCTCGTATTCTATCATCTTCCTCAGATGTATAGGGCGGTATGACGTCTCGCTCGGCGGAAGGAAGACTACGCGTCCCTCCACTCATGGCTGCAACACCCTCCTTTATCTATCATCCAACGTCCTTTGCCATGGCAACAGCTCGCGGGGGTTTATCATCGAGCGCTTCAGCATGCCATCTATCCCCCTCGATCGTATCTCATGTTTGTCCGCCTCATGGGAGCATGTCACTGACTGTATCTCGTCTGTTCACCATCTCCACCTACGACCCCCCGTCAACTCCCATTGCCTTGACAGCACAACAATCCGGTAAAAAGCAAGCTGAGGAGACCCTTCCACCAGAAGGAGAGCTTAGTAGCAAGAAAAGCTCGCCGGCAGGTTCGGGTGACGTCTGGGGAAACTTGAGGAGGACCGAGGCCACTCCGCCCGTTCGAAGCAAAAGTGTGAAGGCCGCGATGCCCCGCTGACAGCAGTCTTACCTTGGGTTCAAGACATCCTTACAGAACGCTACGTGCCTCCAGAAGGCATGTTCGGACCTTACGACTCCCGTGCGCCAGTCTCTACAGGTACCGGATCACGGCTTACAGCAGGCCCACCTACACGATACCAATCTCCGCAGCAGACAGCTCCACCAGGTCTCCATCGAAACGTCCATCCTTTCGCTTTCGGCGTAGGCCAGAGTATACCCCTTTCCACTATGACCAGCGAGGTCAATATGGAAACAGCAATGGCGGAAACCATTGCAGATGGACAGAGACCGACAAGCGACATGCTCAGTCGAGGGGCTGGTAACGCCTTGCGGCAGGAGTATCGCGGCAATGAAGCCCACCCATATCTTCACTTGGGCCCAAGTGCTGGTCCAAAAGGGATCTCATCTGCTCACGGACCCAGCCAGGACCCGGACTCATCCTCCGAGGTAAGTAGAATGACCCAGTAATCTATCCGTACTGACAGCGAGATTCTCCTTCCACAAGTCCCGATGAAAACCCCAGCGAAATCGAGCCATGGCCCAGCCCGACAGTTATCTACGCTCGAGACACCCATGTCCGAGGAGGAACTCAATCTTGACATGCCGGAGACACATGACGAGCTCAACGCTGGCGCGAATGTCAAGATTCATCATGAGTTTCCCTTCTCTCGTGAAGAGGCCCTTCGCAGAGAAGGCGAAGCGATGGCTCAGTTCGAGGCGCTTCAAAAACTCATCGGTGCAGCCACTGGACCGCGGATCCCGGCTGATGGAATGTTCAAGGGCCCGCGGAACACTTACGAAACGGCAACATCCGGTCCTTCTTTCGGCCACATCTATCATCGCGACGGTGCGCCAGCGACACGGCATGCCTCGTTTCAGGCAGAGAATCATGGAGATTCCGGCTCGTT
>Ga0308160_10006876_pt1 | contig 11446 bp, 4 predicted proteins | sample PhyFR1_FD_201036 | JGI IMG/M metagenome (GOLD analysis project Ga0308160, IMG submission 201036) | Phyllosphere microbial communities from UC Gill Tract Community Farm, Albany, California, United States - DLSLF.R1 | ecosystem: Host-associated > Plants > Phyllosphere > Unclassified | place: USA... | reverse complement strand
GAAGGTCGGCAGGTGTGGCGTATAGCCGACACACTCCACCGTGGTCTGCTGGAAGTCTGAAAATTTGATCTTCACAAACAGCTTGTTGATGAATTTTTCGGCACCGGCGCGCTTGATGCGGCCCAGCAGGTGTTCGTGCAAGTCGGGCAGCAGCGCCAGGCAGCCCGGCAAGTCCGGGATGTCGGGCGTATACGTTTCCTCGGTGCTGACCGACTTGCGTTCGCGCTCAGGACTGACCTCGCGGTAATCGATGCCGCGCGACAGATCGTGCAGACGCGCGCCGAAACTGCCGAAGTGTTCCTGCAGTTTTTGCATGCTCCACTCGCGCAAATCGGCGCAGGTCTGCAGGCCCAGCGCGTTCATCTTGGCGGCGGTCACCTTGCCGACGCCGTGCAGCTTTTTTACCGGCAGCGCGGCGACAAAGGCATCCACCTCGTCCGGGCGCACCAGAAACAGGCCGTCGGGCTTGTTCCAGTCGCTGGCGATCTTCGCCACGAACTTGTTCGGCGCCACGCCGGCCGAGGCTGTGATGCCGACGGTCTCGAAAATGCGGCGCCGGATTTCCTGGGCGATCAACGTCGCGCTGCCCTTGCAGTGCGGCGAATTCGTCACGTCCAGGTAGGCTTCGTCCAGCGACAGCGGCTCGACCAGGTCGGTGTAGTCGCGGTAGATGTCCATGATCTGGCCCGAGGCGATGCGGTATTTCTCCATCGCGGGCGGAATGATCAGCAAGTCCGGGCACAACTTGACGGCCTGGGCCGTGGCCATGGCCGAATGGATGCCGTAGCGCCGCGCCTCGTAGTTGCAGGTCGCCACCACGCCGCGCTGGTCCTGGCGCCCGCCGACGGCCAGCGGCCGGCCGCGCAAGGACGGATCGTCGCGCATCTCGACCGACGCATAGAAGCAGTCGCAATCGCAATGGATGATTTTACGTGCGGGGGCGTTCACTCGGGCGGCGGCGGAAGGCCGACTACTGTCATTCCATACAGTATCTCGTCAATTGGCGATTGGCGCAAGAGTCGCATTGGCGTTACCCGTACGGTGGGCACCCCGTGCCCACGCGAATGCCGGCGCGGTGTTGGCATTCATGGACGACGCGGCGGTGGATGATCGGTGAACGTCTCGAATGATCATTTGGATGCGCTTGCAGGTGGCGAGATGTTCGATTCGAACATGGTCAACACGATGCGCACGTTCCGCGTGGGCACAGCGTGCCCACCGTACGGTCACGGCCAACGATGGAATACGCCCCGGCATCTCTATAGCCAATAAAAAAACGCGCGGCAAGCCGCGCGTTTTTCACCCTTGGTACTCGACTGTTATCGGAACACTTACCAGCCCAACTGCAAGGTGTACTTGCCGTTGGTCGAACCGGTACCGCCGCTGTAGTACTTGACGCGCACATAGCGGGCGGCGGTGGCGCTGGTGGTGTTCGCCACCGATGCCGTGTCGGCAGCGCCGGCGCCGTTTTCGCTCAGCGCCAGCTGGGTGCCGGCGCTGTTGTAGATGTACACGTCGTAGTCGGCGGTCGACGAACCAGGCGTCATGGTCGCGGTCAGGGTTTTACCGGCCGGCAGCTGGACCACGAAGTAGTCGGTGTCGGTGCTGGAACCGAGGTTGCCGGTCACGGTCGTGTTGGCGGTGCTGACCACGTCGGCGGTGGCGATCGTGTTGTTCGATTCGCTTTCCGCAATCGTCGGGCCGGTCGGCGTGGTGCCGCCGCCGGTGGTGGCCGAGGCCACGGCTGCTGCCGCGTCGACGATGCCCGTACCGCAACCCGAGCAGGTCGCCGGGAAGGCACGCGCGGTGCTCTTCAGCTTGGACTCGATCTGGTCCGGCGTCAGGGCGCCGTTTTTCGCCAGCATCAGCGCGGCCACGCCGGCCACGTGCGGGGTGGCCATCGAGGTGCCCTGGTAGGAGGCGTAGCTGTCGGCGCCTGGGCCGTTGGTGCCGGCGTTCAGGGTCGACAGCACGCCGCCGCCGGTGCCGCCGCCTGGCGCCGCCACGTCGACCACGGTGCCGTAGTTCGAGTAGGAAGCGCGGCCGCCGGCCTTGGTGGTGGCCGCCACGGTCACGACGCCCGAGCAATTCGCCGGGCTGGCGTTCGAGGCGTTCTGGTTCTCGTTGCCGGCCGCGACGATGATCACGGTGCCGCGCGAACGGGCGCTGTTGATCGCGTTTTGCGTGGTGGTGTCGCAGGCGCCGCCGCCGCCCAGCGACATGTTGATCACGTGGGCGCGGGCCGCGATGTTCGGCACGCCGCTGACGCTGCCGCCCGAGGACCAGACGATGGCGTCGGCGATGTCCGACGTGTAGCCGCCGCACTTGCCGAGCACGCGCACCGGCACGATCTTGGCGCCGAAGGCGACGCCGGCCACGCCGACGCCGTTGTTGGTGGCGGCGGCGATGGTGCCGGCCACGTGGGTGCCGTGCCAGCTCGAGCTCGAGGCCGGCGAACCGGCGTAGCAGGCGCCGGCGGTGACGGCATCGCCCGGATCGGAGGCGTCGCTGTCGCGGCCGTTGCCGTCGTTGGCGATGGTGGTGTCGGAGATGAAGTCGTAGCCGGCCAGGAACTGGCCGGAAAGGTCGGCGTGCGGACGGTAGCCGGTGTCGATGACGGCCACGCGGATGCCGGCGCCGGTCGAGTTATCCCAGGCGGCCGGCAGGCGCAGGCCGCCGGTCGTGTCGAAGTAGTGCCACTGCTCGCTGTAGCGCGGATCGTTCGGCGTCATCATCTTGGTCATGATGCGGTCCGGTTCCGCGTATTCGATCTGTGGATCGCGCGCCATCATTTCCTTGGCCAGCGCGCTCGCTTCGGTCAGCGAAAGCTTGCGGCTCAGCTGCATGACGTTGGCGCCGGTGGCGGTGCTGTGCAGGGCTTTCAGCGTGGCGCCGAAGTCCTGGCCGGCGCGGGTGGCGATCGCCTGGCGCGCAGCGGTCACGGCCGGCACAAAGGCGCGGCCATTCACGACTTTCGCGTCCTTGTACTTCACGATCATGCGGTCGGTATGGAGGATGTATTGCTGCTCCTTGGCGGCGCCGGGAACGGCGTCGGGAACAGCGGCCGAGGCGTGGAGCGGGCCCACGACAATGGCCAGTGCAGCGGTGACTTTCAACAGGCTCGGATAAAGCGATTGCATCGACTTCATGGTTCGTCCTTTTGTGTAGTTTTCCGTCAAGGCGGAATGCCTTGTTTTATGTGTCTCCGGCCATCTCCACAGCCGGAGTTGCCCTCTACTGGCGGCTTGGAAAGACTACTCCCGAGTAAATATGCATGAAGGGAATTTCCTATCGTGTGAGGCACTTTCACAACGGTTTTTATACCCGAGTTAACAAAAACATCGTTTATTTGCAATATTTGTATGTACGCCAAATAACGTATGGCGCACATTCATTATCATGTTCGCATCATTCATTACCCCGCGAATAAGGCCGCAGGATTGCGCTTTGAATATGCATAAAAAAAGGCCGCGATCGCTCGCGGCCTTGTGCGTTGTCAGCTTCCTGTAATCAGAAGTTAACCCCGAAATGACTTAGAAATTGCCCTTGAACTGGACACCCCAGGTACGCGGCTCGTTGGTGAAACCGGTCAGGTTGTTGAAGTCGATGGCGCCGGTGATGCGGCGTTCGTCGAGGATGTTGCGGCCGAACAGGGCAGCTTCGTACTTGCCGTTGGCCCAGGTGTAGCCCACGCGCAGGCCGCCTTCGGTCAGCGGCTTGCCGGTGAACTCGGCCGCTTCGTACAGGAAGAAGTTGATCTTGCTGCGGTACGACCAGTCGGTGAACACGAAGAACTCGCCGTCGGCGACTGGCATGCTGTAGCGGGCGGTGGCGTTGGCGATCCAGCGCGGCGCCTGCGGCAGCATGTTGCCATTGATGACGACGCGGCCGGCGGCGTTGATCGGATCGACGATCGTGCACGAACCGCAACGGTTCACCGACAGGCTGGCATCGCGGATTTCCGTGAAGTTGTAGCTGGTGCTGGCCGTCAGGCGCAGCGCCGGGCTGATGGCCGCTTCCACGTCGAGCTCGACACCACGGCCCTTGGTTTTATCGGCATTGATCAGGCGGTTCACGTTCGAATTGCCGCCGACGACCGTCAGCTGCTGGTCCTTGACCGTGTAGTCGTACACCGAGAAGGCCACGCGGCCGCGGCGCTCGAACAAATCGGCCTTCACGCCGGCTTCGACCGAGGTGATGGTTTCGGCGTCGGCCACGGTGATCGGTACCGATGCCGAGGCGGCAGCGATACTCGGGGCGCGGAAGCCGGTGGCCACGCGGCCATACACGTTGACGTCAGGCGTGAGCTTGAAGGTGCCGCTCAGGTCCCAGTTGACCTTGGCCTTGCTGGTGCTCACCGAGGTATCGCCGATCTGCACCACGTTCACGGCGCGTACCGTGTCGAAGTCCTTCTCGTCCTTGGTGTAGCGCACGCCGGCGCGCAGGTCGAAGCGTGGCGACACCTTGTAGGTGGCCGAGCCGAACACGGCCCAGGCTTCGTTGTCCTGGTGGCTGGCCAGGATCGAGGTGCGAACGCCGCCGTTGTTGCTGTCGAAGTTGTCGCTGCCGCCGGTGGCGCTTTCGTCGAACCAGTAGACGCCGGCCTGCCAGTTCAGCGGACCCGCGTAGGCGGATTCGACGCGGAATTCCTGGCTGTATTGCTCGAGGCGGTCGATGTAGCCGGCGGTCTCCACCTGGAACGGCACGCGGCCCGGGCCGGCCGGGATGCCGCCGTCGATGTCGCCGCGGCTGATGTACTCGCCCACGGTCTCGTAGCCGGTGACCGAATACAGGCGATAGTCGCCCAGGTCCCAACTCATGCGCAGGTTGGCGCCGCGCGTGCTCAGGCGCTGGTAGTTCTGGGCGTTGGTGACGATGCGATCCAGGTCCAGGCCATCGACGATGTCGTTGCTGCCGGAACGGATCAGGTTCGCGCGGAACAGGCGGGCGCTGCCGGTGGTGCTGCGCTGGTGCACGTTGAACAGGGCGTTGAAGGTGGCGTCCGGCTTGTACAGGAACTGCACGCGCTCGGCGTGTTCGTTGTAGCCGTCGAGGTCGCCGCGGTACTGGGTCTGGGCCAGGTCGGCGTAGTTCTTGACGTAGTCGTCGCGGTGCTGGCGCAGGGTCGACACACGCATGGCGACCGTATCCGACAGCGGCACGTTGACGGCGCCTTCGACGTTCACGGTTTTGTGGGTGGCGACCGAGGCGTTGTAGTAGCCCTCGGTCTTGCCCAGCTGCGGCTTTTCGGATTCGAACTTCACCACGCCGGCCGGGGTGTTGCGGCCGAACAGGGTACCTTGCGGGCCGCGCAGGACTTCGACGTTGGCCACGTCGAAGATCGGGAAGCCTTTCAGGATCGGATTTTCCTGCACCACTTCGTCATAGATCAGCGAGACCGGCTGCGAGGCGAAGGTGTTGAAGTCGGTATTGCCGTAGCCGCGGATGTAAAAGCGCGGGAAGGTACGGCCGTTCGACGATTCCACGTTCAGGCTCGGCAGCTTGCCGGCCAGCAGGCGGATGTCCTCGCCGCCGGAAGTGAGCACGTCGAGCTTTTCGCCGCGCAGGGCGCTCACGGCCACCGGCACGTCGCGGATGTTCTCGCTGCGGCGCTGGGCGGTCACGGTGACGGTCTGCAGCTCGGCCGTTGGCGCGGCCGGGGCAGCTTGTGCCACCTGCGGCGCCGGGGCTTGTGCGTCGGTCTGGGCCAGGGCCACGGCCGGCAGGGTGGCCAGCGCCAGCAGGACGCGGCGATGCATCTTGGACATCTTGATCATGAGTGTTCTTCCTTGAGTTGTGAAACCGCGATGTCCACTTTTCCTCCATCGGCCGCTCTGCGGCCCGGCGGTTTGCCCGCCCCGGCACCTGCATCTTGTTGATGTCTCAAGGTTGCCGTTTCCAACAAAGGCGCAATTGTTGGCTATACGATTTCGAATATCAAGGGGATATTCGTATGCAGATGCCAATTAACAACAAAGTATGCTAGGACACCTGCACCAACATGGCGCGGAAGTCGTTGACATTGGTACGGGTCGGGCCGGTAATGACCAGGTCGCCGAGGGCGGAGAACAGGCTGTAGCCGTCGTTGTCCATCAGCATGGCGGCCGGATCGCGGCCTGCCGCTGCCGCCCGCGCCAGGGTGTCGGGGCCGAGCAGGGCGCCGGCATTGTCTTCGGTGCCGTCGATGCCGTCGGTGTCACAGGCAAGCGCATGCACGCCCGGCAAACCGCGCAGGGCGATGGCCAGCGCCAGCAGGAATTCGGCATTCCGCCCGCCCCTGCCCTGCCCGCGTACGGTAACCGAGGTTTCGCCGCCGGACAGAACGACGCAGGGTGCCGCCAGCGGCTGGCCATGTTCGACCACTTGCCGTGCAATGGCAGCGTGGACAATGGCGACTTCGCGCGCCTCGCCCTCGATGCTGTTCGACAGCACCAATGGTGTGACGCCCGCCGCGCGCGCCGCCGCGGCTGCCGCATCGAGGGCGCCCTGGGCGGTGGCGATGACGATCGTTCCGTTGCGCGCCAGGCGCGGGTCGTCGGGACGCGGCGCGGCCAGTGCCGGGTCGGCCAGCACGGCGCGTGCGGCATCGGAAATCGGGATAGCGTATTTCTGCAGGATGGCCAGAGCATCGGCGCCGCTACTGCCGTCGGGCACGGTGGGGCCGGAGGCAACCACGGCCGGATCGTCGCCCGGCACGTCCGACACCACCAGGGTCAGCACGCGCGCCGGGTAACAGGCCAGCGCCAGGCGCCCGCCCTTCACCGCCGACAGGTGGCGGCGCACGCAGTTCATTTCGCCGATCGGCGCGCCGCTGCGCAGCAACTGGCGGTTGATGTCGCGCTTTTCCTCGGGTGTGACGCCGGGCGCCGGCAGCGAGAGCAGGGCCGAGCCGCCGCCGGACATCAGGCACAGCACGAGGTCGTCTTCGGTGAGGCCCTGCACCAGTTCCAGCATGCGGGTGGCGGCGCGCACGCCGGCCTCGTCGGGTACCGGGTGGCCGGCCTCGACCACCTCGATGTGCCGGGTTGGGGCGCCGTGGGCGTAACGCGTGACCACCAGACCCGACAGTTCGCCCTGCCAGTGCTGCTCCACCGCCTCGGCCATGCGCGCGGCGGCCTTGCCGGCGCCGATGACGACCGTACGCCCGCGCGGTGGTGGCGGCAGATGGTGCGCGATCAGCTTGCCCGGATCGACCGCGGCGAGGGCGCGCTCGAACAGATGGGTCAGGAAGTGGCGGGGATCGTGCGCGTCCATCGGCTCTCCTAGTCGTCAATCAGACAATCTTGGCACAAAAACATCGCGCTGGTTCACAGGCGTAGAAAAAACGTCTTTTTCATCTTTTTCGCAAAAACCCTTGCGCAATCGCTAGGGCTTAGCTATGATTCGGGCCTCTTCAGACGCAATGACAAGCGTTAGACGAAACGGATACAGTGAGCGGGGCGCTTAGCTCAGTTGGTAGAGCGGATCCCTTACAAGGATTAGGTCGGGAGTTCGAGCCTCTCAGCGCCCACCAGATCAGTTTCAGAAACGAAGCACCGATCAGTAAAAACGGAGCGGTAGTTCAGTTGGTTAGAATACCGGCCTGTCACGCCGGGGGTCGCGGGTTCGAGCCCCGTCCGCTCCGCCAGCATCAGAGAAAAAGGTCCGACTTGTCGGGCCTTTTTCTTTTTCCGCGCAGGAGTTCTTCCCCTGCGGGAAGAACGTATTGGGGCTCGAAGGGATTCCCCTGCAAGGGAATCCGCGGCCCGCGGAACGTGGGCGAGCCCCGTCCGCTCCGCCAGCATCAAGAAAGAAGGGTCCGATTCGTCGGACCCTTCTTTCGTTTACGTCTCGGTTTGTGCGAACGCTTGCGATGGCCCGCAGCCTGGACCGTACGGTGGGCACCCCGTGCCCACGCGGAACGACGCGCTAACGAAACGCTTGTGCGAACGTTAGCGGGTGATCAGGTGATCCGCTTCGAAGAGAGCAGCCGCGGTGCATACATCCGCGTGGGCACGGAGTGCCCACCGTACGGTCATCGCCGCAGGCCACATGATCCCGGCCGAATACTCAAATCAATTGCAAGCGCAGGCCCATCACGCCGCGCGGCGCGCCTCGCTCCCCAGCTCCACGCGATTGCGCCCATTGCGCTTGGCGCCATACAACGCCCGGTCCGCGCGTGCCAGCGCCGCCGGCAAGTCCTCGTTCGCATCGATTGTCACCACCCCGATACTCACCGTCATCGTGTAGCCGCCGCCGCAAGTGAGCAGCGCAATCTCCATCGTCGCCTGGCGCAGGCGCTCGGCGGCCTGCAGGGCGCCGTCCAGGCCGGTGCCGGGGAGTGCCAGCGCGAATTCTTCGCCGCCCATGCGGCCCAGGATGTCGTGCCCGCGCAGCGCATCGTTCGTGGCGCGGGCAAACTGCACCAGGGCCTCGTCGCCGCTGGCGTGGCCGTAGCGGTCGTTGAGTTTCTTGAAGTGATCGATGTCGATCATCAGCAGCGCGATCGGCTGGCGCAGGCGCAGCGCCAGCATGCGTGCCTCGTTGGCGCGGGCGAAGAAGGCGCGCCGGTTCAGCAGGCCCGTCAACTCGTCGGTCGTGGCCAGACGCTTCATGGCGGCGTCGTTGCGCTGCTTGCACATCAGCAGGAAGCCGAAGCCGTTCACGATCATCAGAATGTAGCCCGACACGTACGCCGCCAGCTGGCTGAGATCGGTCTCGACCATGTTCAGCTCGCCACGGATGTAGGCGCCGACGGCCCAGGCGGAAATCGCCAGACCGAAGATGCCGTTGTTGGCGCCGATCAGGCGCTGCAGCAGCGACGCGTGCTTCAGCTTCGGGTGCAGCAGCACGCAGGCGATGGCGACCGAGGACAGCGAAAACACGCAGCCGATCAGCCCCATCATGTCGCCATAGCCCGCACCCAGCAGCGGCGCGGCACATGCCACCAGCAGCGCCAGGCCGGCAACAGGCAGCACCACGCGTTTCCAGTTACGGAATTCGAAAAAGGCGCAGTAGGCAGCCACTTCGATTGCCCAGCCTGCAATCCAGCCGGCCGGTTCGACCAGCGCCAGGACCGGCATGCCGAGTTGCGGACGGGCGAAGGCCAGCAGCTGAGTGGCGCCGGTCACCAGGCGCGCCAGCGTCCACAGGCGCAGCCCGGGGCTGGGTTCCGTGTCGTGGATGTAAGCGACCATCAGCAAGGCAAACGAAATGTTGCCAATGCCAAGGGCCAGCATGAAAGTTTGGATATCGATCACTCAGGGATCCTTGCGGGATAGCCGGCGTCGTGCGGCATGGAAACGGTAGTGCGAAGCGCAGTGTTACTTGCGCTGCCATCATGTCAAATGATTCACAACTATTTCCCAAAAGAATCATCTTACAGGTTTACCCGCACGGTGTACGCACGATTCATCCGTTTAGATGCACACCTCGACTCGTATTCCTCGGACCGTTAAAACATCGTCATGCTTCTTGTCGTACATACACAACAGGCATGAAAAAGGCCAGCACACGCGCTGCCGCGTGGCTGGCCTTCTTACCGACACCCAGGCTTTATTTACGCGGTGCCTTGGCTTTGGTCTTGATGGTCGACAGGATCGAAGGCCGGCTCTTTTCCACAGCCGCAGCGGCAGGGGCGCTACGGCCAGCCGCCTGGGCGCGCTCGGGCTGGCGCCGCGCATTCGCTGCGATCTGGTGCGGCTGGGGCGTCGGCAAGCCATTGCCGCGCTTGGCCGCAGGCGCGGCTGCCGGACGCGTGCCCGGCTGGCGGTTGCCGCCCTGGCGCGCACCGGTTTCGCGCACCGCAGGCGCGGCGCCCTCTTCCGACGGATGCCAGGCCGGCACCAGGTGGCGCTCGCCATTCCCGATCAAATCGCCGCGACCCATCTTGACCAGAGTCTCGCGCAGGATCGGCCAGTTTTCCGGGTGGTGCCAGCGCAGGAAAGCTTTATGAGCCTTGCGCATCTTGCCGCTGCGCGCGGTTTCCACCACTTCCGAATCTTCCGTCACTTTTTTCAGCGGATTCTTGCGGCTGTGGTACATGGTCGTCGCCATCGCCATCGGCGTCGGCGTGAAAGTCTGCACCTGGTCCAGCTTGAAGTTGTTCTTCTTCAGCCACAGCGCCAGGTTCAGCATGTCCTCGTCGGTCGAGCCTGGGTGGGCGGCGATGAAGTAGGGAATCAGATACTGCTTCTTGCCAGCCTCGATCGAGTACTTCTCGAACATGCGCTTGAACTCGTCGTAGGCGCCGATACCCGGCTTCATCATCTTCGACAGCGTGCCCTGCTCGGTGTGCTCGGGTGCGATCTTCAGCAGGCCGCCCACGTGGTGGGTGACCAGTTCTTTCACATACTCCGGCGAGCGCACGGCCAGGTCGTAGCGCAGGCCCGAGCCGATCAGGATTTTCTTCACGCCAGGAATCGCACGCGCCTTGCGGTACAGCGAAATCAGCTTGCTGTGGTCGGTACCCAGGTTGCTGCAAATGGTCGGATACACGCAAGACAGGCGGCGGCAGGATTCCTCGATGCTCTTTTCCTTGCAGGCGAGGCGGTACATATTCGCCGTCGGACCGCCGAGGTCGGTAATCGTGCCGGCGAAGTTCTTGGTCGTGTCGCGGATCAGTTCGATCTCGCGCAGGATCGACGGTTCCGAGCGGCTCTGGATGATGCGGCCTTCGTGCTCGGTGATCGAGCAGAAGGTGCAACCGCCGAAGCAGCCGCGCATGATGTTCACCGAATAACGGATCATTTCCCAGGCCGGGATATGGGCCTTGCCATAGCTCGGGTGCGGGGCGCGGGCGTACGACAGGTCGTACACGTTGTCCATCTCGTCCATGGCCAGCGGCAGCGGCGGCGCGTTCAGCCAGACGTCGCGGTCGCCATGCGCCTGCACCAGCGCGCGCGCATTGCCCGGGTTCGATTCCAGGTGGAACACACGCGAGGCGTGGGCATACATCACCGGGTCTTCGCTGACGGTCTCGAAACTCGGCAGGCGCACCACGGTCTTCGCCGCCTTTTCGCGGGCGGCGGCCTGGCGCTGTTCGCGCGTCATGATGATGACGGGCTTGACCTCGGGTTCCGGCGCGGCATTGTCGAGCGCGCAGGCTTTTGGGTCTTCCAGCGCCATGGCGTACGGGTTCGGCTGCTTGTCGATGCGGCCAGGCACATCCACGCGCGTGGAATTGTGGGTCGACCATTCTTCGTCGGGCAGCCAGCCTTGCGGCACCAGGAAGGCGGTGCCGCGCAGATCGCGGATGCTCTTGATGCTTTCGCCGGCAGCCAGGCGGCGCGTGACGTCGACCAGCGCGCGTTCGGCGTTACCGAAGATCAGCAGATCGGCTTTCGATTCGAACAGCACCGAGCGGCGCACTTTATCGGACCAGTAATCGTAGTGGGCGATGCGGCGCAGCGAGGCCTCGATCGAGCCGACGATGACGGGCACGCCGGGATAGGCTTCGCGCACGCGC
>Ga0308160_10006874_pt1 | contig 11447 bp, 12 predicted proteins | sample PhyFR1_FD_201036 | JGI IMG/M metagenome (GOLD analysis project Ga0308160, IMG submission 201036) | Phyllosphere microbial communities from UC Gill Tract Community Farm, Albany, California, United States - DLSLF.R1 | ecosystem: Host-associated > Plants > Phyllosphere > Unclassified | place: USA... | reverse complement strand
CTCTTACATCCATTCTCTAACTCATTTCAGGCCAAATTCTTCACAGAGGTCCGACTCCTACAGCGTGCCATCAAAGTCAGACTTCTTTCAGCCCCTGTCTCGCTTAGCGCGGCAGCCATGAGCGGTCCCACTCCAGCAGCAGCTGCTGGGAAGGGTAATGCGCTCCCTGCGCCATCTGCAGGCGGAGCCAGCATCATCATCGGTACTGCGTAAGTTAGGTCTCTCCTCATCGCACACTCTCGATCTCGCTCCAGTCCTTTCACTCCCTTTCACTTAAATTAATCCACTTCCCTTATTCTTGTTGGTTGTTAGCTAGATTTCGGTCTGCAAAGCTATAGCAGATAGTAGCCCGGTCATAACAGATAATTAGAATCGGGCTGATGATCAGCATTCATCCCAACGGTAACATCGCCGAGTTCCTCACATCAGCTGGTTTGGCCAAAGTCATTGACGTGAGTCTACTGATCGTCTGGCCAGAACAAATTGATAGGTAGTGGCACGCTGGTATCCTCGCTCCTCTTGGTGGTCTAGACAAACTCCGAGCTGCCGAGAAGGCAGCCAAGGAAAAGCGAATTGGTGTCTGGGAGAACTTTGGCCCAAGCAAGTCGTCGAACGGAACTGCTACCACCAACAACGGCCCCGCTGCTGCTCCTACTACGAAAGGCAACACCCTCGAAGCTACTGTCACTCGAATCTGGGGATCTGACCAGTTGAGCATCGTGCCCAAGGGCCAGGAGAACGAGAGGAGGGTTCAGCTCGCTTCTGTCAGGGGACCAAGAGGTAATGAGGGCAAGCAGCAGTACTACGCCAATGAGGCTAAGGAGTGAGTCCCCACTTGTATGCTCTCTTCAATCACTGAATGATAGGTTCTTGCGAAAGCGCCTAGTCGGCAAGACGGTACACGTTTTGATTGACTATATCAAGCCTAAGGAGGGAGATTACGAAGAGAGGGAGTGTGTCACCATCACCTACGGCAGTCAGAACACGTGAGTGACACCTACTTGACTTTGCTAATGTTCAGCAACATCGCCGAGCAGATGATCGAGAAGGGATTGGCTACAGTCTTGCGACACAAGCGAGATGACGAGGACCGTTCCGCCGAATTGGACAAGTTGATTGTCGCTGAGCAAACGTAAGCTTCTGCCCCCATTCATAGGCAATCGAGCTGACGAGCAGTGCGGCCGCAGATGGCAAGGGTATGCACTCCACCAGAGAAGTCTCCATGCCCCGAATCGTCGATGCATCCGAGAGCGCAAGCCGAGCGTCACAATACCTTCCATCGTGGAAACGAGCTGGCCGTCACCAAGCTGTTGTCGACTTCGTTTCTGCTGGATCTAGGTTCAAGCTATACATGCCAAAGGAGAACACCAAAGTCACATTCGTCCTTGCTGGTGTCAGAGCTCCTAGGACCGCTAGGAACGCTACTGAGAAACCTGAGCCATATGGAGCAGAGGCATACAAATTTGCTTCCAAGTACTTGCAGAGGGATGTCGAAATTGGTAAGTCCTCTTCATGTGCTGTTACTGATATTAGCATTCGACTCTACCGATAAGCAAGGTGGATTTATTGGAGCAATGTATCTCGGTGGAACCAATGTAGCTGTCGAGCTCGTTCGAGAGGGTTTGGCAAGTGTTCACTCGTTCTCTGCCGATGGTCTCCCATTCGGTCGAGAGCTAGCGAGTGCCGAGGAGGAGGCTAAGGCTGCGAAGAAGAATGTGAGTCTATCCTGTGCCTCTATTGACAACGCTCATAATAGCTTTGGGCCGATTACACTGGTGAAGAAGTCGAGGTCAAGGCGGACGACACTGCTGCTCTTGCACCCGAGTACCTCGATGTTTACGTCTCTTCTGTCAAGGAGAACGATCCATTTGGATTCTCTGTTCAGATCCTCAAGTCTGACAGTATGTCCTGTGTTCTTGGGTACAAAGAGTAAAAGCTGACATCCAGGCGTTGCAGCACTGGAGAAGCTCATGTCTGATTTCTCACTCCACCACCGATCAGCCACCTCCGCCGCCCCAGCTTCCTTCAGCCCCAGGACCGGCGATCTCGTCTCTGCGAAATTCACTGAAGACAACCAATGGTACCGAGCCCGAGTCAAGCGTGCTAGCGGTATCAAGAAAGAAGCCCATCTACAATTTATCGATTACGGAAACGAAGAGACACTTCCATTCTCCAGGATCAGGCCTCTTGATCCCAAATTCAAGTCTCTCGAGGGACAGGCTAAAGATGCTAGGCTCAGGTACGAATCACCCTGGGAGACTTGGCTGATGATAGTTTCGTCAAGCTCGTTCCCAAGTCTAGCGAATATGGACCAGAGGCATGGCGACGATTCAGCCAGCTTACCGAGGGCAAGAAATTGATTGCAAACATTGATCAAAAAGAGGGTAATATCCTTCATCTCCGATTGATCGATCCCACCGACCCAAATGCCGCGGACGATCCTCTTGCTTGTTTGAATGCTGATCTCGTTCGAGAAGGTGAGCTTATTGGCCCGGGGATTGGAGCAGAAGCTGATAAATAGGTTACGCTACTCTTGATAAATCGTGTCGATATGCTGCAGCGTACCCACAGATCACCAAAAAGATTGAAGCTGGTATGTCTGTTTCGACTGGAGTCCGTCGAAATAAAGCTGACGAGTCAGCTACCGAAGGCGCAAAAGCTGATCGACTTGGTATCTTCGAGTAAGCTTTTCAGATCCCATCGTCCTGAGCAAAAGCTGACCATACAGACTTGGAGATGTCAGTGAGGACTAGGTCATCAATTGAACAGGACGTCAAAGACTGGATACGAATATTGCATAAGCATAAAATTCTGCTCATCATACCAATGCATTGCTTGCTATGTCTTTTTGCACATCGCATTGCGCGCCGATAGTGCTTCGAGGCTACGCCCGAAACTCAACCTCGAGACTCCACTCTCCTCGACAATCCAATGGGCATTCACTAATTCACCCGCATCATGTACTCGCACTCATGCTCTCCGCAGACTCATAATGCCTCCCGATAACCCTTTTTGAAAACTCCCCAAAAGTCTCACCATCAGGCCCAATAACATCATCCACATCAGGTCTACACTTCAGCCCGATCTCATCGATGAACAAGAAACGTACTGTAGGAAGAAAGCGAATGTTTCTCTTGATACTGCCTCACCTGACTTGGTGGGGCCTGAATTCCCACTGACAAAGTGGGGGGTGGCGGCTAATTTACCTCCTGTGAGGAGTTCTAGAGCTTCACCGGTCTGGAATGCTATTCCGTCAGTTTACTTCACTCTCTATTGAATTGACGAACCAAGGCAATCGGCTGGGATGGCTACTTTGACTGCTTCTGGGCGGGGTTGGTCCGGGGCGGTTCGGGGGTAGATATACAATCCCGCCGAGGTTGATGGGGAGGGTACGGCCTGTGGTGTCGAGCCATCTTGGGGACAGGTCAAATACATCGCTGAACCTACTCTGTCAATTCCATCATATGATGAGTAAAAAGTTGGCCTCACAAAGACCAGTAAGTAAGGAATGATCAATATGAGTTCCGCAAAGGGAATCTAATTGAGTATCTTGACTAGTAGAGTCTTGGGGGTAATAATGTAGGAGCCTAGCCTGTTGTCTTAGCGGGGTAAACAAGAGGAGATGAGTCTGACGCACCTTGTTACTCTGCGAAGACGAGATGTAGCTCTCGATAGATTTCCTACTGACCGTAGCGTCGGCCACTGCTGTCAGTTCCCGCCGGGTGCAAGAGGACTTACCGAAAGCCTCACAAGCCCTTGCCAGTGATATCCCGACATCGTAGATGATCTTTCCGATACTGTGTCTCAGCTGATTTTAATACACAGACATCGAATGAGCTTACGCTTTGAAAGACTCCTCGAAGCCATCTAGCTCGGACGTCTTTGGCCAGACATTTCCATCGAAATACCTGGATGTTAGCTCTTGGCCGAGATATTGTGGGAGCACTCGAGGGAAACTCACTCCGGATAAGCTGCTCGTTTCTCATCCGATACATCAGGACAATCAAGTAATGGATTGGCATAATAAGATCCCTTGTATAAATCCGGTTTCTACCAATCAGCCCCAACCAGCAAAGGGAGGACATACACCATTCATCTTTTCCTGACCATGACTCCACCCAAAGAGGTAATGAGTATCAGGTCTCTCCAGATCCCTCTTAACCTCGTCAGAGCTAGTAGCGAGTTTACTAGCCAAGTGGAATAACCTTTCTCTCAAGTCCTTGAATTGCGGGGGTAGGTCGGAAATTACGATAATACCCAAACAACCTTCTGTTGAGCCTAGAGCTGATTGGATCTTTCCAGAGATATCCGAATTATTATTGAGGAGGTCATTGTATGAAATAGTGATTGGTTTGGCTGTCATTGTGTATATAAGTCTGATAGTGGACCATGCGGTTACTTGTCTTTACCTTAAACCTTGGCGGAGTTGATCCGTCGGAAAGATCCGATCATTGAAATCTAGGAGATTAGATCGCCAAAACCCAAAAATCACATCCTTTTGCCTCCCACTCTCACACATCACAATGTCATTCTTACCAACCTTAGCCAGGGCAGCGAGGCGCTCAAAGCGCCTACAGCTACCACGCACACATATGATCCCTCAGAGGCTAGCATCAACAACCACGCCCGCTGTTAAATTCACTTCGCCCACTACCGAGCATGTCAGCCACCTTCGAACCCTTCTTTCATCCAAGTCTTCACTTTTGAGCACACTCGATGAGAGCGCTAGTAATGAGGAACTTGATGGGTTTAATGTTGATTGGATGGGGAAATATAAGGGACAGAGTCGAGTTGTTGTCAAGCCTAAGAATACGCAGGAAGTGGCGGATGTCATGAAGTATTGTTATGAGCAGGGAATCGCTATCGTCCCTCAGGGAGGTAACACTGGGTTGGTCGGTACGTTCACATTCTCCATGTTCTCTTGCAGTCCCATGAACCATCCTTACTTGACTTCGGTGGCTGACGTCCAGGCGGATCAATCCCAATCCGCGACGAAGTCGTTCTCTCCCTATCAAACCTAACAGACATGCGCTCCTTCGACCCAGTATCCGGTATCCTAGTAGCAGAAGCCGGTGTCATCCTGGAATCAGCAGACAACTACCTAGCCGAAAAAGGTTTCATCTTCCCCCTTGATCTAGGAGCCAAGGGATCATGTCAGATTGGTGGCAATGTCGCTGCCAATGCTGGTGGACTTAGGTTGATGAGGTATGGAAGTTTACATGGGAGTGTACTTGGATTAGAGGTGGTTTTACCTGATGGAACGATATGGAATGGGTTGAGCAAGTTGAGGAAGGATAATACCGGTATGTCAAGGGTTCGAGACTATAGTCTGGTCTAGAGGTCGTGATTAAAAGTGAGGGAACTGACTAGCAGGATTCGACTTGAAACAACTCTTCATCGGTTCAGAAGGAACGATCGGAATCATCACTGCAATTTCAATTCTCTGCCCAACACGACCAACACATACAAATGTAGCAGTATTCTCGCTCGACTCTTACGAAGCAGTCCAAAAAGTCTACATCGAATCGAAAAAGCATTTAGGCGAGATTCTGAGTGCATTTGAAATGTTTGACGCGAAGAGTTATGAGTTTGTTAGGAAACATCAGGAGGAGGCTGGTGGGGCCAAGAAGGTTTTCGAGACGGAGGGAGAGTTTTATTGTTTGATCGAGACTGGGGGTAGTAATTCCGATCACGACGAGGAGGTCAGTCTTTTTATCTTTGTCAACAATCCAAAAGAGATCGAGGAAGGGGAAGCATAAACTGACTAGCAGAAAATGTCAAGCCTAGTCGAACACCTAATGTCAAACGAAATGGTCCTAGACGGAGCTCTAGCACAAGATACAACTCAATCCCACGCTTTCTGGGCTCTACGAGAAACGATAACTGAATCCATTGGTAAATCCGGTAAAGTCTACAAGTACGACTTATCAGTCCCCCTTGAACAGATGTATGGATTAGTCGAAAAGATGAGGATTAGATTAAAGGAGAAGGGGTATTTGAAAGATGATGGAAGTGGGGAAGTTATTGGTTGTTTAGGATTTGGACATATGGGTGATGGTTAGTCCTTACATCGTCTGCCCGTTTGGTGGACTGAAAGGCTGACAGACAGGTAACCTTCACTTAAATATCGTAGCCAGGGAATTCAAGGAAGAGATTCGCGAAACGATAGAACCCTACATCTACGAACTTGTCGGTATGTCCCTCTCCAACTCCCCTGGAATCTAGCTGATATCAAAGCCGAGAACAGCGGATCAATCTCTGCAGAACACGGTCTAGGTCTAATGAAAGCCCCATATATCCGATACTCCCGTGACGAAACAGCAATCGGAATGATGAAGCAGATCAAACAGATGTTTGATCCAAAAGGTCTTCTAAATCCTGGGAAATATATCATCTAGACTTAGTCTCTTGTGTAGATGCACATGCTGTACTTCGTGATTCAAGGATGCATTTCTTCCACTATTTCAATCGTCCAGTCCCAGTCCCAGTCTGCCCACAACCCTACGAGACGGATGGCATGATAAAATAAAAGTAAAATAGAATGAAGTGAAAATTGAAGCGCTAGTAATGGTACATTTCTTTGCTCGGGCTGAGGTCCCCAGTAGTCGATCGGTGGTGTTACATTGAAGTCAAGTGGAGGAGTGTATGATATACAACGATGAGGTGTGATTGGATCAAGTAGAAAGTAGAGGAACTAGTAACTCTGCGCCATGGGGTTGTTGGGAGGCGATTGATGGTTCTGGAGACTGTTCCATTAGTTCTGCACAAATCGCATGAACAGTAGACTTACCTCTTTCTCTTTGATTTCGTCATTTCCTTCTTCAGTGCCGCACCGTCAAGGGGTTTGAGTAGCTCGAAAGAACACAGCAAGTCTTCCGAGACCGACATGACTGCTCCGAAATTCTACTTGTCAGCAGGTACCAAAGGGGGTGTGTTTGGACATACATCAAATTCTCCACAGTAGCTAAAAGTCAGCTTGATTCAGATGCAGGAATGGGCAACTCACTTTGGAGCAGAGAACACAGTGACCAACGTCCGTTCATTATAGAACTCGTATCCATCCTCCACGACCATATGTGCTCGACATATAAGGTCCATATCCTGTTTGTCAGTCCACGTTCACCAGTGATTAGAAGGTGACTCACATGTGTAGCCAAAAAGGCATTAATGACACTCTTTCCATAACAGAACGATACACCCCTCTCGTTATCCTCCCAATCAATGGCCGTATCAGAAGGATCGGACCATACGAGATCGTTGAGCAGACCGTAGTCAGGTACATCGGTAGGTCGTTGGATCCGCCTAATATCGTCCATTGATTTCAAACTTGGACTCAATCCTCCATGAACACAGAAGATCTTGCTCGCGACAATAGATGCGATGGGGAGGGTATTGAACACGTCAATGAATGTCTTCCAAGTCTTGATGTTTGTACGCCGTTTGCATTCATCGTAGAATCCGTAAACTACCATTAGCTGTGTTGAGAGTGGTGACGTACCCCTTGTGACATTTGCACATTCGTGATTACCACGTAGGAGGAAGAAGTTTTCGGGAAACTTGATCTTGTAGCATAGTAGCAGTAGGATTGTTTCGAGAGATTGTTTTCCTCGGTCGACGTAATCTCCTAAGAAGAGGTAGTTGGCCTGAGGAGGGAAACCACACATTTCAAACATTCGGATCAAGTCGGCGTACTATCGTCAGCTCAATAGCCAAGTGGAGACTCACCTGTCCATGGACATCACCGACAATCTTGACTGGAGGTGATAATTCAATCAATGTCGGCTGCGACAAAAACACCTCCCTCGCTGCCGCACATACACTTGCAATCTCTGCGTTCTTTAATGGAGGGCTTTTCGTGACCTTGCCAGAGTATCCAGCTTCGAGTAATCGCCCAATCATGTTGTCCACATCCAATACCTGCAACCCCGCACCAGGACTTGAAGCGGTCATACTGTTCCTAGACATCGTAGCCGTCAATGCCGCACCGGGAGAAAGCGAGTTGTTGGAGTTGCTATTGTTCATACCGGATGGACCTGGGGATGGGGATCGTCCATCAGGGGAAGTACCAATTGCTGAAGGTGGTGGTGAGGTGCCGAGTAATGACGAGCGTAATCCACCTGCCTTTGGACTAGCTAAGATGGTTGTGTTGGTAGGTACGCGTGGAGAAGGAGGGGCGAGAGTGGAAGATGGCATAGGCGATCCAGCACCTCGCATGGGTGTATTTTGATTATCCAATGATCCTTCCGGCTTGAGTGTAGCTTTAGAAGTTGCAGAGTTGAAACTCGATACACTCCCACTGGCTCCTCTACCACCTTTGCGTCCACGTACAGGTGTACTGAGATTATTGTTGCTCACATCAATGGGCGAAGGGGGGGATGAAGACGAGTTGTTATCGATATGTGTCGCTTTTAGGTTATCGGCAAGGTCGTTGGCTGATAACTCCTTTGACCGTGTCCGACCCATCTTTTTCGAAGGTTGCTGACCCATTGTGAGTGGGGTTGGGTGAGGTACGTAGGATTGAGGGTGAAGAGATGACTAGTGATGATGTAGTGTGTGTGATAGATGTACTAGCGTAGGTGGGAAAGCGGGGTTGATAGAGATTGGTCGGTGAGGGATTACCGGTGAGTCTCCGGCGTCCGTCGTAAGCGTGGATGTATGTATATGTTCACTCGGTGATACTTAGGGCGATTACTGCTGATACAGAGCTACGGCGGAGGGTTGCAATATAAAGTAATGGTCAAAGGAATAGAGTATAGTATGAACAGTCGAGTGAGGTCGACAGCGTCCAGAGATGTCATCTCAGGGTAAATAGTAAGCCACCACTGTACTGCCAACTGACATGATCGACTGCGGGATCATCGTACAAGTTGAAGGTGAATCGAAGGCATTGGAGGCTAGCAAATATGCATCAAGAACTGTGAACCATGCACACGACTGTCCCATAGTCTACTGCATAGGTGTCCCCCTTCTTATGAAGGACAACCCCCCTCCCCCCCCTTAGCTGTTTAGCGTCTTTTGACTTGAGTCCGGGTACCTCACGTGGGTTTTAGCGTCATTTGCAAATTGCTTCCGTCGACGCGTAGCAACATCAATTAGAGGAACGCGTCAATTGCTGGAAATATCACTCTGTAACCTGTACCACTTATCACACTCGACATGTCAACATACCTAGCCCCCGTGGCGAGCTCATCAAAGCTACCTGCGTCGCCGTCACTTGCACTACTACCTTTTGCTTTAGGTACTTCGAACAACGCCTACAAATCATCATCAGCACCTATCAACCAATATTTCCAACCTCGCCCGTGTCCAGCCGATGTAACTGGTATACCAGAGGGCACACCAATAGCCGCGTTTCGAGGTCGTCAACTCGTCGGTCATACCATTCAATTGCCTCCAGGATATCGCGGACTGGTAATCACCGCCCCACAACCACACACTACCGAATCAAAATGGCCTTTGACGCCAGCTCCTTCAGTAACATCCGCCGACGCTTCAGCCTCGGCCTCTTCCTCCACTCGCAGATCACCTCGTAAATCGACATTAGCAAATGTAGCAGACGCCATCAAATCAAAAGTCAGAGGAGCAGGTCAAGTCGCTCTCTCCAAACCGAAAACTAGGCAAACGAAACAAGCAACAGTCAAACGAAGATATCAGATTGATTCTGAAGATGAAGACGAGACCCACATTGAAATTGCCAGGGTGGAGACACCGAGAAAAAGAACTAGGAGTGGAACGACTGCGACTCCAATGATTGTGGTTCAGGAAGCTACACCTTTGAAGGAACCCCTGCCCACACCGAAGAAGAGGTTGGGTACTATATCGAGAGAGGAGAGATTACCTGGTGTTGAGCGTCGGTCTCGCTCTCCATCGCCAGCCCCTACCGAGGTGTCGCAAAACTCGGAAGCGGTCATTCCCTCGCCGGCTACAGAAGATGATCCCCCTTCATTCCCTATCGACACCAAGCCGGTCACCACTGAGAGCGTTGAAATCGAAGAGAAACCGAAGACAGTGGACGCCACACGAGTGAGGCAAGCCATGACTCCCGCTCCGACCGAAACAGAAATAGTGAAACCAGAAGTGGACGAGCCCGAGATCAGCGCAATGAACACGAACGCCAGAGTCCTCCGCCCATCGTCAACTTTCGAGAGTTTCACACTATGGACCCCTGATGGACCATTACCTGGATTTAAGCAGGATGAGACCGAGGTCGAAACTGAGATTGAAGGGGAGGCCGAGGGCGGTGTGAAGCTACGAAAAGGGTGGTGGAGGACTGGAGGGGCTGGTGAGGGTGGTGATGAGATCGTAAGGGCTCTAGGCGAGTGGATTGGTCTAGTCGAAGAGGTTAGTCGAATATTCGTCGAAATTAGAAGCGTAGCTAACAATCCAGCTCAATCGGCCAGTATATCTCGACGAGGAGGATGATTCTGATGATGAGTAATTTATCACATTGCTTGCTCTTGTACAATCTATTTGCTTTTACTTCTACACCAGTCTACATGCAGTAAATGCCCCCTTACACTCCTCAGATATACCGCATAACTCATAGCCCCACTTATGACAGCCATAAAGCTGACCAAAGCTGTCCACTTGAATGCCTTAGGAGTAGCGGCAGATAAAGTAAGAGCGTATTTGAGGAGATCGAACAAATTCTGCAAGGCTATTTGAAGTGCAGTCAATCGATTCCGGTTAGGGTGGTCGGCAAGAGCGATCTGCAGTTCTTTGAGCTTATCTCGTCAGCGCACTACATGACAGGTAGTGAAGGACGTACCTGACAAAGATCGAATGACCATAAACCTATTCTCGACAAGGCGATCCCTCCAAAGAGAAGGACCGAGTTCCAGGTCTTGCCATGTTGGCCATAAGGTCCTAGACCGTAGAAGAAGGCAATCAATGCGGGAGTAAGACAAACAGCTTCGAACCATATTGACCATGCTCCTGCTCTTTCTAGTCCAATCAGTTTTTCGAGGCGGGGCATTACTACCGTTCCTATCAGACCTGTGATCAGACAGACCGCCTATGGTATCAGTGCTGCGTGATGACTGAGAAGTGGAGACCCACCCGCATAGCTGCTATGAAAGAGTCATCTCTGCCTCTCACAGACTTGAGATATGCTATGAAAGTCCCATCTGTCAGTCAGCTTACGTTGCCTGCATGGGCACAACACTGACCATAGGAGAGCGTGGTGAGATAGATGGCTGCAATAGCGATAGAACCTGTGCGTCAGCCGAGTTCTGATCAGCACTTGAGAGACTGACTGAAGAAAATAGGTAGTCTCGAGAATTCGGCCCAATCCTGCTTCTCCCTCTTTAACCAATTAGCGACGCCTGGCCCACTAATCCTGGTAGTGTTCGATGAGTCCTTGTTCGAGGTATCCATAGCTAAGATCGGGAAGTTGCGGTACACCACCTGAATCCAGATGAATTCAGTGACGAGCGTCACTATTGCGA
>Ga0308160_10006873_pt1 | contig 11449 bp, 20 predicted proteins | sample PhyFR1_FD_201036 | JGI IMG/M metagenome (GOLD analysis project Ga0308160, IMG submission 201036) | Phyllosphere microbial communities from UC Gill Tract Community Farm, Albany, California, United States - DLSLF.R1 | ecosystem: Host-associated > Plants > Phyllosphere > Unclassified | place: USA... | reverse complement strand
CACACGGTCGAGCGAGCACTTGCTGGAAGGGTTTGGGATTATCGTTTCGTCGTCGAGTACACGTCTCGATAGGGCCATCGAGCCATGCAACGTCGAGAAAGAGAGAGTGCCACCAGCGAAAAGGCGCGTCCCTCCTCCTCCTCCTGCTCGAACCGCGCGGTGCTCAAACCGGATGCAAATGCAGCTCCTCGCCTCTCGTCCTCGCCCCGACAACTACAACATGCACACAGGCTCATCTAGATCTAGTGTTTCTTGCGCTTGTCCTTGTCGGCCGCCTGCCCCTTGCGCTTGACCTCCTGCCCGCCGAGCACGGCGTGGAACGCCTCGGTCGGGATCGTGATGCGGCCGCTGCGGGCGTGACGGCGAGCGAGAAGAGAGCGAGAGGGAAGAGGTTGAAGGACAGGAGCGAGGGAAGGCAAGGAGGAGAGGAGAGGAGAGGAGGAGACGGTCAGTCGAGAGGGCCTGAGCGCAAGAGTGATCGAGCGAAGACGAGGGACGCACATGCTGCGCTCCTTGAGGCGCGCCTTGCCCGCCTTCTGCTTGGCGAGGTGCTTCATCTCTGCGGGCGAGCGGGTGAGAGGAGAGCGGGAGGGAGGGAGCGTCGTCAGCTCGATCCGGCTCGTGAGCAGGAGATGGACGAGGCGACGCACTGCGCTCGTAGTGCCCGCCGTACAGGCCGGCCGTGACGTCCTTGCGGAACGGTGCGATGCTGTGCGACGAGTGCGAGCGTCAGAGGACGTCAGAGGGCGAAGAGAGTGAGAGGGAGAAGGACGGACCGCTCGCGAGCAAGGATGGTCGACCCGACGGCGGCCTGGATGACAACCTACGTGACAGCGAGCAAGTCAGAGTCAGTACGCCGAGCCCTCCTGCGGGAGGAAGAGGAGAAAGACCGAGCGCACCTCGTGCTGCTGCCGCGGGATGACCTCCCGGAGGCGCTTTGCCCACTCGCGCCCCTCCTTCTGCACCTCGCTGCGGTGCGCGACCGTGCACAGTGCGTCGACCTTCTGCCCGTTGACGAGAATGTTCATGCGGCACAGGTCGCTGTCCTCGTACGGCGCCTCCTCGTAGTCGAACGAGGCGAACCCGCTCGAGATCGACTTGAGCGACGAGTGGAACGACGTGATGATGCTGCTCAGCGGCAGCGAGTAGAGCATCGTGACGCGGGGCTTGAGCGCCGTCGACGTGCTCGTCGCTGTAGAGGTCGCCGCCGAGCCCGAGAGGTACGTGTGCGAGAGCGGGACGCCGCGGTGGGACTGCACGGGCAGGTTCCTGCGTCAGCCTCGACTCGGCCTGGAAAGAGCAGCGAGAAGGAGAGAGCGGGACGCACGGTACACAGGTTGATGATGGCGCCGGTGTACTCGTCGGGCGCGACGATGGTCGCGCGGATCATGGGCTCCTGCACCCGGACGACCTTGAGCAGGCCGCCCGGGTCGGGGAAGTCGGCCGGGTTGTCGATCGTGCGCTCCGAGTCGTCCTTGAACGTGACTGCGAGCGAGCGCTCCATGTGAGCGAGAGCTCGAGCGACGAGGGCTACGAAGAGGAAGAGGAAGAGGACGCACGCTTGACGGGTACGAGCGGCCTCGTGACGATGACCTCCTCGCCAAACTCGTCCTCGAGGCGTTGGCGAAACACGTCCATGTGGAGGCTGCCGTTGAACCCGAGGCGGAAGCCCTGGCCGAGGAACGTCGAGCTCTCGCGGTTGCTCGTCACCGAGCGGTCCGTGAGCGTGAGGCGCCGGATCGCCTCCTCGAGCTTGGTGAAGCCGCCCGGGTCGAGCGGGTAGATGCCGGCGAACACCATCGACTTGAGCGGCTTGAACGATTCGAGCGGCGGGGTGGGCGCCAACGTGAGGTGGAACGTGTCGCCGAGGAAGGCTGCGCGGCGGGTTTGACGAGCACGTCAGCACCGAGACGACGTCGCCGAGGACAGAAGAGAGGAAGAGAGAGGCCAGCGCACCGTCCTTGGGGTTCTTCATGCCGCACACGATCCAGCCGGCCATGCCACGACGCAGAGAGCGCGAGCTAGCGTCCGGGTGGTCGGCGATGCTGATCTCGCGCGGCGAGAGGATGCCCAGGTCGAGCACCGTGTAGTCGTTGCCCGTGATGGTCGACGTGATCGAGTCGCCTGCGCGGGCGAGGGAGGAAGAGAAGAGGGAGGAGGCAAGTCAGGGTCCGAGCGGGACGAGGAGCGACCGAGAGAAGGGGAGGAGAAACAGCGAGCGCACCTTTCTTGACCTCGCCCTCGAAGACCGAAACCAAGCTGACGACGCCCCTGAACGAGTCGTACCAGCTGTCGAACACCAAGCCGCGGAACGGCTCCCTCGCCGCCTCGAGACTCGTGCGCGGCAGTGGCGGCGGGATGCGCTCGACGACGGCGTCGAGGACCGACTCGACGCCCCAGCCCGTCTTTGCGCTGATGCGCAGGATGTCGGTCGGCGCGCACCCGAGGAGGTCCGATAGCTCGCTCAGGACGGCCTCGCCGCGGCCGTCGTCCTTGACGAGGTCCCACTTGTTGACTGCGGGCGTTCGGTAATGAGGAGTCAGAACGGGCACACCTCTACTTCTACGTAGCCCGCGCACGCTCTCGCTAGAGAGAGTACAGGAGCGAGAGGGAAGAGGAGCGGGCACGCACCTGCGCCGACGACGGTCAAGTTGCGCTTGAGGGCCTCGTCGAGGACGGTCAAGGTCTGGGCCTGGACGCCCTGCGCCGCATCGACGAGGAGGATGACGCCCTGAGAGGCGAGGAGCGAACGCAGGACCTCGCTCGCAAAGTCGACGTGGCCCGGCGTGTCGATCAGGTTGAGCATGTACTCCTCGCCGTCCGAGTGTCGGTGGAACATGGTCGCCGACTGCGCCCGAACCTGTCGGCGAGGGAGAGAGAGGGGAGCGGGTCAGTGTCGGGGCGAGAAAGGAGGAGACGAGCCGCAGAGACGCCGAGGGGAAGGGACGACGCACCGTGATGCCGCGCTCGCGCTCGACCTTGAGCGTGTCGAGGACCTGCTCGTTCTTGGCCTCTTGCTCTGGCTGATCTCGACTGACGGCTGCAGGCGGAATCGTGCCCGTCATCTCGAGCATGCGGTCGCACAGGGTGCCTGCGGGCGAGGAGGGCGGGGTCAGGCTCGGGCACGCTCGACGAAGGCAAGCGAGGGGAACGAGGACGCACTCTTGCCATGGTCGACGTGGGCGATGCAGGCAAAGTTGCGGATCTTGTCGGGCGGAAAGTCGGCGAGGGTCGGCAGGCGCTGCTGAGCCTTCGAGACGGGCTGAGGGCGAGGAGGTCGGTTCGAGGGTTGAGGCGGCGAGGGGACAATGCGGAGGCGCAAGAGGACGAAGGAGACGATGTCGGGGTAGGCAAGAGGGACGAGGGAGGGAGTCAGCGGAAAGTTGCGGTCGAGGTGAAAGAGGACGAGGACGAGGAGGCGGAGGGAGGAAGCGACGACGCACCGGTGGGGTCTGGCCGGCTACACTTGGCCTGGGAGTGGAAGACGACAGGTACCTGGCACCGCCGTGTGCACCAGCGAGTTGCGGGATCCAGGCGAGAGCGACTTGATCTCGGAGTTGAGGCGAGGCGGACCAGAGCGACGAAGGGACGCGGCGCGGTGGTCGCGACGGCGGTGGAGGTGGTAGCGCAGTGCGTGCGGTGCGAGTGAGCACCTGGACGAGGTCTCTGCGCATGTGCGAGGGCGAGATGGCGACGCGAGGCTGATGAGGACGAGCGAGACGACCAAGAGCGGGCGACGGTCTCGTCCTCGACCTTGACCTGGCTCTCACTCGACAGCCACACAGTCAGCCATGAGTGGCCCGCTCCAGCCTACCGACGCGTCCCTCCCAGCAGCGCTCGACCAGCCAGCTGCCCCCTCCTCGTCCTCCTCCACCTCGGCACCGCCTCCTCCTCTCGCCGACTCGCCCTCCAGCGACACCCCCGACCCCAATGACTCCGAGTCGGACGGCGGCAACGTCTCGGACGGCGGCACAAAGGAACCCTTTGCGAACCTCAAGCTCGACGAGCGCCACTTCGAGGACGACAAGCGCCGCTCAGAGCGCAAGGCTCAGCTCGTCATGGGCCCGCCCCTCGGCGCCGAAGACAGCCCGGCGACCGCGCAAGGCGACCAGGTCATCGACGGCCAGGTCCTCGCCGACAACGACGACATCCTCGCCGACCTCGACGACGACGCCCTCGACCTCGAGTTGACCCACCTCCGCCTGCGCACCCTCCGTGGCCTCGGCATCGAGCGCTTCCGCAAGGTCCAGGTCCGTCCCCTGTCCTTCTCTCTCCTTCCCTCGCTCGCCCGGCTGATTCGAGCCCTCCCCCTCGACACAGCGCATCTCGCTCCGCCAGAACCTCCTCTCGTCCCTCTTCTACCACCCTCTCCCCGCCGCCTCCTCCTCCTCCGCCGGCCACACCCTCGTCTCGACTTCGACCGCAGCCGACGTCGACGCCGACGCGCGAGACGCCGTCGACGAGGACCCGCTCGACGACGACGACGCGGCCAAGAAGGAGGCCGACTTCCCCTACCACGAGCGGCGGCGCGCCGAGGACGAGGAGCCCGTGTGGCCGCTCCGAGGCCTGAGCGACCTCGAGGAGCTCGACCTGTACGACAACAGCCTCAAGAGCGTCAAGGGCCTCGAAGGGCTCGACTCGCTCGAGTGCGTCCCCCTTCCTCTCTCGCTCGACCTTTCCAAAAGCTCGCACTGACCCTCGCTCTCTCTAACAGATCCCTCGACCTCTCGTTCAACCTCCTGCGCTCGGTCGCACCCCTCGACGACGCGTCGCCCGACTCGCCGTTCGCGCTCAAGCACCTCACGCACCTGTACCTCATCCAGAACAAGCTCACCAAGATCGAGGGCGTGCGCCACCGCGACAGCTTGACCTACCTCGAGTACGGCGGGAACCGCATCCGGGTGCGTCGTCGCGCTCGCCCCTCGCCCTCATTCTCGGCGCCCTCGAGACGCTGACTCTTCTCCTCGTGCGCCCGCCGCAGACGATTGAGAACCTGCCCGTGTCGGCCAACCTGCGCTCGCTCTTCCTCGGCAAGAACAAGATCACCAAGATCGAGGGCCTCGACGGCCTGACGGGCTTGCGCACGCTCAGCATCCAGAGTGCGTCCCCTCTCACCTCCTCCTTGTTTCCTCGTCTCGAGCACGACGAGCTGACGCCGAGGCACGCGTCGCAGGCAACCGCTTGACCAAGATCGAGGGGCTCGACGCCCTCGCCGAGCTCGAGGAGCTGTACCTGTCGCACAACGGCCTGACCCGGATCGAGGGTCTGCGCAAGCTTGTGCGTCCGCCTCTCTCGGTCTCTCTGCGTCACTGCCTTGGCCCGAGGCGGAGCGCTTATGCTTCGTGCTCGCGATGACGCGCAGACCAAGCTCACGACGCTCGACGTCGGGCACAACGAGATTGAGGACGCGCCGGCCGAGGAGCTCGCGCCGCTTGTCGAGCTCGAGGAACTCTGGGTGCGTTCCTCTTCCGCTCCTCTCCTCGTCTCCCTTCCTCACTCACTCACTGATCTCTCCCCACCTCCTCTCGATGCGCTCTCCGCAGGCCAACGACAACCAGCTGCGCACGATCCCCTCGCTCCCCGAGTCGACGCACCCGGCCTTGACGACCATCTACCTCGAGGGCAACCCGCTCCAGAAGGACCTCGGCACGGCGTACCGGCGCAAGGTCCAGCTCGAGCTGCCGCAGCTCAAGCAGATCGACGCCAACTTTGTCAGGAGGAGCTGAGCTAGCTGAGCGGCGAGGCGGGTCTGCAATGGACGTTCTGACTTCTGCAGTGCTGCTGTCTGCGAGCCTCTCGAGAGTCATAGAGAGAGAGAGGAAGCTGCACTCGAGATATGGAGCGGCGCGTCTCGATGCACAGGCGCAGCGCTACGAGGTTCCTCGCCTTCACTCGCCCGTCATGTCCATCGTCTCGCCCTCGTCGCCCTCGTCGTCCTCGTCGTCGTCCTCCTCCTCCATGCTGACCTCGATCCCGTCCTCGCTGCGCGACACGGCCATGCTCTGCAGCATCTCGCTCCCCTCGCCCTCGTCCTCCTCCCTGACCCGACTCAGCTCCCCGCCGCCCTCCCCGCCCGCCGCACCCTCCCCCGCCGCGCCCTCGCCGATCCCGCGCCCGCACAGGATGTCGTCCTCGAGCGCGGCGACCTGGGCGTCGATGCTGACGAGCGTACGCGCGGGCAGGCCCGGGAAGGGGAGCTTGAGCGCAGAGATCTGCGACGAGACGTCGTCGAGCGCGAGCTTGAGGAGGTCGCACGTGACGGGGTCGCCGGGTGCGAGCGAGAGGGCCTGCGGACGGCAAGAGCGAGAGGAGGGAGAGGGAGAGGAAGAGGGAGAGGGAGAGGAAGAGGGGAGGGTCCGAGCGGGTCCAAGTCAGTCGAGGCGCTCTCGAGAGGGGCAGAGTGGGCGAGCGGCGCGACGACGCACCTCGTGGTACCTCGCGATCGACTCCTGCATGTTGCCGCGCTGGTGCTCGACGATGCCGAGTGCGGCGTACGCGCTCGCCGACCGCGGGTCGAGCTCGATCACCTTGCGGAAAGCGGCGTGCGCCTTGTCCCACTGCCTGCGCGCGCGTAATAGAAGAAGCAGGTCAGCAACGTCGACTAGATGTCTAGGAGAGACGAGAGCAGGGAGAGCGAGCGCACTTGAGCTTGCGATAGGCGTGGCCGAGGTTCAGGTGCGTCGCGCTCCATGCTGCCGGCGAGCTTTGGACGTGCCGAGCGACGCCGAGTGTCTCGCGGAAGAGCTGTGCGGCCTTGTCGAAGCTGCGTGCGGCAGATGTAGCGCAAGTCAGCGGCGCACGGATCTGAGAACGTTGTCGAGCGAGAAGGAGGCGGACGCACTGCTGGTTCTGCAACGCGACGACGCCGAGCTCGTTGAGGACGAGCGGGTCGTCCCCGCAGATCTCCTTGGCCGCCTCGAGGTACTCCTCGGCGAGCTTGGCGTTGGCGAGGCCGAGGTGCTGCATGCCGATGAAGAGGAGCGGGAGGTGCGACCCGGGGAGGTGCCGCTGCGCCGTCGAGTAGGCCGTGATGGCCTGGTCGTGCTCGCCCTCGTGCGCGAACGAGTGCGCGTACGCGAGCCACGCAGGGCCGAAGCGCGGGTCGATGAGAACGGCTTTTCTGCGGGGCGAGGTCGGAGCTTCAGCTCGTCAAGCTCTTCGCCGCGCTCAACGACTCGAAAGAGAGACAGAGAGCGAGACGCACCCGAAGAACCTGCGCGATTCCTCCCACCGTTTGCCGGAAAAGTACCACAGGCCGACGGCGTACCAGCTGATCGCGTCGTCCGGCTCGTTGTCGACCATGTCGTGCGCGACGAGGAACAGCTTGGAGCGCAGGTTGGGCAGGTGGTGCATGCACGAGAGGTGCAGAGGCAAGGTGAGGCGGTGCGAGGGGTGGAGGGACAGGATGCTGCGCGGAGAGGGAGAGAGGCGTCAGTGAGGGTCCGAGCGGGGCAGTCCCAGACGCGGCGAGGCAGAGAGAGCGAGAGAAGACGCACTGCGTCGTGATCTTGAAGCACTCGGCGTAGCGCATGGCGCTGTGCAGCTCGTCGGCCCTGCTGCAGAGCACGTCCGGGTCGTTGCCGAGGCCGTACTCGCCCGAGAGCCGCTGCCGCGCGATCGCCATGTCGTTGTTGTGCGAGATCTGCGTGCTCGGGCTCGAGTCAGTACGGTGCGCGCACGAGGACGACGTGATGGAGAAGGAGAGGGCGAGCGCACCTTCTTGAGGCGGACCGTGTACATCATGCGGACGAACTCGGCGTCGTCCTCGGTCTGGGCGTGAAAGGGCAGGCCCTGGATGAAGTCCCACTCTGCGCGCGCGAAGCAGCACATCAGGTCGTGCGCACGAGAATCGAAAAGCAGGAGAGCGGGACGCACCTTCCTCGCTCGACATCATCTCGCCGCCGACGAGCATCTCGAACGCCTCGAAGCACTTGACGTCGCGGCTCAAGGCCTCCATGAAGGCGTCCTTGGCGAGCTCGGTCGCCTTCATGTGCAGGTGGATGAGGCCTCGCAGGTGCGCGGCCGAGGCGGTGAGCTGCGCGCAAGGAGAGGTACGTCAGCTCCGCCCACCGAGGAGGGGCGTGGCTCGTCGACGCACCTTGATCCCGCCGTCGCCCTTGCCGTCGCGCACGTCGGCACCGAGCCCGCCTCGCCGGCCGACCATCTCGAGCGCCTCGTCCCACTTGCCGAGGCGGACCTGGCACTGCGCGGCGAGGTACCGGCACGCGAGGCTGACGTCGGTGAGGCGCACGGGCGGCGCAGTCGAGGTCGAGGCGGCCGAGGGTGGTCGAGGCGAGGTGAGGATGCGCTCGGCTTGGGCGAATTGGTGCGTAAGGAAGTGGATCTGGGCGAGCCAGAACGTGTCGTCGGCGTTGCCTGCGAGCGCGCGAGGTGGGGAGCGTCAGAACGCGGCGCCTCTCGCGGTCTCAGGCAGAGTACAGAGCCGAGCGGACGCACCGGTGAGCTCGAGGACCTTGCCGCCCCAGAACTTTGCCGAGTCGTACAGGTGCTGGGTCATGGCGTCGTTGCGCCAGTTGCGCAGGCGGTCGACCAAGGTCCAGGGAGCGGCCTCGTCGACCGACTGGCCGAGGAAGCCGCTGTGGTCGTCGTCGCCTCCATCTGCTGCTGCTCCTGCTGGTCGGGCAAAGGCGAGGGGCGTGCCGCGGCGAGGGCGGGTGGTGGTGGTGGAGCCGGACTGGGCGAGCGAGGGTCGGCGGGGCGAGAGGGAGAGGGTGCTGAGGTTGGACTGGCGGCGGAGGCCCTCGACCTGGTCGATGCTGAGGTTGCTGCTGTGGTCTTGGTAGTCGCGCGTGGCCTGCTTGCCGTGGCGGGGCTGGGTGCGTTCGGCGAAGGCGAAGGGGGACGGGGTCGCGCGCGAGTTCTGCGGCGTGTTGGCAGCTGGTCGGGGCATGCTGCTGGGAGCTGTCGCAGCTGAGCACTCGGCAGCCAAGAGCCCGAGGCGGTGGTGTGAGGGCCCAAGCCGAGGAGGGAGATGAGGCGGCGAGGTTGGTCGACCCTCCTCTCGCTCCCACCTCGCTCTGCTCGCATAAGCTGCCGCCATGGACGGTCCCTCGACCCAGCCGCTTCCTTTGACGCGCGCCTCGGTCCAGCGCGCGCACCAGGTCATCACCCCGCTCGTCCACCGCACCCCGCTCCTCTCATCGTCGTCCCTCTCGCGCGAGACCGGCCAGACGCTCCTCTTCAAGGCCGAGAACATGAACAAGAGCGGCAGCTTCAAGATTCGCGGCGCGAGCTACTCGGTCGCCTGCCTCACCGACGACGAGCGCCAACGAGGAGTCGTGACCCAGTCGAGCGGTGCGTCCTGTCTCTCTCTCTCTCTCTGCCATACGCCCAGCGTAGCTGACTCTCGCATCGTACCTCATGCCCTCTCGCGCCCGCTCTTTCGATCCCCACCAGGCAACCACGCAGCCGCCCTCGCCCTCGTCGCTCGCGACCGCGGCATCCCCGCCCACATCGTCTCGCCGCGCACCGCGCCCGCCGCCAAGCTCGCCGCCGTCAGGGCGTACGGCGGCGACCTCACGCTATGCGAGCCGGCCATCGAGTCGCGCAAGGCTGCGCTCGCCGAGGTGCAGCAGCGCACGGGCGCCTGCTACGTCCCGCCGTCCGACGCCGTCAACACGATGCTCGGGCAGGGCACCGTCTTCCTCGAGGTCGAGGAGCAGGCGCGAGAAGGCGGGTGGGGCGCGCTCGGCGCAATCATTGCGCCCGTGGGAGGAGCTGGGCTGCTCGGCGGCATCGCCGTCGCAGCTCGAGGAACCGGCGTGCGAGTCTTTGGCGCAGGTGCGTCCCGCTCTCGCTCTCTCTATGCCTCCGCAAGCTTCTCGACGGTACACTGACAATGAGCCTTTCCTGCAGAACCAGAAGGAGCAGACGACTGCGTGCGAGGACTCGCAGACGGGCGACGCATCACCGAGTTCACGCCCAACACGATCGCCGACGGCCTGTTGACGCCCGTCGGCTCGCACAATTGGCCCGTCGTGCAGCAGGACGTCGAGAAGGTTCTGACTGTCAGCGACGAGGCAAGTCCGACTCTTTCGCTCGGTCCCCTTCTTCCCGGTCTCGCTCGCCCAACGACGAGCTGCAAGCTGACGCCCGCCTCTCGGCCCGCCCTTTGCAGGAAATCATCGACGCGCAGCGCCTCCTGTGGCAGCGCCTCAAGACGGTCGTCGAACCGAGCGGCGCTGTCGCCTTTGCGCTCGCTCGCAGCGGCAAGTTCCGCGAGCTGGGCGTCGAGGGCCCGGTGTGCGTCGTCCTGAGCGGAGGAAACGTCGACCTCGACGTGCCTCCACCATGGATCAAGAGCTAGACGAGCCGACGGCTGCAACGAGGACGAGCTCTCCCGCATCTTTTCTCTCGTTCTCTCGAGAGCTGCGAGCGAGAGTGGCACAGACGAGGATGGACAATACAACACGACGACGGCTCCTCGCTCGTCGCTCTACAGCTTGGACGTCTCGCCGACTGCGTGCGAGGTCGTACGTCAGCTACTCGGCGCGGCGGGCAAGAGGAGGGGAGAGCGAGAGAGGGGGACGCACCCGAGCCGATGCGGTACTGCGCCGCGACCTTCTTGAGGATCTTCTCGTTGTGGAACTGCCAGAACTGCTTCGAGCTGTCCTTGCCGCACGCCTTGAGGAGGACCTTCTTGCCGCCTGCGCGCGTGCGAGAGGGGTCGAGGTCAGCGGCGAGCGGGACGAGGAGAGGCAGGTGCGGAGAGGGGGACGCACCAGGGTGCTCCTCGAGGAACTCGGTCACGTCGTACACGCCGCCATCGACGATGACCCAGGCAGAGTCGGCCGTCGCGTGGTCGGACACCTCCTTGGCGGTGAGAGTCTGCGGACGAGGAGAGGGCGAGGTCAGCGATGGGCACTCTGGGGCGTCGCACATGCTATGAAGCGCCCAGCTCGACGACGAACTGCCTCAACGCCCGCTACAGTGCCCCGGCGAGCGCGACCGCGGGCGAGAACCCGCTCGATGATGAGCCGGGGTGGGGGTGGCTCGCTCCCTCCCGCCGTGCGCGCAGGACAGCGACGCACCTTGCTCATGTCGGTGCTTGAGGTGCGGTAGAGTGCGAGTGCAGCGAGTCCAGCGAGCGCGAGGACGGTGAGCGCGAGGGAGGAGGGTCGACGAGTCCGCGACGACGAGCCGCCCGGCTGACGAGGTTGCCGGGACTCTTTTCCTCGAGCGTCGCGCCTGGTCCGTAGAGCAGTGAGAGGGGCTGTACTCGTCGCCGCCGTGACAGCCGAAGCCATCCGGTGCGCTCTGAGCTGAGAGCGAGAAGAGCGCGCTCTCTCTGGCCAATCCGAGCGACGGTGACTGAGCCGTGACGCAGCGAGGACGAGGACAGGCTTTACAGGAGGAGCTCAATGCAGAGTAGATCAAAGGAGACAGAAGAAGAACGAAGGGCAAAGATGAGGAGGACAAGGAGGGGATT
>Ga0308160_10006872_pt1 | contig 11450 bp, 9 predicted proteins | sample PhyFR1_FD_201036 | JGI IMG/M metagenome (GOLD analysis project Ga0308160, IMG submission 201036) | Phyllosphere microbial communities from UC Gill Tract Community Farm, Albany, California, United States - DLSLF.R1 | ecosystem: Host-associated > Plants > Phyllosphere > Unclassified | place: USA... | reverse complement strand
CCCTCGCGGAGGTAGACGAGATCGTAGTGTGCCTGGGTTGCCGTGCCGATGCCGCTCTCACCGGGCTTGGTGTGGCGAATGATCTTGCGCCGGTGCAGATGGACGTCATCGGCGAGAAACCAGGCAAACCAATCGGCAATTCCCTCCGCCGTGCACAGCGCCTGGTACTCCGGGCCCGGGACAATGCGATCAAACAGGCCCCGGCGCAAGGCGGCCCTGTCCGCGTCGCCCTCAGAGGCGATACCGTCACGGGGATCGGTGCCCGCCGCGAAGACATTCGCCTCGGCCAATGAAGCAAAGTAGAACTCCCTGAAATCCAGGAGCTTGTCCGGTTTCAACTGACCCTTCAAGAAGAGGTATCCGTCCCGGCGAAGCCGTGCCCACAACGCCTCGCGATCACCACGTTCGGAGGAGGGCACCGGTTCAAGCTCGGCCAAGCGGGTTTCCGATTCGTCCAGGACGTAGCCATTCGAGGTCAACATAGTCACCACCTTGGCACCGGCGCCCAAGGAAGTGAATGGACTCCCCTTGGCGATCACTTGGACTTTTGCGAACCTTGTCTTTCTTGTTCAAGCAAGGGCAACATTGGAGGCCATGGACAATTGGTCGAGCTATCGGCAACCCGCCCACCCGCTACGGGACCTGGGCTTGGCGTGCCTGGGCGCCGGTGAGCAAAGCGGTGTTCTGCCCTCCTTTTCCGAGAGGACATTGAGCAGCCACGCCATGGTGCTGGTCTCCGAGGGGTCCGGTCATTTCACGATGGATGGCGCCCGGTTCGAAGTCCAGGCTCCCGCTGTCATCTGGCTCTTTCCGGGGGTAAGCCACGGCTACGGGCCAGAACCCCTTGGGTGGAAAGAGCACTGGCTCCTCTTTTCCGGGCCCATGGCACGGGCGATGGAGGAGCTGGGGTGCTTCGCCCGCACCCGGCCCTTGGTCCGAATTGACGGCCACGCAGATGAGGCGGGACTTGGACTTTTTCCCCAGCTGCGGGCCGCCCTCTCAACCGCTGGGCGGCATGGAGACCTTGAGGCCTCAGTGCTCTGCCAAAGAATCCTCGTCGAAACCGGCCGACGCACCATGGACCCCGGCCTTCCGGGCCGGGACGACAAGCTCCTCACCGCGCTGCACGAACTGGCCCATCTGCCACTCAGCCTGTCCCAACTGGCCGCATCAATGGAGGTTTCCGTCCCCGACCTCAGGCGTACGGTCCGGGCTGCTACCGGGACAGGCCCCAAGGAGCTCGTTCTGCAGCTGCGCATATCCCGTGCCCAGTCGCTCCTTGCCGATACGGCCCTGTCCGTTCAACGGATCGCTACGCTCACCGGCTACGACGACCCCGCCTACTTCAGCCGGCTCTTCACCAAGAAGACCGGCCACTCCCCGATCCAGTTCCGCCGTTTACACCACAGGGATACGCCTCTGCCATGACGGTGCCCCGACCGCTGAACACCATCAAGGACGGGCACCACCCAATGTCTGAAAATGTTCGAATCATGGATTTCCCGTTCTGCGGCTGAAACCCTGAGTGAAGTGCACAGAGCGGATCCGGACCGCTCCAAGCGCCATGAATCCACCCCCACGGGATACTCAATGAGGAGAACTTTCCATGTCCACCTTCGCCATCAATCGCCGTCAATTGCTGCAGACCGGGGGCATCGGCGGACTCGCCGTAGCGCTGTCAGCAATGTCCCCCGGCGCCGCAGAGGCCGCCCGTCCGCTCAACACTTGGGCGCCTCAGATCACGGACCTGGGACCCGCCGTCGTCCAGTTTTCGCTCATGAGTTCGCTGCTTGTGGGCGACACGGTCTATATCGGATCGCGCAACTTGAACCCGGTACGGGTGATTGGATACCACCTCCCCACAGGCACCATCACGTCACGGACGGACCTCGGCGCGGGGTACAGCATCCAGGCTTTGGCCGCCGACTCCACCGGCCGCTACCTGTACGCAGGTGTGCTGCGCGATGGAATCGATGGAAAGCCGAACCTGTACCGCTGGGACCTCCGAACGCCCAACGTGCCCGCAGTGGGCGTGGGCGAAACCGGCGACCGTGACATCCGGGCGCTGTCCGTATCCCCTGATGGCAAGGTCTACGCAGCAGGTGGCGGTGAAACCACGAAGGCCCCTTCACTCTGGGAATACGACCCCGCCACGAATACCGTGACCAACTGGGGTACCCCGGACCCCGGAGCCACCATCGCCCAGGCTGTTGCCGCTACCGCTGACACCGTGTACTTCGGCACAGGCAGCACACTGGGCGGCGGCAATGGCTCCAGCCCGGCGCGCCTGTTTGCGTTCGATCGGACAACGAAAACCTCCACGAACATCCTTCCGGCGGACGTGGCCACCGGTGTCTCAGTGACCTCGTTGAGTGTCCTGAACGGACAGCTGGGAGTAGGGGTCAAGGGACCAGGAAAGTCCGTGCTGATCAACCTGGCGGACCACTCTAAATTCACGATCATCGCCAAGACCGGCGTGATGTTCCGGCAGTTGGGCAACGACGTCTTCTTCGTCAAGGAGCCGGGCGTCTGGTCCTACAACATGGTCAGCAAGAAGATCACCCAGATCCTCACAGAGGATGTTGGCGCCATGTGGGGTCTGGACGTCTACGGCAATAAGGCGCTCACTGTTTCCTCCTACGACGTCATTGAAGTCGATCCTGTAGCGAAGACCGCCGTCAAGCATGACCTCACACAGGCTGGAGCACCGGGCGGGCCGCAGCTTTGCATGGGCCTCGCCGCGGGCGCCGGGGACGTTTACGTGGGCGGCACGGGAACCATTGCGCGTCACCAGTTGGCGTCAAACCAGGTTTCCTACCTCCGCGCGACGGGCGAGGCCAAGGACGCCGTAGTGGTGGGCGGAATCCTGTTCACGGGCCAGTACAACTCCAGGGGCATCTACTCCTACGATCCCTCTACCGGGCAGCTCCCCTATCAAGTGGCGGCCCTCCCTGCCGGACAAAACCGCCCCTTGGATGTCTGTTGGGACGCCGTCAACGGGCTGGTCATTGCCGGCGCGCAGAACGATACCGGCGGTGGCGGCTGCTTCGCCGCCTACAACCCGGTGACAACGCAGATCATCACCAAGGTCAATCCAATCGATGCCCTCCAGATGGTCCGGGCAGTGGCCACAAAGGACGGAGTGGCCTACCTGGGCGGGGACAACATCTACGCCACCGGCCCCCGAAGCACCGTGGTTGCCTGGGATCCGTTAGCAAACCAGGAGCTTTGGCGCCTTGACCCGGGCCAGCCCCAAGGGATCGCTGCAATGGCCATCCACGGCAAGTTCCTCTACGGCATGTCCCGCAAGGCTGCGGGCCTGTTCGTCATTGACCTCGACACCCGCCAGGTGGTTCACCGGGGCGACTTGAGCAGCGTCTGCACGGACTTCGGCGCCCTCCAGGTCAGCCGCGGGATTGTCTACGGCGTCTCCGACACCACGGTGTTCCGCATTGACCCGATCACGTTCGCGGCGTCCGTTGTTGTGGCTGACATCAATGGCGGCTGGTACAGCGGGCCCCACATCACAGCCGACGAGGACGGTTTGCTGTACACGCTCCGGGGCCCCAACCTCGTGCGGATTGACGATCAGCAGGCGATGCAAACCATGCGGCGCTAAGCCCCATGTAAGTAGCAGCAGATGCCGTTTTGAGCACTCAAAACGGCATCTGCTGTTACCCAGTTGGGCTGGCAGTGAACAGTCCCGCAAGCACCGAACAGGCAGCACCCCTGGCCAGTGCTACGGGATCCGCAATGGCGGTATCAAATATTGGAGGCGGAGTATTCGCGTGGTCGTATTGGCGCACGAACGCGTCCTTGGTCTGCTCGGCAAACGTGCCCAGAGCGGCCTCAGGAGCGAAACCGGCCACCACCTGTCCGGGACCCAGGACCTTGGCCATGTTCGCCATGCCAATGCCCAAGTGCAGGGCTGCGTCGGCAATCAGTGCGGAGTCGACGTCGGGGTCCAGCTGCCTGTCCTGGCCGCGTCGCTCCAGTTCACGCTGCATGCCCCACAGGCTGCCCCGGGTTTCGAAACAGTCCTCCGCGCCGCAGTGGCAATGCCTGGCCGGCTCGGGACCGGTGATCGCCCGCGAATGAGCGAACCCCCCTGCAGAACCGTTGAAGCCTCGCTGGATACGGCCTTCAACCACGACGGCGGCGCCCAGGCTGGTGCCGACGCTGAAGATGAGCATCTCGCGGCCTGCAAAGACGTCGTCGAAAAGCAGCCCCCGCGTGTAGGCGTTGACGTAACTGTCGATGATGACGGGGTGGTCCGCGGCTTCTTCGAGGAGCTTTTGGAACGCTATGTCAGCCCAACTCATGGCCCCGCTGTGCCGCACCAGGCCACTCGCTTGGTCCACCACGCCGGAGACGGCCGCCCCCACACCAATAAGCTTGGGCTCCCTGCCGCCAGCAGCAACCCGCACAGCCCTTGCCGCGGCTGCTGCGGCTTCGGCAGGTTCCGTGGATGCCAACGGCTCGCTGTGCGTGGCCACCACGTCACCGCGCAAATCGACGACGACGGCGTGGGCCTCCGTAGCAGACAGCCTCACCCCCGCCGCGAAAACACCTTCGCGTCCGAGCTCGAGAAGGCGCGCTGGCCTGCCGCCCGTGCTGGGCGCAATCTCGGTTTCAACCAGCAATCCGGACTGGATGAGCTTGCCGGTAATCCCTGTGACGCTGGCTGCGCTCAAGCCGGTTTGGACAGTGATGGCGGCCCGGGAAACGGGCGATTGGGTCCGCACGACGTCGAGCACCAGAGCCTCGTTGATCTCACGGATCATGGCCTTGCTGCCTGCACGTGGCTTCATTGCTGGTGGCTCCTGTTGTTGCGCGGCAAAGGACCCCACCCATTCTGGCATCCGTAGCGCGGTTGTTTTCACACTCTCCATAATACTTACTTTAGTCATTGACAAAAGATATTGAAACTGGCAATCTCAACCCATGAACATCAACAACGGCGTTGCATCGACACCACCGCCACCCACCACCGCCCGGCTGAGGATTCTCCTGAGCATCCCGGACGTGGAACGGGCGGCCTTCATCTCCCCGGAAATCCACGCTGCACTGAACCAGCTGGGCGAAGTCACCACCATCGCCCCTGACCAGCTCCAGTCATTGGACGCTTTCGCCGCGGCGGCAGCAGAGACAGACATTTTCATCACGGCCTGGGGCTTTCCCCGCCTCAACGCCGAACACCTGGCAGCGGCGCCGAACCTCAAATGCGTCGTCCACGCCGCATCGTCGCTGCACGCCCTTGTCAGCGACGCATTCTGGGCCGCCGGCATCCCCATCGCCCAAGCGGGCGCAGCCATGGCCCCGGCCGTCGCGGAACTCTCGCTCACCTTCACTCTGAGCTTGCTGCGCAGAGTGCACAAGCTCGATCACAGCCTCCGCTCCGGCACCAACTGGGACGATGCCCGCGCCGTCCCAAGGGCCCGTGAAATCTCCGGCGCCCGCATCGGCGTAGTCGGCGCCTCACGGACAGGCCGCCGCTATATCGACGCCTGCCGGGCACTTGGCGCAGTGGTACGTGTCTATGATCCGTACCTCCTCAAAGGGGATCCCCTTGCGGCCAGCTCAGCCACCTTGCATGGGTTGATGGCAAACAGCGATGTCGTCGCCATCCACGCCCCCGCCACCAGTGAAACCGCGGGGCTCATCGGTGCTGCCGAACTCGCCCTGCTTCCGGATGGGGCAGCGTTCGTGAACACGGCCCGCTCCACCATCGTGGACATGGAAGCCCTCTACAAAGAGGTGCACTCGGGCCGGATTGACGCTGCGTTGGATGTCTTCGACGCCGAGCCCCTTCCCATGGATGACCCTTGGCGCTCCCTGCCGAACGTGCTCCTCACGCCCCACCTCGGCGGCGCCACTGTTGACTCGCGGCGCCGGGCAGGCGGCATCGTCGTTGACGAACTCAACCGCTTCGTCAACGGCCGGCCCATGGAACACGCCCTCACCCGGGCCGACCTCGAACGGATGGGCTGACATGCGCAACATCCTCTTGATCCACTGCCACGACCTCGGCCGTTTTCTGGGCACGTACGGAGTGGAAACGGTCTCAACCCCGCACTTGGACGCCCTGGCCGATGAGTCCGTGCTCTTCGAGCAGGCCTTCGCCACCGCTCCCCACTGCAGCCCGGCCCGGGCCTCCTTGTTCACCGGTACTTATCCCCAGACCAACGGTGTCCTCGGGCTGACGCACGAGCCGTTCAGCTGGGACCTCAAGGAGCCGAAGGACCACATCGCCCACAGGCTGAAGTCCGTCGGTTACCAAACCGAGCTCGTCGGCGTGCACCACGAATCGCGGGTTTTGGCCGACGACGTGGTGGCCGGCAGGCTCGGTTTCGACCACGCCCGTACGGGAGGTGCGCGGGACGTCGTCGTGGATCGCGCCACTGACGCCTTGCGTCGCATGTCCGGCAGCGACCGGCCCTTCTACCTGCAGATCGGCTTCACGGAGCCGCATCGGGTGCCCTCCGAAAGGGACCGCCCGGGGGTGATGGGTTTCCTGGCCGACGGCGTGAACCCGGACGTTTCCCTGGGGCACACCGTTCCTGCCCACTTGGTGGACGACGACGGCGCCCGCGAGGAAATCGCCGAGCTCCAAGGTGCGGTGAAGCACATGGATGAGGGCGTGGGCAGCATCCTCGCCGAACTGGATTCCCTGGGCCTTCGCGAGCAGACGCTGGTCGTGTTCACCACCGACCATGGGCTTGCGCTGCCCCGCGCCAAATGCACCCTGTACGACGCCGGACTAGGCGTTGCGCTGATGCTTCGCCACCCCGGCAATCCGGCGTGGTCCGGGAGACGCGTGGCGGACATCGTCAGTCACGTCGATGTCCTGCCCACCCTGTTGGACCTGGCAGGCCTGCCAACACCGGAGGGCCTCGCCGGAACCACCCTGCGGCCTGTGGTCGAAGCAGGGGAGGCACCACGCAACCACTGCTTCAGCCAGTTGAGCCACCACACGTATTACGACCCCAAGCGATCAGTGCGGACATCCACGCACAAGCTGATCGTCAACTTCTCCAACGCACCACGCGCCATGGATCCCACCCAATCCTGGATCCACCGCAGCCTGCCAGCAGACCTGGGCGGGCCCACTATAGGGACCAGCCCGACCGTGGAACTCTACGACCTCGCCGCCGATCCCGAAGAACTGGACAACATTGCCGGCCATCCGGAGCAGTCGGAGATCCTCAGGGATCTCTCCGCAATCCTCTTCGACTGGATGCGGGAATGCGATGACCCCCTCCTCACCGCCCCCGTAGCAGCCAGCCGCCACCACCTCGCGCTCAGCGCCATCCAAGAAGCCACCCTCACCCGAAAGTAGTCACCATGTTCACTCGAAAGATGCGCACCGCCACTTTGGCGACAGCCGCCGTAGTCACCGCCGCTTTGACCCTGACCGCCTGCGGTTCCGCAGGTTCCCCAACGTCCGACGGCGGCCAAGCCACCGGCAAGGTGACGCTCTGGATGTACCCCGTCATCAAGGACGAGACCGCGAGCAAGAAGTTCTGGCAGGACACCGAGGCAAGCTTCGAGAAGGCCAACCCCGGAATCGACCTGACCATCGAACTCCAGACGTTCGACAAGCGGGACGCCCAGATCTCAGCGGCGCTGGCCGCGGGCTCGGGACCCGACGTCGTCCTCATTACGCCCGACCAGGCAGCCACGTACCGCAACGTGCGCGGGCTGTTGCCGGTGGACAAGGCCGTGGAGCGGGACAAGGACAGCTTCTACCCCGGGACTTTGGAAGCGGCGACGTTCGACAAAGAGGTGTTCGGCGTTCCGCTGTTCCAGAACATCAACACCACGGCCTACAACACCAAAATCTTCGCGGATGCCGGGATTCCACTGCCCAAGACCTGGGACGATCTCCGGAGTGCTGCGCCGGTCTTGGCGGAGAAGGGCATCGCGGTGATGGACTACGCCGGCAGCCCTGAACAAACGTTGAACCTGTCCTTCTATCCGCTGCTGTGGCAGGCAGGCGGAACGGTTTTCACCGATGATGCCAAGGACATCGCTTTCGATTCCGAGGCCGGTGTTTCGGCGCTGCAGTTGCTGATTGACTTGAAGAAGCTCGGCGGGCTTCCCGCGGATGCGGCCACCGATGGCCCCAAGGTTGAAGGTGCTCCGATCGCCACCGGCAAGGCCGCAATGCGGGCCACCACGTCGTTGCCGGAATTGAAGCAGATGCGCGCCGCGCTCGGAGCCGAAAACGTTGCACTGGGCGCTCCGTTGCAAGGCAAGGTCCAGGCGACGTACGGCAACCCAGGTTTGCTGGCACTGACCTCCATCAACAAGAAGGAAAACCGGGAAGCCGCCTACAAGGTGATGAGCTACTTAAGCTCGGCCGAGTCCCAGAAGGCCCTCAATGCCGCCGCGGGAAACCTTCCCACCCGGACCGACGCCGCGGCATTGGGCACGGACCCGGACTCCCTGGCCATGGCGGAAGCTTTGAAGACCGCCAACCCCGGCGAATCGTCACCTGTTGCACGCCAAGTCATGGGTGCCCTCGCTCCCAACATCCAGGCCGCCCTCCGCGGTGATGTCACCGCCAAGGAAGCCCTTGACCGTGCAGCTACGGAAGCCCGCGGCATCCTGCAGCGCTCGGCATCCTAAGCCCGGCCCCACCACCGATTGGTCACCCCATGTCCATAAACACCCGTACCAGAAACACGCTGGCCGGCCGACATCCCGAGTTGACGGCCCCACAGCTCAAGCCATTCGGGGCCAAGAAGGCCCTTAACCGGGAGGCGTTGGCCGGCATCCTCTTCGTCCTGCCCACCCTTGTCATTTTTGGTCTCTTCAAGTTCCTCCCCATCTTCGGGGCCGGAGCCATGAGCCTGACCGAATACAGCCTCAACGGCGACTTCGAATTCCTGGGCGCAGACAATTACACCCGCTTGGCTGCTGATCCCAACTTCTGGCAAAGCCTCAAGGTGACGTTCCTGTACGTGGCGATCTTCGTCCCGTTCATCATCGCCGTATCGCTGGCCGGCGCCGTCCTCCTGGACAAACTGGTCAGGTTCACCGGAACTTTCCGGGCCCTGCTGTTCATCCCGTACCTCAGCTCGTTCGTCATGGCCGGCATCATCTGGACCTGGATCTTCTCCACGGATGGCCCGCTGAATGCGGCTTTGGGCGGACTGGGCATGGGCCCCGTCCCCTTCACCTCCGGACCCCAACTGCTGGTCCTGCTGTCCCTGGCCGTGGTGTCAGTATGGAAAGGCTTCGGCTACTCCATGCTGATCTTCCTGGCCGGACTCAAAGCCCAGCCCGCTGAAGTCCATGAAGCCGCCCGCATAGATGGAGCCGGCGCCTGGAAATCGTTCTGGTACGTGACGCTGCCGCTGCTGAAGCCCGTGGTGTTCTTTGTCCTGGTCATTGAGACGATCGTCGGATTCCAGGTCTTCGACACCATCTACGTCATGACCGGCGGCGGACCCGCCCGGGCCAGCCACAGCCTCATCTACTTCCTGTTCGATGAAGGCTTCAAGTTCTTCGACTTCGGGTACGCGTCGGCCATCGGCGTGGTGCTGTTCGTCATTGTGCTCATCCTCTCGCTCATCCAGCAGCGCTTCTTCGAAGGTAAGGACTCCAAGTGACCGCCACCCTTTCCACTCCAGCTGGTGGACGGCACCCCGCCGGACGTCCCGACCAAAGCCCCGCCGGGCACAGCCCCCGGCGTCATACGGAGAAGCGCCGCCAGCGGACCCTGACCTGGGTGTTGGCAGTAATCTCGCTCTTCACCGTTGCACCCCTCATTGCCGTGGCCGTTCTGGCGCTCTCCCCCGCCGACGCCCCCACGTTGCCGTACGCGCTGCCGTCATCGCTGACGTTGGACAACATTGTCCGCATCTTCAACGTGGGCGAGTTCCCTCTCTGGCTGTGGAACTCGTTCCTGTACTCGGCTGTGTCAGTAGTGGTTGTGCTGCTCACGGCATCCATGGCTGCCTACGCCTTGGCCCGCAAGAGGTTCCCGGGACGGAACGCACTGCTGTGGGCCATCATCGCCACCATGATGGTGCCCGTCCAAGCCACCCTGATCCCCACGTTCATCCTCATCTCCAAAATGGGCGGGGTGAACACCCTCTGGGGGCTGATCCTGCCCACGCTGGCCAACGCCCAGGCGATCTTCCTCATCCGGCAGTTCGTGCGGGACATGCCCGAGGAACTCTTCGATGCCGCCCGCATCGACGGTGCCAGCGAATGGCGAACCTTCTGGCAGATCGTGCTCCCCCTGATCCGGCCCGTCCTGGCAACACTGGCCATCTTCGTCTTCCTGTGGCACTGGAACGATCTTCTGTGGCCCTTGGTGGTGGGCCAGTCTGACGCTGCACGGACGCTCACAGTGGGATTGGCAACGTTGAACACCGAAACAGCCTCCACGTCCAACGTCATGGCCGCAACGCTGGTCAGCTTCATCCCCTGCCTGGTGATTTTCGCCCTCCTGCAAAAGCACATCGTCGCCAGCATCACGCACAGCGGGGTGAAGGGATGACGCCTGTTTCGCCTATCCGTTTCGGCCTCATTGGCGTCGACTCCCCGCACGCGCCGTCGTTTACCCGCCTCTTCGACAACGGTTTCGACGGCGTGGTCCCCGGCGGCACGGTGACGCACGCCTGGAAGGGGGAATCGGCGTCGGACTTTCCGTTGAGCCGCGACCGCATCGACGGCTTTGCCGACGAGGTGAGTGGGCTGGGCGTCACCCTGTGCGACTCGCCGGAAGAGGTGGCCGAGGCCTGCGACGCCCTGCTGATCGTGTCCTCGGATGCGCGGACGCACCCACGCTACTTTGAGCGTGTGGTGCGCTTTGGCAAGCCGGTTTATGTAGACACGCGGTTCGCTCCCACCTTGGCTGAGGCCCGGACCATGCTCGCCCAGGCGCAGGCCTCCGGAACTTTGGTCCTGGCCGGGTCACCCAAGCGGTTCACACCGGAGTTCCAAGCGGCGCTGACCGGAGGGCCGTACCACTCTGTCTCCTTGGACGGCCCCCTCCCCACCCAGCCCGGCCACCCGGGCCTGGCCTGGTACGGGGTGCATTTGGTGGACCTCGCAGTGGCCGCGCTCGGTGCCGGTCCGGAGACTGTAACGGTCGACGCAGGGACGCCGGGTCCTGCGGACGGCGCCTCCACGGTGAGGGTGCGGTGGGGAGACGGCCGCGAGGTCGCAATGACGGGCGAAGCGGCCTGGAGTCCGTTCACTACTGGGCGCATCGAATCCGATGGCGGCTGCGCGGAGTTCTCGATCGAAGCCGGATCTCCCATGCTGGTTGGCCTCTTGGAGGGGATCGTGAAAGCCATCCGCAGCGGGACACCGAACGTACCCCTACGGGAGATCCTCAGCATCGTCGCCATCGTGGAAGCGGCCAACAAGAGCCTGAAAGCCGGCCTACCCGTCACCATCTCACCCAACTAAGTAGCAGCACTTGGTTGGGT
>Ga0308160_10006871_pt1 | contig 11450 bp, 10 predicted proteins | sample PhyFR1_FD_201036 | JGI IMG/M metagenome (GOLD analysis project Ga0308160, IMG submission 201036) | Phyllosphere microbial communities from UC Gill Tract Community Farm, Albany, California, United States - DLSLF.R1 | ecosystem: Host-associated > Plants > Phyllosphere > Unclassified | place: USA... | reverse complement strand
CCTACCTCGTGTGGCTGCACCACTTCTTCACGATGGGCTCGGGCGCGAGCGTGAACTCGTTCTTCGGCATCACCACGATGATCATCTCGATCCCGACCGGTGCCAAGCTGTTCAACTGGCTGTTCACCATGTACAAGGGCCGCATCCGCTATGAACTGCCGATGATGTGGACCATCTCGTTCATGATCACCTTCACCATCGGCGGCATGACCGGCGTGATGCTGGCGGTGCCGGCAGCCGACTTCGTGCTGCACAACTCGCTGTTCCTGATCGCTCACTTCCACAACGTGATCATCGGCGGCGTGCTGTTCGGCCTGTTCGCCGGCGTGAACTACTGGTGGCCGAAGATGTTCGGCTTCAAGCTGGACAAGAAGTGGGGCGTGCGCTCCTTCTGGCTGTGGTCGATCGGCTTCTGGTTCGCCTTCATCCCGCCGTACGTGCTGGGCTTCATGGGCGTCACCCGCCGCATGAGCCACTTCGAAGACCCGTCGATCCACTGGCTGTTCCAGGTTTCGCTGTTCGGCACCCTGATGATCGCCGCCGGTATCGGCTGCATGCTGATGCAGTTCGTCGTCTCGATCATGAACCGCAAGGCACTGCGCGACGTGACCGGCGACCCGTGGAATGGCCGTACCCTGGAGTGGGCCACCTCGTCGCCGCCGCCTGACTACAACTTCGCCTTCACCCCGGTGGTGTACGACAACGACACCTTCGCCGACATGAAGAAGAACGGCTACCAGCGTCCGCTGAACGACTTCGTCGCGATCCACATGCCCAAGAACACCTGGGCCGGCTTCGTGATCGCCGTGCTGTCGGCCGGCGTCGGCTTCGGCATCATCTGGCACATGTGGCTGCTGGTGGGCGCATCGTTCATCGCGATGCTCGCCGCGATCATCTACCACACCTTTAACTACAAGCGCGACTTCTACATCCCTGCGGAAGAAGTGGCACGTACGGAAGAAGCCCATACCCGACTGCTGAATGCCCATGTCTGATATCAAAGCAACCACTGCAGGCGCCGTTCGCGGCGCCGACGCAAGCTCGCGCTACTTCGTGCGCGAACACCATCCGGAACAGGGCACGCTGCTCGGTTTCTGGATCTACCTGATGAGCGACTGCCTGATCTTCGCTTGCCTGTTCGCGACCTATGCCGTCCTCGGCCGCAACTACGCAGGCGGCCCGTCGGGCGCCGAGATCTTCGACCTGCCGCTGGTAGCCCTGAACACGGGCTTCCTGCTGTTCTCGTCGATCACCTACGGTTTCGCCATGCTGGCCGCGGCGAAGAAGAACCTGGGCAAGACCCAGATCTGGCTGGGCATCACCGGCATCCTGGGTGCCTGCTTCCTGTACCTGGAACTGTACGAGTTCACGCACCTGATCCACGAAGGCTTCGGCCCGTGGCGTTCGGGCTTCCTGACCTCGTTCTTCGCGCTGGTCGGCACCCACGGCCTGCACGTGACCTTCGGTATCGTGTGGCTCATCACGCTGATGTTCCAGCTCGGCAAGCACGGCATCAACGGCGCCAACTACCGCCGCCTGACCTGCCTGTCGATGTTCTGGCACTTCCTGGACGTCATCTGGATCGGCGTGTTCACCTATGTTTACCTGATTGGAGTCCTGCCATGAGCGACCTGCACCACGCACACGGCCACGGCCACGACGGCCACCACGTCGACCACGACGAACACCTGCATGCCCATGGCAGCCTGAAGGATTACGCGATCGGTTTCATCCTGTCGGTGATCCTGACCGCGATCCCGTTCTGGCTGGTGATGACCCACCAGCTGCAGCCGGGCACGACCAAGTACGTGATCCTCGCGTTCGCGGCCGTCCAGGTCGTCGTGCACATGATCTACTTCCTGCACATGAACACCAAGTCGGAAGGGGGCTGGAACTTCATGGCGCTGCTGCTCACCATCATCCTGCTGGCGATCGTGATGGTCGGTTCGATCTGGGTCATGATGCACATGAACGCCAACATGATGCCGCACATGAGCAACGACGGATCCGCCGTGCACGGCATGCACGACATGCAGTAAGCAGCATCGATGCGAGAGAGCGATCAAGCGGCAGTACCGGGCACCGCCGGCAAGCGGTCCAACCCCTTCCTGGTTATCCTGGCACTGCTCTTGATCGTGCTGTTCGCGGGTCTCGGAACCTGGCAGGTCTATCGCCTGCAATGGAAACTGGACCTCATCGCACGCGTGGAAGCACGCGTGCACGCCGCCCCGGTGGCGCCGCCGCCCGCGGCGCGCTGGGCCGGCATCACCGCCGCCGGCGACGAATACCGTCGCACCGTCTTGCGCGGCACCTATTTATACGACCTCACCACCCCCGTCCAGGCGCTCACCGAGCAGGGCAGCGGCTATTGGCTGCTGACGCCGCTGTGCACCGTCGACGGCCAGATCATCATCGTCAACCGCGGCTTCATTCCGTCCGACCTGGGCGCGCCGACGCGCTATACGGCGCACAAGGCCGGCCCGGCGCCCTGCGCGGCAGCGCCGTCCGCGGCCACGACGATCACCGGCCTGCTGCGCATCGGCGAGCAGGGCGGCGCTTTTACCCGCAACAACGACCCTGCCGCCAACCGCTGGTTCGTGCGCGACATCCGCGCGATCGCGGCCGCGCGCGGCGTCCCGCAGGCGGCCCCGTTCTTCGTCGACGCCGCCGCCGACCAGAACCCGCCGGATTCGCCGGACCGCCCGATCGGCGGCCTCACCGTCGTGAAATTCCCGAACAGCCACCTGGTCTATGCGGTCACTTGGTATGCTCTTGCCTTGATGGTCGGCGGCGCGTGGTGGTGGGCCATGCGCGCCGGTTCTAGAACCAGGGCAAACGACGATGAGCGCGACAACTGACGGCAAACCGATAGCGGCCGCGCTGCGGCGCGCGCATTCCGCTGCCGACGTCGAATACGCGGCCGGCCACAAGAACATGCTGCAGCTGATCGAGCTGCGCTGGATCGCGGTCATCGGCCAGGTCACTACCATCGCCGCCGCCATCCTGGTGTTCGGCGTGCAGCTGCCCCTGGTGCAGATGCTCGAAGTGCTGGCCTGCCTGATCGCCTTCAATGTCGCCAGCCACCTGCGCTGGCACGAACACCGCCCCGTCACCAACAACGAACTCTTCCTCGCGCTGCTGGTCGACGTCGCCAGCCTGACCATCCAGCTCTACCTGTCGGGCGGTACCACCAATCCCTTCGCCTTCCTCTACCTGCTGCAGGTGATCCTGTCGGCGGTGCTGCTGGAAGCCTGGTCGACCTGGACCATCGTCGGCATCACGCTGGCCTGCCTGGCCGGCCTTTCGATCTTCGCCCAGCCGCTGCCGCTGCCGTTCGACCACGCGCGCGGCATCGCCAGCCTGTACGTGCAGGGCATGCTGATCTGCTTCGTGCTGAATGCGGCGCTGCTGGTGGTCTTCATCTCGCGCATCTCGACCACGCTCAGGGTGAGGGCCGCGCAGCTGGCCGACCTGCGCCAGCGCGCCGCCGAGGAAGAGCACATCGTGCGCATGGGCCTGCTGGCCTCGGGCGCTGCCCACGAGCTGGGCACCCCGCTGGCGACCGTGTCCGTGATCCTCGGCGACTGGAAGCGCATGCCCGAGTTCAAGCGCAGCCCCGAAATGCTGGAAGAGCTGAACGAGATGCAGACCCAGCTCAAGCGCTGCAAGTCGATCGTCACCAGCATCCTGCTGTCGGCCGGCGAAACGCGCGGCGAATCGGCGGTGAGGACCACCATCCGCAGCTTCCTCGACGAGCTGGTCGACGAGTGGCAGGACAGCCGCCCGGTGCGCGATTTCGCCTACGACAACCACATCGAGGACGACCTGCCGGTGGCCTTCGATTCGGCCCTCAAGCAGATGATCGACAACGTGCTCGACAACGCGCTCGAAGCCTCGCCCGACTGGGTCAGCCTGGAAGCGGGCGTCGACGACGGCACCCTGAACCTGACCGTGCGCGACCGCGGCCCCGGCTTCGCGCCGAGCATGCTGGCCCAGTTCGGCAAACCCTACCAGTCCAGCAAGGGCCGTCCCGGCGGCGGCCTCGGCCTGTTCCTGGCCGTGAACGTGGCGCGCACGCTGGGCGGCTTCGTCGCCGCCACCAACCGTCCCGAGGGCGGCGCCGAGGTCAGGCTGACCCTGCCGCTGTCGGCAATTGCCCTGGACAAGAAACCAGATCATGTCCAACACTGATACCGATACCGATAGCGCCTTCGATAACGAGCGCCTGCTCCTGATCATCGAAGACGACGACGCTTTTGCCCGCACCCTCGGCCGCTCGTTCGAGCGGCGCGGCTACAAGGTGCTGCTGGCCCCCGGCCTCGAAGAAGCCACCGACCTGCTGCAGCAGCATTCGCCCGGCTACGCCGTGGTCGACCTCAAGCTGAAGGGCAACAGCTCGGGCCTGGCCTGCGTGCAGATGCTGCACCAGCACGATCCCGAGATGCTGATCGTGGTCCTGACCGGCTTTGCCAGCATCGGCACCGCGGTCGAGGCGATCAAGCTGGGCGCCTGCCAGTACCTGGCCAAGCCTTCCAACACCGACGACATCGAAGCCGCCTTCGACCACGTGGCCGGCAACGTCGAAGTGGAGCTGACCAACCGCTCGACCTCGATCAAGACGCTGGAGTGGGAGCGCATCCACGAGGTGCTGGCCGAGACCGATTTCAACATTTCGGAAGCGGCGCGGCGGCTGGGGATGCACCGGAGGACGCTGGCGCGCAAGCTGGAGAAGCAGCGGGTCAAGTGATTCTCGGAGTTGGCGACGAGCTATTTCGATAGTTCCCATGCCAGCAGCTTCGTTTGGCATCCCTCAAAAACCCTCACCCCTTATGCAAGCAGACTCGGCTATCGCGTACACGTTTAGCCGGACGCAAGACATTTTTCCAGTAGGCACAACCGGACTGTGTGCGCCCTTTCCATCACAACCCAACGAGGTGATGCATGGCCACGCACGAGCACGACCCCAAGGACCCCGCGTTCTCTCCCAACGGCCCGCTTGACGGTGCGGGATCGATCCTCAGTACGGTTGGCGGTCCGGCCGACCCCAACCCGCCTGAAAGCCTGGGCGCCGACACGCCGGAAAGCGAGCGCCTGCTGGAAAAGGTCAGCGAAGACAAGGAACTTGCCGCCGACCGTCCCTACAACGCGACCAAGGGCCTCGAGTACGGCCTGGCCGCCTACGCCGCCCACCGCGGCGAAGTGTTCGTGCCGGACACGCCGCTGGCCACCGCCAGCACGACCACCGAAGACATCGCTTCGCGCAAGACCGGCGACGGCCAGCCGGACATCGGCGACAATCCGCTCAATGGCCCGCTGGACCGCGTGCGCGTCGACGACACCTGCCGCGAACTCACGACCAACCAGGGCGTCAAGGTCGCCGACAACCAGGATTCGCTGAAGATCGGCCTGCGCGGCCCGACCGCGATGGAAGACTTCATCTTCCGCGAAAAGATCACCCACTTCGACCACGAGCGCATCCCGGAGCGGGTGGTGCATGCGCGCGGCTCGGGCGCCCACGGCTACTTCGAGAACTACGGCGACCTGTCCAGCCTCACGCGCGCGGCGCTGTTCTCGAAACCGGGCAAGCGCACGCCGGTGTTCGTGCGCTTTTCCACCGTCGCCGGCTCGCGCGGCTCGGCCGACACCGTGCGCGACGTGCGCGGTTTCGCCACCAAGTTCTATACCGAGGAAGGCGTGTTCGACCTGGTCGGCAACAACATCCCGGTGTTCTTCATCCAGGATGCGATGAAGTTCCCGGACATCATCCATTCGGTCAAGCCGGAGCCGCACAACGAGATCCCGCAAGCCTCGAGCGCGCACGACACCTTCTACGATTTCGCCGGGCTGTCGCCCGAGATCTTCCACATGCTGCTGTGGGTGAACTCCGACCGCGCCATCCCGCGCAGCTACCGCACCATGCAGGGCTTCGGCGTGCACACCTTCCGCCTGGTGAATGCGCAAGGCGAGTCGCATTTCGTGAAGTTCCACTGGACCCCGCTGCAGGGCACCCATTCGCTGGTGTGGGACGAAGCGGTGAAGCTGGCCGGCGCCGATCCCGACTTCCACCGGCGCGACCTGTGGGAAGCGATCGAGGCCGGCCAGTTCCCCGAGTACGAACTGGGGCTGCAGATCTTCACCGAACAGCAGGCCGCCGCCTTCAAGGTATTCGACGTGCTCGATCCGACCAAGCTGGTCCCCGAGGAACTGGTGCCGCTGCGCCCGGTCGGCAAGCTCGTCTTGAACCGCAACCCGGACAACTTCTTCGCCGAGACCGAGCAGGTGGCCTTTTGCACCGCCCACCTGGTGCCGGGCCTGGACTTCACCAACGACCCGCTGATGCAGGGGCGCATCCACTCGTATGTCGACACCCAGCTCACGCGCCTGGGCGGGCCGAACTTCCACGAGATCCCGATCAACAGCCCGCTCGCCCAGGTCCACAACAACCAGCGCGACGGCTTCCACCGCCAGGCCATCAACCGCGGCCGCGTGGCCTACGAGCCGAACTCGCTGGCCGGCGGCTGCCCGTTCCAGGCCGGACAGCGCGGCTTCGTCAGCTACGCCGAGCACATCGATGCCAGCAAGGTGCGCGGCAAGCCGGAACTGTTCGCCGAACACTACGGCCAGGCGCGCCTGTTCTGGAAGAGCCAGACGCCGGTCGAACAAAAGCACATCATCGACGCCTTCCGGTTCGAGCTGACGCGGGTGCAGACCCCGGCGATCCGCGCCCGCATCGTCGCCGGCCTGGCCAACGTCGATGCCGGCCTGGCACGCGCCGTGGCCGACGGCCTCGGCATCCCGGTGCCGCCGCCGCTGCCGCGCGTGAACGACACCCCGATTCCGGACTATGCGCCGTCGCCGTCGCTGTCGCTGCTGGCCCACCCCGGCAAGACCGGCATCCGCACGCGCCGCATCGCGATCCTGGCCGGCGACGGTGTCGATGCCGCCGCCGTGCGTCGCCTGTACGCCTTCCTGCTGCAAGAGGGCGCCCAGCCGCGCATCGTCGGCCTGCGCCTGGGCGAACTGAAAGCCGTCAACGACAAACCGCTGGACGTCGAGGTGACGGTCGAGACCACGCCTTCGGTGATGTACGACGCCGTGGTAGTGGCGCCCGGCGAAGGGTCGGCGGCGGGACTGGCGCGCGACGGCCGCGTCCTCGACTTCGTGCGCGATGCCTATCGCCACGACAAGGCCTTCCTGATCCTGGGGGCAGGGCGGCAATTGGTGGTCGCGGCCGGGATGCCGCCGGCGCTGCCGGGCGGCGAACCGGATCCGGGGCTGATCGTGGCCGATCCGGCGCAGCTGCCGGCGGCGCTGCGGGCCTTCGCCAGGGCGGTGGCGCAGTACAAGGTGTATGCGCGCGAGACCGATCCGCCGCGGGTGTGATCAATATGGAGGGTACCCGGTCAGGGCAGCCGCTGCACGCTGTCGTGGCCCGGGGTGGCGTCTTCGTGGAACAGATCGGCCAGGTACTCGCCCAGATCGTCTGCGGCGACGTCGTCCGGCACGACGAAATCGGCCGGACGCCGCTTGCCGTCGGCGCCGAGGTAGAACGCGCGCCAGGCGCCGGGATGGCCGGTCACCGCGACCAGCCTGCGGAACACCTTGAACCTGAACTCGTTCATGCCTGCGTGCGCGCCAGGCCAATGCGCGCCAGGACCGCATTCAGCGTGTCGAGGCTGACCGGTTTCGCCAGCAGGTCGTCGAACCCGGCTGCCAGCGCGGCGTCGCGGTCCTTGTCCTGCGCATAGCCGGTGACGGCGATCAGCACCGGGCGCGCAGCACCGCCACTGCCGTGCAGGGCGCGCGCCAGCTCGAAACCGTTCATGTCGGGCAGGCCGATGTCGAGCAGGCAGACGTCGGGCGCAAAGGCCGGCAGGGCGGCGAGGGCGGCGCCGGCCGAGTGCGCGACCGTGACCGTGTGGCCGCTGGTCTCGAGGAACAGGGCCAGCGTCACCGCCGCGTCCTGGTTATCGTCGACGATGCCGACGCGCAGCGCCGGCGCCTGCCGGTCGTCCGGGCCGCCCCGCCGTGCCTCGCGCCGCGGCGCCGAGGGCGCGGCGAGCGGCAGCGTCAGGTGGAAGGTGCTGCCCATGCCGCTGCCGGCGCTCTCGGCGCCGACGCTGCCGCCATGCAGCTGTACCAGGCTCTTGACCAGTGCCAGGCCGATGCCGAGGCCGCCCTGGCTGCGGTCGAGCCCCTGCGCGCCCTGCGAAAACAGCTCGAAGGCATGGCCGATCAGTTCCGGCGTCATGCCGATGCCATTGTCGCGGACCGTGAACGCGACCGTATCCGGCCCAGTCTCGAGCGCGACCTCGATGCGGCCGCCATCCGGCGTGTACTTGGCGGCGTTGCTGAGCAGGTTGGCGACCACCTGCACCAGGCGCTTGCGGTCGCCGCTGACGATGGCCTGGCCCGGCGCCAGTTGCAGGTCCAGCGTGTGCCCGTGGCGCTCGACCAGGGGACGCACCTGTTCGACGGCGTCGGCAATCACGTCCTTGATATCGAGTTCGACCTGCTCGAGTTCGACCTTGCCGCGGGTGACGCGCGAGACGTCGAGCAGGTCGTCGATCAGCGAGGTCATGTGGCTGGCCTGGCGCGAGATGATGGTGCTGGCGCGCCTGACCATGGCTTCGTCGAACTTGAAATTCGACAGGATGGCGGCGGCCGAGGTGATCGGCGCCAGCGGGTTGCGCAGCTCGTGGGCCAGCATGGCGAGGAACTCGTCCTTCTTGCGGTCGGCCTGGCGCAGCGCGGCCTGGGCCGACGCCTGCTGTGCGATCAGGGCTTGCTGGTCGACCAGTGCCTTGCGCAGTTCGATCTGGCTCATGACCTGCTGGCCGAGCGTGGCCAGCGCGAATTCCTGTTGCGCCGTCAGGCCTTCCGGGCGCGGCGCCATGTCCAGCACGCACAGCGTGCCCAGGGGGACGCCGTCGCGCGTCTTCAACACCTGGCCGGCGTAGAAGCGCAGGCCGGGCGCGCCGGTGACCAGCGGATTGCAGCTGAAGCGCGGGTCGTCCAGGGTGTCGGGCACCACCATCCGCGACTCTTCCAGCAAGGCGAACTTGCAGATCGAGTCGTCGAGCGGCATTTCACGCACGCCGAGGCCGACTTCCGACTTGAACCACTGGCGCCCCCGTGCAATCAGGTTGACCACGGCGATCGGCGCATTCAGCAGCTGGGTGACCAGCTTGACCACGTCGTCGAAGGCCTGCTCGGGCGGCGTGTCGAGGATGCCATACGACTCGAGCACGGCGAGGCGCGCGTCGTCTGCCACCGGGGCGCTCAGTTCCATAACGATTCGATGCTAATAAAAATGAAATTCTATCAATCATCGTCAAATTACGCAGAACGCTTGCGTGCGCCCAGCCACACCTAGCAGCCGACCTAGCAGCCAATTGCTTTTCAAACATTCAATTGTTCGATAGCATAGGCAAACCATAGCGTTACATAATTACATAACATCAAGGAGACGTATGAGTAACACCGAGATCTTCCTGCTGGCCATGCTGCTCATCTTCAGCCTGCCGTATCTGGTGTGGCGCCTGGGCCGGACCGATTACGTTGCGCCGCTGGCGATCGTTCAGATCATCGGCGGTATCGTGCTCGGTCCGGGCGTCGCCGGTGCGATTTTTCCCGAATATCACAAGTTCGTATTCAATCCGGAGGTCATGAAAATCCTGAGCGGCATTGCCCAATGGGGCGTGATGCTGTTCGTGATGCTGGCCGGCATCGAACTCGACCTCAAGAAAGTATGGACCTACCGCCGCGAGAGCGCCACCACCGCCGGCCTGTCGCTCGGCATGCCCCTGCTGTTCGGCTGCGGCGCGGCGCTGCTGCTGGTCGCCTATCCGGGCTGGATGGGTCCCAAGGCGCAAGTCTGGCAATTTACCTTGGGAACCGGCATGGCCTGCGCCGTCACCGCGCTGCCGGTGTTGGTGCTGCTGATGGAAAAGCTCGACATCCTGCGCCAGCCGATGGGCCAGCGCATCCTGCGCTACGCCAGCCTCGACGACGTCGCGATCTGGGGCGTGCTGGCCCTGATCCTGCTCGACTGGGAACGCGTGGGCCGCCAGCTCGGCTTCCTGGCCGGCTTCGCGCTGCTGACGCTGGTGTTCCGCCGCCTGATGGCGCGCCTGCCACAATCCGACCGCTGGTACGTGGCCATGATCTGGCTGATCGCCTGCGGCTTCGGCGCCGACTGGGCCGGCCTGCACTTCATGGTCGGCGCCTTCCTGGCCGGCGTGGTGATGGACGCCGACTGGTTCGGCCAGGACAAGCTCGATGCGCTGTTCAAGAACGTGCTGCTGGTGCTGATGCCGGTATTCTTCCTCAGCACCGGCCTGCGCACCAAATGGGACATGGGTGGCTATGCCGTGTTCTTCGTCGGCGGCCTGCTGCTGTTCGCCTCGGTCGGCGGCAAGCTGGCCGGTGCCCACATTGCCGGCCGCATGCTGAAGTGGAAGCGCGGCGAAGCCTCGATCATCGGCTGGCTGCTGCAAACCAAGGGTTTGATCGAAATCATCTTTGCCAACATCCTGCTCGACAAGGGCATCATCACCAGCGAGACTTTTACGGCGCTGCTGCTGATGGCCGTCGGCAGCACGATGTTGACAGTGCCGGTCGTGCATCCGAAACTGAACCGTGCACAGCATCGCGGGCTGGTTGAACAGGCCAGCTCCTGAACGGCGTTTTCGAATAGCGGAGGCGAATCATGGCGCGAAGCGGACTCACGAAGGCACAGGTCAGGTCAGTGCGCGACCGCATGCTGGCGGAGGGCAAGTATCCGTCGGTCGATGCGGTGCGCCATGCGCTGGGCGACAGCGGCTCGAAGTCGACCATCCACAAATACCTGCGCGAATTGCGCGACGAGGATCCGGACGTCGGCCTGCAGCGCGACGATACCGAGGAGGCGCTGCGCGCCGTGGTCGGCCAGCTGGCGGAGCGCCTGCACGCAAATGCCGATGCGCGCATCAAGGCGCGGGTGGCGGCGCTGCAGGCGGCGCACGAGGAAATCCTGAGCGCGAAGGAGGCGGAGCTGGCCACGCTGCGCGCCACGGTGGCGGCGCTGAGCGCGCGCGTGAGCCTGCTGGAGGCACGCCATGATGCCGATGGCGGTGACCTGGGCGACGAGCGCTACGGCCTGGCGCCCAGCTGGCGCACGCCGCGGCCCGACCAGGCGCATGCCGGCTTCGGCCGCTTCGACAGCGGCCTGCTGTCCTCGCGCTCGGGGCCCGGCGCCAGTTCGCCATTCGACATGATCCGTACCGCGGCCCGGTCCTGAGCTCAGCCGCCCAGCTTGCTGAGCGCGAACGCGGCCAGGAAGCCGGCCACCGTGATCAGGCCGGCGAAATCGTGGGCCGCCTCGAAGGCTTCCGGGATCATCGTATCGACCAGCATCGCCAGGATCGCGCCCGCCGCCACCGCCGTGGTCGCGGCCACCACCTGCGGCG
>Ga0308160_10006870_pt1 | contig 11451 bp, 8 predicted proteins | sample PhyFR1_FD_201036 | JGI IMG/M metagenome (GOLD analysis project Ga0308160, IMG submission 201036) | Phyllosphere microbial communities from UC Gill Tract Community Farm, Albany, California, United States - DLSLF.R1 | ecosystem: Host-associated > Plants > Phyllosphere > Unclassified | place: USA... | reverse complement strand
GGTGGTGATCGAGGTGATCTTGACGCGGGTCAGGTCGGCACGGAAGCCCATGCGACGCTTGTAACCGGTCTTGTTCTTGTAGTTCTGGATGACGATCTTGGGGCCGCGCAGGTCGTTCAGGACCTCGCCCTCGACCGTGACCTTCGCCAGGTCGTCGCCCGACAGGATGGTGTCGCCGTCGACGTGCAGGACGGGGACGAACGAGACGGTGTCGGCGGTCGCGGCCTTGAGCCGGTCGACGGTCAGGATCGTGCCGACCTCGACCTTCTCCTGACGGCCACCGGCGCGCACGATTGCGAAAGCCATGGGAACTCCAAAAGTGTGGGGATGTGACGCCCGGACTGCCGGACGACGTCGTGGTGCCACTAGGGCAACTTGGATAGTCTTTCACAAATGTCACGACCGATCAAACTTCGCCGCCCGCCGCAGTTCACGGCCGAGATCGTCGACGACGCCCGCGAACGCCTGCTCGACCTGCTCGACGACCTGAAGACGCTCACCACCGACCACGCCGACGACATCGAGGTCTGGGGCTCGGCCGTCACGGCCGCCGGTTGGGAGATCGCGAGCCTCGGCCAGTGGCTCGGCCTCGAGGGCGAGGCGGTGCTGCTGCTCGGTGGCGCGTCGTACCCCGAGATCGCCGAGCACCAGGGCACGAGCGCGTCGGCCGTCTACGCCCGCGTCGGCCGGTCGCTCACGCTCGCCCCCTACGCGCACGCCTCGGGGCCCGACGGTGCGACCACCCGCGTCTCGGCCGAGGGTCTCGACCAGGCCCGTGCCGAGTACGACCAGGAGGCGCGGGCCGGCGACCCGACGGACGTCGCCCCGGCGGCCGCTCCCGTCGGCGATTCCCTGGCCGACCGCCTGCCCGAGGTGCTGCGGGACGGTGCCCGGCGCACCACCGAGATCGTCGCCGCCCTGCCCGACTACCGGCGCAGCAGCGTGCTGTCGACGCTGAGCGTCCTCGCCCGGCAGGGCGTGGTCGAACGGGTGGGGCACGGCGTCTACGCCCTGCCCCACCCGTCGACCGACTGACCCCTCGGGCGGTCGCCCGATCAAGCCGGTGCGACGGCCCCGGCCACGGCCTCGTCGAGTCCGAACGCCCGCAACTCGTCGTCGGTGAGCATTCGCGACCGGATCAAGAAACGCTTCCCTTCGGGGCTCTCGACCGAGAACCCGGCTCCGCGGCCCGGCACGACGTCGATCGTGAGGTGCGTGTACTTCCAGTACTCGAACTGGCTGCGGGACATGTAGACCTCGATCGGGTCGATCCCGTCGACGTGCAGGTCGCCGAGGTGGACGTCGACGGCCCCCACCCGGAAGAACCCGACGGGGTAGCACATCGGTGACGAGCCGTCGCAGCAGCCTCCCGACTGGTGGAACATCAGGGGGCCGTGCTGCGCCGTCAGGGACACGAGGAAGGTCGCGGCCTCGGCTGAGACGTCGACCCGGGAGGGGGTGGAGGCGACCGCCCCGGAGGCGGGGGTCGGCGTGACCACGCCGACCCGCGCCTCCTCGGCTGACGCTGCTGACGCTGCTGCTGGTGCCGGCGCCGCCGCGGCCGTCTGCTCGGGCGTCATCAGAAGAAGCCCATCGGACCGTCCGCGTAGCTGACCAGCAGGTTCTTCGTCTGCTGGTAGTGGTCGAGCATCATCTTGTGGTTCTCGCGACCGATGCCGGACTGCTTGTAGCCGCCGAACGCCGCCCCGGCCGGGTACTGGTGGTACGTGTTCGACCAGACGCGACCGGCCTGGATGTCTCGGCCGGCCCGGTACAGCTGGGCGCCGTTGCGGCTCCAGACGCCGGCGCCGAGGCCGTAGAGGGTGTCGTTGGCGATCTTGATGGCGTCGTCGTAGTCGCTGAAGCTCGTCAGCGACAGGACGGGGCCGAAGATCTCCTCCTGGAAGATCCGCATCGAGTTGCGGCCCTCGAAGATCGTCGGGTTGACGTAGTAGCCCTCGGTCAGGTCGCCGCCCAGGTCGGCACGGTCGCCGCCGAGCAGCAGCGTCGCGCCTTCCTGTTTGCCGATGTCCATGTAGCTGAGGATTTTCTCGAGCTGGTCGTTCGACGCCTGGGCGCCGATCATCGTGTCCATCGAGAGCGGGTTGCCCTGCTTCACCTTCTTCACTCGCTCGACGCCGTCGGCGGTGAACTGGTCGTAGATCGACTGCTGCACGAGCGCCCGGCTCGGGCAGGTGCAGACCTCGCCCGAGTTGAGGTTGAAGAACGAGAAGCCCTCGAGCGCCTTGTCGTAGAAGTCGTCGCGTTCGTCGGCGACGTCCGCGAAGAAGACGTTCGGGCTCTTGCCGCCGAGCTCGAGCGTGACCGGGATCAGGTTCTCGCTGGCCATCTGCATGATCAGGCGTCCGGTCGTGGTCTCGCCCGTGAACGCGATCTTGCGGATGTTCGGGTGGCTCGCCAGGGGAGCGCCGGCCTCGACGCCGAAGCCGTTGACGATGTTGAGGACGCCGGCGGGCAGGAGGTCCTTGATGAGGTCCATGAAGACGTGGATCGACGCGGGGGTCTGCTCGGCCGGCTTGAGGACGACGCAGTTGCCGGCCGCGAGGGCGGGGGCGAGCTTCCACACGGCCATCAGCAGCGGGAAGTTCCAGGGGATGATCTGACCGACCACGCCGAGCGGCTCGTGGAAGTGGTAGGCGACGGTGTCGGCGTCGATCTCGCCGGTGGAACCCTCTTGTGCCCGGATGGCTCCGGCGAAGTAGCGGAAGTGGTCGATCGCGAGCGGAACGTCGGCGGCGAGGGCCTCCCGGATGGGCTTGCCGTTGTCCCAGGTCTCGGCGACGGCGAGCATCTCGAGGTTCGCCTCCATGACGTCGGCGATCCTGTTGAGGATCAGCGCGCGCTGGGCGATCGTCGTCTTCTTCCACGAGTCGAAGGCCCGCCACGCGGCTTCGACGGCCCGGTCGACGTCGGCCGCGTTGCCCCGGGCGACCTCGGTGAAGACCTTGCCGTTCACGGGGCTCGGGTTCTCGAAGTACCGACCGCTCGCCGGGGCGACGTACTCACCGCCGATGAAGTGGTCGTAGCGGGACTTGAAGACCACCTTCGCGTCGGGCTGTCCCGGGGCGGCGTAGGTGTTCGGGGGAGTGGTGACGGTCATGACGGTCCCTTTCGACGACGGTGTCGGGTCGGCGGCGGGGGTCGCCCGCCGGTGGCGGCAGGCTACGTCGGGGGAGGTTGCATCGGGTTGCGCGTCACGGCCCGCGGGCGGGCGCGGCCGCCGGGTTCCGGGGTCGCGGGGAACCGGCGGCGCGGGGTTCCAGGGCCGTGGGGTTCCGGAGGCGCGGGGCGCGAGGGCGCGTCAGTCCCGGTTCTCGAGGGCCTCGAGGTGCGCGACGAGATGGGCCCGCCGGGGCGATCCCGGGGGCAGCCGACGCAGCAGCTCGAGCAGGACGCGGACGTCGTCGCGGCCCGCGGTCGACTCGGAGTACGACAGCAGGGTGTCGATCGAGCCCCCCGTGAGGAGCGCGTCCCGGACGGTGGCGGCGACCTCGGCCCGCAGCGCGACGACGCCGGGTGCCGTGGACGAGGGAAGGGCCGGGCCCGTGTCGGCCCGCACGGCCGCACGGTGGGCGCCGCGGTCGACGAGCGCGACGAGCGCATCGAGGTCGAGCGTCACGGGGCGGGGCAGTCGGTACGGGCGCGACAGGGGGACCAGCGTCGGGTCGAGAGCCTCGACGACGTGGCGGAGGCGGACCATCTCGGGCCGCAGGGTGGAGACCGCGTCGACGTCGCCGTAGACCGCGTCGGCCAACTCGTGGGCCGTGTAGCCGGCGGGGCGGTGGGCGAGCAGGGCCATGATCTCGGAGTGCCGGGCACCCAACGCGATCCGGCCGTCCCCGACCGTGAGGACCGCCTCGTCCCGACCGAGGGTCGTCAGGCCGGCGGGGGAGTCGGGCCCGGGGTGGACCGGGTACCGCGAGGTGCGGGCCGGGGCGCGACCGACCGCGGCGAACCCCAGGAGCGCGAGATGCGCCTCCACGGCCGCGACCGTCGCCGTGACGAGGGGCAACGTCAGCGAGCCGGCCGCCCGCTCGTCGCCCGTGATGTCGATCACGCCGATCAGGTGCCCGTCGACGGGGTCGTGGACCGGCACGGCCGTGCAGCTCCAGGCCCGCACGCGGTGGTTCCAGTGTTCGTCGCCGCGGATCTGCACGCCCCGGTCGAGCACGAGGGCCGTGCCCGGGGCCGAGGTGCCGACCCGCGCCTCCGACCATCCGGCACCGGCGACGAACAGCATGTCCTCGGCGCGGCGGCGGGCCGTGTGATCGCCCTCGACCCAGAGCAGGCGCCCGTGCTCGTCGCCGATCGCGACGAGCAGTCCCGAGCCCGCGACGTCGTCCACCAGCAGGCGGCGCACCACCGGGAGGGCCAACGCCAGCGGGTGGTCGCGGCGGCGGTCGTCGAGGTCGTCCTCGGGCAGCTCGAGCCGGGGCAGGCCGTCGGGATCGAGCCGGTGCCGGGAGGCGCGGTCCCACGAGTCGCGGACCAGCCGGCGCTGCGGCCCGACGTCGCGGGGCGGACGGCTCGCGGTCAGGGTCATCGAGCACCAATCGTCGTCGATCGGGGCGAGGCGGCCGTCGTGCGGCGTCGTCGCCGGGGTGCTGTCAGCGTACGACGGCGCGCGGCCCCGGGGAAGGGCGCCGCGTGGGGGTCTGCTGTGACCTCACGGTCGACGAGCGGCGTCGCGGGTGGCCGCGATCGTCGCGTCCAGCGCCTCGGGCCACGGGGTCGGTCCGATGCCGAGCAGGCGTTCGCTCTCGGACGAGTCCACGACGAAGGGCGAATCGAACTGGTACTGCATCGCCCGCACCTCGCGGAGGAACGGCACCGTGCGGGTCAGGCCGGCCCACAGCAGCGGATTCCACGGTCGGACGCGACCGGTCAGGCCGTACCGGCGCCGCACCTCCTTGGCGATCTCGACCCGGGAGGCGTGGGTGGCGTGCGGTGTGAGCCAGGCCCGACCCCACTCGTCGCGGTCGATCGCCGCCACGAGGGTCGAGACGACGTCGGGCAGGTACGCCCAGGCGTGCGGCTGGGTCACGTCGCCGACCGCGTGGGCGGTGCGGCCCGCGACGAGCGGCCCGAAGAAGTCGCTGCCGAGGTGGGCGTTCCGCCCGGCGCCCGGCCCGAAGTAGTCGCTCGCGCGCACCTCGACGGCTCGGACGCCCCGGTCGGCCGCGGCGACGAGGCGCTGCCAGCTGTCGGCGCGCACCCGGCCCTTCTCCTCGGTGGCGGCGAGGGGCGTGTGCTCGGTCATCGGCTCGGACACCGGCCCGTGGCCGTAGAGGTTGCCCATCAGCACGATGCCCGCCCCCGTGGTGGCGGCCGTCTCGATCAGGGCCGACGTGAGGGCCGGCCACTCCGTTCCCCAGGCGGGGTAAGGCGGATTCGAGCAGACGACGATCGTGTCGGCGTCGGCGGCGGCCCGGGTGAGGGCGGTGGAGTCCTTGGCGTCGAGGGTGATCGCGGCGGCCCCGGCGATCGCGGTGCCGCGGCGGGTGGCGACGCGCACGATGTCGCCCCGCTCGGCGAGACGGCGGACCAGGGGGGTGCCGATGGCTCCGGCTCCGATGACGAGATGGGTGGGCATGAGATCCTCCTGGAGCGATGAGCGAGAGCGGTGCTCTCGGATCTGACCCTAGGGCTGTGCGGCCTGACGTGCAAGAGCGGTGCTCTCGTTTGTGTCCCGTGCTCTCGGAGGACAAGATCGGGGCATGACCACGAACGCAGGGGACGACGACGGCGCCCGGACCACCGGGGGCGTCCGCGAGCGGGCACGAACCGAGATCGTCGACCGCGCCCTCGCCTCGGCGCACCGGCAGCTGGCTGAGGTGGGCGCGGCCGCCCTCTCGGTGCGGGCCGTCGCGCGCGACCTGGGCATGGCCTCGTCGGCGATCTACCGGTACTTCCCGAGCCGCGACGCGCTGCTGACCCGCCTGATCACCGACGCCTACGTCGACCTCGCCGACGCCGCCCGACGGGCCGAGCAGGCGGTCGACCGCGCGGACCACCAGGAGCGGTTCCGTGCCACGGCCCGCGCGACCCGCCAGTGGGCGATCGCCGACCCGCACCGCTACGCACTGCTCTACGGGTCGCCCGTCCCCGGGTACGCGGCCCCGGTCGACACCGTCGAACCGGCGATCGCGGTGGGTCTGCTCTTGCTCGGGGCGGTCGACGACGCGGCGGCGAGCGGAGCCTCGCTGCGGGCGATGCCGGTGCGGGCCGGCCTGTCCGACGAGTTCGCGCAGCTCGCCCAGAGCCTGGGAGCATCGGTCGCCCCCGGCGTGCTGGCCGCGGGCATCACCGCCTGGACCGCCCTCTACGGGCACCTCAGCTTCGAGCTCTTCGGACACCTCACCAACGTCGTCACCGATCGCGACGCCTGGTTCGAGACCTTCCTCGACGAGCAGATCGCCCGGATCTGGGGCTGACGCCCCGGCGACGGCAGGACGCGCCGCCACGACAGGGGGTGCGGTGACGGCAGGAGGCGCGGTTCAGCTCGCGCAGTCGATGCAGAGCCGGGCGGTGGGTCGCGCCTCGAGCCGGGCCTCGCCGATCCGGGCCGAGCAGCGCTCGCAGCGGCCGAAGGTGCCGTCGGCGAGCCGGGCCAGGGCGGCCTCGGCATCGGCGGCTCGTTCGAGGGCCGACCGTCGGACGGCGTCGAGCTGCGATCGCTCGTAGGCGATCGTCGATCCCTCGGGGTCGTGCTCGTCGTCGACGTTTGCTCCCTCGCGGGCCGCGGCCACCGCCTCCATGTCTCCGAGCAGTCGCGCGGCCAGCGCCTGCGACTCGTCGCGCGTGACGCGCAGTCTGTCGGAAGGATCGATCATGCGGTGGCGCCTCAGGCCGCTACGAGCGGCGGCACCTCTTCGCCCGCACGAGGCGGTGCCGGGGGAGTCCCGTCGCCGAACGGACGGCCGCCGAGCTGCTCGCGCCCGTGCTCGGTGAGCCACCCCGAGGCGTCCGGCCCGACCGGGACGATGCCCGTCGGGTTGATGTCGGAGTGCACGACGTAGTAGTGCGCCTTGATCTGGTCGAAGTCGATCGTGTCGCCGAACCCGGGGGTCTGGAACAGGTCTCGGGCGTAGGCCCAGAGCACCGGCATCTCGGTCAGCTTGTTCCGGTTGCACTTGAAGTGGCCGTGGTAGACCGCGTCGAACCGGGCGAGAGTCGTGAACAGGCGGATGTCGGCCTCGGTGATGGTGTCACCGACCAGGTACCGCTGCCCGGCGAGCCGCTCGGACAACCAGTCGAGGCGCTCGAACAGGGTGCGGTAGGCCCGCTCGTAGCTCTTCTGCGACCCGGCGAAACCGGCACGGTAGACGCCGTTGTTGACGTCGCGGAAGACCACGGCGTTCACCTCGTCGATCTCGCCGCGCAGGGCCTCGGGGTAGAGGTCGGGGGCGCCCTCGCGGTGGAAGGCGGTCCACTCGGTCGCGAAGTCCAGCGTGATCTGCGGGAAGTCGTTCGTGACGACCTTGCCGCTCGGCACGTCGACGATCGCCGGCACGGTGATGCCGCGCGGGTAGTCGGGGGTGCGGGCGAAGAACGCCTCTTGCAGGCGCTCGATGCCCAGGACGGGGTCGCGACCGTCGGGGTCGAGGTCGAAGGTCCAGCTGCGGGCGTCGTGCGTGGGGCCGGGCAGGCCGAGCGAGATCGCGTCCTCGAGCCCCAGCAGGCGGCGCGAGATGACGCTGCGGTTCGCCCACGGGCACGCCCGGGCGGCCACGAGGCGGTAGCGGCCGGACTCGACCGGCCAGCCGTCGACGGCGTCGCGCGTGATGCGGTCCTCGATGTAGTTGGTGTCGCGGGTGTACTCCTGGCCCGGCTCGACGTAGCTTCCCTTGGCCTGCTGATCGCTCATGGCGCCACCCTACGCACGCGGCGTCGGCAATTCCTGGCTGCGGCGACGCGCACGGGCGACCGCCGGCCCCGGCGGGCGGGGTGGCGACAGGGGTCAGGAATTGCCGACGGCCAGGGACGAGGAGGCGCGGGTCGCCTTCCAGTCGCGCCACATCGCCTTGAGATCCCACGCGTTCTCGGCCTCGAGCGAGATGCCGCGCTCGCCGGTGCGACGCGTGCGCCCCTGGATCACCATCAGCTGCGTGCCGAACAGCAGGGAGCCGGCGCGGGCCTGCGCCTCCTCGAAGAAGGTGGAGTCGGAGCAGCCGCTGCCGTCGTCGAGGCTGATGAAGACCACGCGCTTGCCGCTGCGCATCGGCGGGGTCTGGGTCGCGATGCGGATGCCCGCCACGAGCACGGTCGTGCCGTTCCAATGGTCGCGCAGGTCGGCGGCGCGCACCACGCCCAGGTCGTCGAGCATGGGCCGGTAGCTCTCGATGACGTGCTCGCTGACCTCCATCGACAGGATGTCGAGCTCGTCGGCGACCCGCTGCCGGGCGTCGACGTCGGGCGTGCCGGTCGGCACCGTGTCGGAGTCGTCGATCGAGAAGTCGAGCTGGTTCTCGACGTCGGTCGCCTTGGGGCGGGACGACCGGCCGGTGAGCGCCCTCACCCGGGCCAGGACGTCGCCGCGGGTGCGGCCCGGCCCGGCGACCGAGTCGAGTGCTCCGACCTGCGCCAGGCGTTCGAACAGCGACCGGGACGGCGTCGCCCGCTGCCAGAAGTCGGTGATCGAGTCGTAGGGGCGGTTCACGACCACCCGGGCCAGCTCGGCGTCGCTGATGCCGTGCACGTCGGCCAGCGACAGCCGCAGCCCGAGGTCGCCCACCCGGGTCGGCGCGATCGGGGTCGCCGGCGGCCGGAGGCGCTCGACCCGGTAGACGTCGGTCGAGGCGTTGACGTCGAGCGGCAGCACGGGGACGCCCATGCGTCGCGCCTCGGTCAGCAACAGCCGTTTCGGGTACATGCCGGGATCGTGGGTGAGGATGCCGGCCAGGAACTCGGCCGGGTAGTGGGTCTTCAGCCAGGCGCTCTGGTAGGTCGGCAGGGCGAACGCGGCCCCGTGGGCCTTGCAGAAGCCGAACGACCCGAAGCCCTTGAGTGCGGCCCAGATCCTGTCGACCGCGGCGTCGTCGTAGCGTCGCCTCCCGGTCGCGGGGTCGAGGTTGCCCCGGGTGCGCTCGCGGAAGGTGGCCTCGAGCGCGTCGTCGTCGCCCTTGCCCATGTGCCGCCTGATCTCGTCGGCCTCGGCGAGCGACACCTGCATCGTCGCCTCGAGGATGCGCAGCACGTGCTCGTGGTAGATGACCACCCCGTAGCTGTCGTCGAGGAACGACGCGAAGCTCGGGTGCAGGTAGTCGGGCTGCTGGAACCCGTGCTTGGTGTCGAGGAACGGCGCGATCATGTTGCCCTTCATCGGGCCGGGGCGGAACAGCGAGATGTCGGCGATCAGGTCTTCGTAGCGGTCGGGCTGCATCTTGCCGATCAGCTCGCGCTGCCCGGGGCTCTCGATCTGGAACATGCCGAGCGTGTGCGTGGTGCGGATCGCCTCGAAGGTGGGTTCGTCGTCGTGGGGGATCTCGTCGAGCTCGATGCGGCCCTGACGGTTCACGTAAGGCACGTCGACCGGCAGGGCGCCGGCCAGGGCGGCACGCGGGCCGTTCACGCGTTCGATCTCGTCGAGGGCGTAGGCGAGCGAGCTCTGCATGCGGACGCCGAGGACGTCGAGTTTGAGCAGGCCGGCGTCGTTCATGTCGTACTTGTCGAACTGGCTCATCGGCAGGCCGATGCCGCTCGGCTGGACGGGGGTCGTGCTGAGCAGGTCGGAGTCGCCGAGGATCACCCCGCACGGGTGCATCGAGATGTGCCGGGGCAGACGGTCGAGCCGTTCGCTGAGGTCGACGAGCAGGTCGATCTGGTCGTTGCTGCGGGCCAGTTCGGCGATCTCACGCAGTTCGGGTTTCTCGGCCATCGCGGTGCGCAGGTCGCGGGCGTTCGACCGCCAGACGTTCTTGGCCACCAGGTCGATCTGCTCGTCGTCGAGCCCCAGTGCGAGACCCGCGTCGCGCACCGCACCGCGCCCGCGGTAGGTGGACTGCATCGACATGAGCGTGACCCGGTTGCTGCCGTACCGGTCGAAGATCGCCCGGTAGACCTCGTGCCGCCGGGCCGCCTCGACGTCGATGTCGATGTCGGGCAGGGTCTCGCGCTTGTTGCCGAGGAACCGTTCGAACAACAGGTCGTGCTCGATCGGGTCGACGTTCGAGATGCGCAGCAGGTAGGTGACGAGGCTGCCGGCACCGGAACCCCGCGCCGCGTTGCGCACCCTGAGGTCGCGCATCAGCGCCGAGACGTCGGCCACGGTGAGGAAGTACCCGGCGAAGCCGAACCCGGTGATGATGCCGAGTTCGTAGCGCATGCGGTCTTCGACCTTGTCGCGCAGGGCCCGGTCGGCGTCGCCGAAGCGTTCGGTGACACCGGCCTGGGCCTGGCGGAACAGCGCCTGGTCGGGGTCGCCGTCGACGCCGATCGCGCTGAGCTCGGGCACCTTCGGGCGGCCCCAGCCGAGGTCGGCGACGGGGTCGAGTCGGCACCGGTCGGCCAGGCGCTCGGTCGCGGCGAGCATCTCGTCGCCGGCGCTGCGGGGCAACGACGAGGCGTCGCTCACCAGACGGGCCAGCCGGCGCATCTCGGCGGGGCGCTTGAGGTACGCCTGGGCGTTCGGCTGCGGCCGGAACGAGCCGAGCGCGGCCAGGTGGCCGGCCGAGTCGAGCACGTCGGCCGTGACGGCCTCGTCGGGATCGAGGTACCGCACGGCGTTCGTGAGCACGGCCGGCACTCCGACGTGGTCGGCGAGCTCGAGCATGCGTGCCGCGTGCCGGATGCTGCGGCTCTCGCCCGGCTCGGTCAGATGGCAGACCACCTCGACCACCACGCCGCCCGGCAGCGTCGCCGCCCAGTCGGCGAGTGACGCCGCGGCCTCGGTGTGTCGCCCCGCCTGGACCAGCCGACCCACGTCGGAGTCGGGCCCCAGCAGCACGGTCGCCGCCGGCTCGGTCTCGCCCTGGACGAAGCCCCGCACCCGGGACCGGGCGATGGTCGCCACGCTGTTGGCACTGCCGCTGGCGCGACGGGTGGCCCGACCGTGCGACGCGCTGATCAGCCGGCACAGCGCCGCCCACCCCGCCTTCGCCGGCCCGCCGCCCCGCGCTCCGTGTGCCAGCACCACGATGCGGTCGACCCCGCCGGCACCGTCGGCAGCGCCGCCGCCACCGTCGGGACCCCCGCCGTCCGCACCACCGCCCACGAACCCCTCGCGGTCGTCCCGGCAGCCCAGCTCGACCCCGACGATCGGGTCGACGCCCGCTGTCCGGCAGGCCCCGACGTGCCGGATCGCCCCGTACAGTCCGTCACGGTCGGTGATCGCCGCCGCGTCGGCACCCGCCGCGACGGCGGCGTCGACGAGCGCCTTCGGGTGCGCCGTGCCGTGGTGGGCGCTGAACGCCGACGCGACGCGCAGGTGGG
>Ga0308160_10006869_pt1 | contig 11451 bp, 9 predicted proteins | sample PhyFR1_FD_201036 | JGI IMG/M metagenome (GOLD analysis project Ga0308160, IMG submission 201036) | Phyllosphere microbial communities from UC Gill Tract Community Farm, Albany, California, United States - DLSLF.R1 | ecosystem: Host-associated > Plants > Phyllosphere > Unclassified | place: USA... | reverse complement strand
AACCTGCAGTACACCGGCATCATCTTTTCCAGCCTGTGGGGCATGCTGCTGTGGGGCGACGTGTTCGACTGGCACGTCTGGCTGGGCATGGCCGTGATCCTGGCCTCCGGCATCGCGGCGACGTTCTACAATACGCAGAGAACGGCGCGCGGCGCCGTCGTCAAGGATACCGATCCCATCGCCAGCGAATAAGGAGACTCCCTATGTATACGACCCTGATCGACGCCGCTACCCTGGCCGCGCACATCGACGACCCGGCCTGGGTCGTGCTCGATTGCCGGCACGACCTGGTCAACCTGGCCGCCGGGCGCGAAGCCTATGCAGCCGGCCACCTGCCGCATGCACAATTCGCCGACGTCGAGACCGAACTGTCGGGCGCGAAACGTGGCGATGACGGCGCCTTCCGCGGCCGCCATCCGCTGCCCCAGCGCGAGGCCTTCATCGAGCAGCTGCGCGCCTGGGGCATCGACGACGACACCCAGGTCGTCGCCTACGATGGCCATGGCGGCATGTTCGCGGCGCGCGTGTGGTGGATGCTGCGCTGGGTCGGCCATGCAGCGGTGGCGGTGCTGGATGGCGGGCTGACGGCGTGGCAATCGGCAGGGCACGCACTATCGACCGAGGTCCCGGCCCCGCGTGCGCGCGGTATGATCACGCTGCGCGATGCGCTGGTGGCCAGCGTCGATGTCAACGACGTTGTGCAGGACCTGCAGAACGGCGGCCGCACCATCGTCGATGCCCGCGCGCCGGACCGCTTCCGCGGCGAGAACGAAACCATCGACCCGGTCGGCGGCCATATCCCGGGCGCGAAGAACCGCTTCTTCAAGGACAACCTGCAGGCGGACGGCCGCTTCAAGGCGCCGGAGCAGCTGAAGGCGGAACTCGGCAATGTGGTCGGCAATCCGGCGCAGGCGATCATGCAGTGCGGCTCGGGCGTGACCGCCTGCCACAATCTGCTGGCGCTGGAAGTGGCGGGCATGCCCGGCGCGGCGCTGTATCCGGGATCGTGGAGCGAGTGGAGTGCCGATTCTTCACGGCCGGTAGCCACCGGCCAATGAATCAGTGGGTGTAGTCGTACGGGGCGGGCAGGAAGTCCGCCATCGTGAACAGGACTACCGAGACCACCAGCGCGCCGAGTACGTAACCGAAACGCGAGGGTTTTTCGCGCAGCGCCGCGACGAGTTGGGTCGCGAGTTGACTGACCAGCCTTGCCATGCTTTTCTCCATCGAACTGAATCGGGCTAACGGTTCAGCATAAGATGGAAGAAATTACACTGTCAATCTTGCAGCGCAAAATCGGGGCCGTGCAAGGTCAATGACCCTCAGTGACCGTGCGTCAGGAACAACACGATCACCACCCCCAGCCCGATCAGCAGCACCTGCGGGATCGATTCGCGCAGCGTGGCGCGGCGCTGCATCTGCGGCATCAGGTCGCTCACGGCAATGTAGATGAAGCCCGAGGACGCGAACACCAGCACGTAGGGCACCAGGTCGCTGGCGTTTTCCAGGGTGTAGTAGCCGAGCAGGCCGCCGGCCACCGCCAGCATGCTGCACAACAGGTTGAAGATGTAGGCGCGCACGCGCGAAAAACCGGCGTTCAGCAGCACGATGAAGTCGCCGATCTCCTGCGGGATCTCGTGGGCGATGATGGCCACGCCGGTGACGATGCCCAGCTGCGGGTTGGCCAGGAAAGCGGCCGCGATCAGGATGCCGTCGGTGAAGTTGTGCATGCCGTCGCCGATCAGGATCATCCAGCCGGCCTTGCCGGCCTGCTGCGCGTCGTGGCCGTGGTGATGGTGGTGGCCGTCGCCTTCGTGGTGGTGCGAGTGGCGCATCAGGGCCACCTTCTCCAGCAGGAAGAAGGCCAGCAGGCCGCCCAGCAGGGTCGCGAACAGCTTGTGCGGATCGGCCTTCGACTCGAACGCCTCCGGCAACGCGTGCAGCAGCGACGTCGACAGCATGATGCCGACGGACAGGCTGACCATGCGCTCGACCACTTTCGAGAGCAGGGTAAACGAAAACACCGCGGCAGCCGTGATGCTGACAACGCCCGCCAGCCCGGTGGCCAGCAGGATGGAGATGAGTACGGGATCGATGTTGAAGCCTCTTGTTATTGGACTGACGCGAGACCGGGCATTGTACAGCTCCCGGCCCGCGTCCGTGCAAACCGGACTTTACTTATGCCACGCCGTGCTGCTTGAACCAGGCCAGCGCGCGGTTCCAGCCGTCCTGCGCATCCTGCGCGTTGTAGCTCGGACGGTAGTCGGCGTAGAAGGCGTGGCCGGCGTCCGGGTAGACCACGAATTCGGAGCCGCTGCTGCCTTGCGCCAGCGCGGCCTTCATGCGGTCCACGGTATCGAGCGGAATACCGGTGTCCTGGGCGGCGTACAGGCCCAGCACGGGTACCTTCAGGGTCGGCGCGACATCGACCGGATGGCTGGTCTGGTTGGCGTTGGTGTCGCCGGCCAGGCGGCCGTACCACGCCACGCCCGCCTTCACGCCCGGGTTATGGCTTGAATACAGCCAGGTGACGCGGCCGCCCCAGCAGAAGCCCGTGATGCCCAGCTTGTCGACGTTGCCGCCGTTCTGTGCGGCCCAGGCCACGCAGGCATCGAGGTCGCCGTTTACCTGGGCGTCCGGTGCCTTCGAGACGATGTCGCGGAACAGCGTCGGAATGTCGGCGATGGCGGACGGGTCGCCCTGGCGCACGAACAGTTGCGGCGCCAGCGCCAGGTAGCCCTGCTTGGCGAAGCGGCGTGCGACATCGGCGATGTGCTCGTGGACGCCGAAGATTTCCGAGATCACCAGGATCACCGGCAGGTCCGACTTGCCCGCAGGCTGGGCGCGATAAACGGGAACCGTCTGGCCGTTCACGCTCAGGTCGACCCAACCGGCGCTGAGGCCGTCGGTATCGGTCGTGATCACGTTGGCCGTCGGCGGCGTGGCGGCGGCGAAGCTGCTTTTTGGGGCTTGATCTGTCATTCGGGATTCTCCGGTCGGGATAGCAAGGGGGCTTATCTTAGCAGCGGCACCGGCGCCCTGCTGGCGCGCGCCTTGTTTCCTGAATGCATGCAGACCGGGTATTGACGCGCCATAAAGCCTCGAGCGGACACTGCCGTACAGTGCGCCCTGAGCTTATTTTTGGAGAAGCCATGAAACTGAAGCACGTCCTCGCAGCCTGCGCAATTGCCCTCCTGGCGGCGGCCCCCGCCGCCCCTGTCCTGGCCCAGCAAGCGGCCGGCGTCACCCTCGGCCAACTCAGCTACCGCCTGCTCGACCTGGCACCGGACGACGGTATCGACCCGTGGATCGGCTTGAACAGTTACGCCACCCACGCCTACGCCCACGTATATGACCAGGAAGGGAACGAGATCGCCGGCACGGAAATCGACCATTTCGGCAGCACCGGCTTCGACAACGCTTATGCCAGCCTGCATGCGCAAACCGCCGCCGATGCCGCCGGCGTACTGCTCACGCTGCACAGCGGCTGGGGCTACGTGAGCGCCAACCGCAGCCTGCGCTTTTTGCTGTCGCCGAACACGCAGGTGGTATTCAGCGTGGATGCCGATTTGTGGGCCAGGCCCGAAGCGCCCGGGGTGTCGTGGCCGACCGCGATGGCCGAGCTGTATGGCTCGCTGGATGGCTTTAATGACGGGGAACGTTTCACCGACACCTTCCGGCTGGAGGATGGCGTGCAGCACGGCACGCTGTCGGTGACCGCGGCGTCGCAGGGGGAGTGGGCGGAAGGCCGCCTGGCGTTCGATGCGTATGCGGTGGCGGAGTCGCAGGCGGTGCCGGTGCCGGAGCCCGAGACGTCGATGTTGTTATTGGGTGGGTTGACGATGTTGGCGCTGGCGAGGGGGCGGCGCAGATAGTACCGCTAACAGACCGTCGTTCCCGCGAAGGCGGGAACCCCTACTGAATAACAGAATTCGGTACGTTGAAAACATTACAAAGCGCCCGACCTACCGAATTCGACAGCTCAGCATGGGTCCCCGCCTTCGCGGGGACAACGTACCGATATGCTTAGTGCGCCTCCTCCCAATTCCGCCCTACCCCGGTCTCGGCCACCAGCGGCACCTTCAGCGTCGCCACGCTTGCCATCAGCTCCGGCAGCTTCGTCTTGACCAGCTCCAGCTCCGCTTCCGGCACTTCCAGCACCAGTTCATCGTGCACCTGCATCACCATGCGGGTCGCCAGGTTCTCGCGCTCGATCCAGTCCTGCACCGCCACCATGGCCAGCTTGATCAGGTCGGCCGCCGTGCCCTGCATCGGCGCGTTGATCGCCGCGCGTTCGGCGCCGGCGCGGCGCGGGCCGTTCGGCGAGTTGATCTCGGGGAGCCACAGGCGGCGGCCGAACACGGTCTCGACGTAGCCCTTGGCCTTGGCCGACAGGCGCGTCTCGTCCATGTACTGCTTGACGCCGGCGAAGCGCGCGAAGTAGCGGTCGATGTAGTTGCTGGCGGCGCCGCGTTCGATGCCCAGGTTCTGGGCCAGGCCGAAGGCGCTCATGCCGTAGATCAGGCCGAAGTTGATGACCTTGGCGTAGCGGCGCTGCTCGCTGCTCACCTCTTCCGGCGCCACGCTGAAGATTTCGGCGGCGGTGGCGCGGTGGATGTCCTCGCCTTCCGAGAAGGCGCGCAGCATCGCTTCGTCGCCCGAGATGTGGGCCATGATGCGCAGTTCGATCTGCGAATAGTCGGCCGACACGATCACGCTGCCCGGCGGCGCAACAAAAGCCTCCCTGATGCGCCGGCCTTCGGCATTCCGTACCGGGATGTTCTGCAGGTTCGGATCGCTCGAGGCCAGGCGCCCCGTGATCGCCACCGCCTGCGCATAGTTGGTGTGCACGCGGCCCGTATTCGGGTTGACCATCTTCGGCAATTTATCGGTGTAGGTCGACTTCAGCTTGGACAGGCCGCGGTGCTCGAGCAGCACCTTCGGCAGCGGGTAATCCTCGGCCAGCTTTTGCAGCACTTCTTCGTCGGTCGACGGCGCGCCGGTGGCGGTCTTCTTGATCACCGGGAGCTTCAGCTTGCCGAAGAAGATCTCGCCGATCTGCTTGGGCGAGCCGAGGTTGAACGGGCCTTCGGCCAGTTCGTAGGCCTGCTTCTCCAGTTCCATGATGCGCGCCGCCAGTTCGTTCGACTGCAGCGCCAGCAGGTCCGAATCGATCAGCACGCCGTTGCGCTCGATCTTCTGCAGCACGACGGACGTCGGCAGCTCGATCTTGCGGTAGATGTAGTCGAGGCCGCGGTCAGCCTCGACGTGGCCGATCATCGCCTGGTGCAGGCGCAGCGTGATGTCCGAATCCTCGGCCGCGTATTCGGTGGCGCGCTGCAGTTCGACCTGGTCGAAGCAGATCATGTTGGCGCCCTTGCCGCACACGTCGACGAAGGGAATCGTGGTGTAGCCGAGGTGGCGCAGCGCCATGGTGTCCATGTCGTGCGGCTTGTGCGATTCGAACACGTAGGATTGCAGCAGCGTGTCGTGCACGATGCCGCGCAATTTGACGCCGTGGTTTTCGAAGATGTGGGTGTCGTACTTCAGGTTCTGGCCGAGCTTCGGCTTGTCCGGGCTTTCCAGCCACGGCTTCATGCGCGCCAATACCTCTTCGCGATTGAGCTGCTCGGGCACGCCGGCGTAGCGATGCGCCAGCGGGATGTAGGCGCCCTTGCCCGCCTCGACGGACAGCGAGATGCCGACCATCTCGGCCGTCATCGGATCGAGCGAGGTGGTTTCGGTATCGACCGAGGTCAGTTCGGCCTTGTCGATCAGGGCCAGCCAGCGTTCCAGCTGTTCGTTGGTGGTGACGGTCTCGTACTCGCCCTTGATGATCGGCATGCCCGGTTGCGTAGCACCGCCGGCCGCGCCTTCCGGCGAATTCAAGGCACCGTTGGCATCGACGTTCGCGCCCGGGGACATATATTTACCCGGATTCGCGCCGCCCGCGCCCAGCTCGCGCAGCATGGTCTTGAAACCGTAACGCTGGAAAAAGTCGCGCAAGGCGTCCTTGTCTTCCGGACGGCCGACCAGCGATTCCTCGATCGACACCAGGTGGTTGGCCAGGTCGCAGTCGGTTTTCACGGTGATCAGCTCGCGCCCTTTCGGCAGCCATTCCAGCGCCGCCTGCAGGTTCGCGCCGACGGCGCCGCCGATGCTGTGGGCGTTCTCGATCACGCCGTCCAGCGAGCCGTGCAGGGTCAGCCACTTGACCGCGGTCTTGGGGCCGCACTTGGTCACGCCGGGCACGTTGTCGACGGTGTCGCCGATCAGGGTCAGGTAATCGATGATGCGGTTCGGCGGCACGCCGAACTTGGCCACGACGCCGGCTTCGTCGAGCTTTTCGTTGCTCATGGTATTGATGAGCATGACCTTGTCGTTGACCAGCTGGGCCAGGTCCTTGTCGCCGGTCGAGACCACGGTGTTCATGCCGCGCGCCGTCGCCTGCGCCGCCAGGGTGCCGATCACGTCGTCGGCCTCGACGCCTTCGACCATCAGGATCGGCCAGCCCATGTGGCGCACCACTTCGTGGATCGGCTCGATCTGCTTGGCCAGGTCTTCCGGCATCGACGCGCGCGTGGCCTTGTACTCGGGGTACAGGTCATCGCGGAAGGTTTTACCTTTCGCGTCGAACACGCAGGCGATGTAGGCGGCCGGGAAGTCGGTGCGCAGGCGGCGCAGCATGTTGACCATGCCGTGCATGGCGCCGGTCGGATGGCCGTCGCTGCTGCGCAAATCAGGCAGTGCGTGGAAGGCGCGGTACAGGTAGCTGGAACCGTCGACGAGAAGGAGAGTATTGTCCATGGAAACTAAAATCGGGTGGGCCGCGGCGGGCACGGCGAAACGGTGCCATTATCGCAGAATCAAGAATCGGAAAAGCACGGCTGGCTATGTCCCATAGATGGGGACGCTTCGAGACTTTCACAGTGAAGGAGCACTGTTTGTTACAATGGCCACATCGACAAAGGTGACCATTATGCCGCGCTCATTTTCCAGCCTGAAACTCTCCATGCCGCTGTTTGCAGTCATGCTGGCGGCCGCCGCCGGCCAGGCCGCGGCCCAGCAAGGGACCTCCCAACCCAACCCGAACCAGACGCCGCCGGCCAACGTGCAGCGCATCGAACCGGGCAGCGACGTGCCGGCCACGAATATCCCGCCGAAGCGCGGCACCGAGATCGTCGAGCACCGTAACGGCGGCCAGGTCACCGAAGTCGAAGTCACCGCCGGCGGCAGCCACTATTACATGAGGCCGAACAACCAGCCGGGCAATGCGCAGACCAACGCAATCCGCGCGCCGCAGTGGAAAGTGGGCGAGTTCGACCTGAGCGGCAAGCGCCGCGCCGGCAACGAGGCCGGCCAGAACACCCCGACCACGGCCGACGCACCGCCGCCGCCGCCGATGCCGGCACCGTCGGCGTCCGAAAAGCAGTAAGCCATCACCCGGAGCGGCCGCCCCGTGCGGCCGATCACACCACCTTTTCATTGCTCCCACTTCCCCACGACGATGGCAGTATTCACCTCGGTCACACTGGACGACCTGTCCCAGTGGATCAAGCAGTTCCCCCTTGGCCAGGCCCTCGCATTGAAGGGCATCGCCAGCGGCATTGAAAACAGCAATTTCTTCCTGACGACCGAAGGCGGCGAGTTCGTCCTCACCATTTTCGAAAACCTCAGCTTCGAGCAGCTGCCCTTCTACGTGCAGCTGATGCGCCACCTGGCGGAGCGCGGCGTGCCGGTGCCGGATCCGGTCGCCAACGCGCGCGGCGAACTGGTGGTGCCCCTGCACGGCAAACCCTCGATCATCGTCAGCAAGCTGGACGGGGTGTCCCAGATGGACCCGCAGCCGGTGCACTGCGCGGAAGTCGGCGCCATGCTGGCGCGCATGCACCTGGCCGGACGCGATTTCGCCCTGCAGCAGCCGAACCTGCGCGGCCTCGACTGGTGGACCCTGACCGTGCCCGGAATCCTGCCGCACCTCGATGCCGGCACCGCCGCCCTGCTGTCCTCGGAGCTCGCATTCCAGCAGGAGTTTGCCGCGACCGACACCTACCGTGCGCTGGCACGCGGTCCGGTCCATGCCGACCTGTTCCGCAACAACGTGATGTTCGTCGGCGACAAGCTGACCGGCTGCTTCGATTTCTATTTTGCCGGCTGCGACAGCTGGCTGTTCGACATCGCCGTGACCGTCAACGACTGGTGCATCGACCTGGCCACCGGCGCGCTCGACGCGGCGCGGGTGCAGGCGCTGACCCACGCCTACCACGCGGCGCGCCCGTTCACCGCGTTTGAACAGGCTGCCTGGCAGCCGATGCTGCGCGCCGCAGCGCTGCGCTTCTGGGTGTCGCGCCTGCACGACTTTTATCAACCGCGCGCGGCCGAGATGCTGACGCCGCACGATCCGACCCATTTCGAGCGCGTACTGCGCCAACGCATCCGGACTGCCGCCCCCCGGCTGACAGCATGAACAATCTCCCCGCAAGTACCGGCTGGGACTGGCTGAAGCAAGGCATCGGCCTGTTTCGCAAGCAGCCGGCCGCCCTCACCACGCTCCTGTTCGCCACCGTGCTGTTCAGCCTTCTGCTGGGCCTGGTGCCGCTGTTCGGCCCCCTGCTCGGCCCGGTGCTGGTGCCCTCGCTGTCGATGGCCGTCATGCAGGCCTGCCTGATGATCGAAAACGGCGAGCGCGTCACCCTGTCCGTGCTGATGACGGGCTTCCGCAAGCCGGCGCTGGCGGCGCTGTGCAAGGTCGGCCTGGTCTACCTGGGCGTCTGGATCGTGGAAATGGTGGTGGTGGCCCTGACGCTGGGGCCGGAATTCTTCCAGAAGGTGGTGGAAAGCCGGCAGGCTGCCAAGGACGAGGCCCAGATCATGGCGGCGGCGCCGGTCTTCATGACCTTCTTCTGCATCATGATGCTGAACCTGGTGATCATGATCACGCTGTATTTTGCCGGGCCGCTGACCTACTGGAAGCAGATGAGCACCGGCAAGGCGCTGTTCTACAGCTTCTTCGCGGTGGTGCGCACGGCGCGCGTGTTCCTGGTGCTGCTGCTGGCCTGGTTCGGGCTGTTCTTCGTGCTGGTCTGGATCGCGCAGCTGCTGTTCCGCGACTTCTGGGTCGGCCAGGTGGTGGTGATGTGGGTGGTGTTCCTGTTCGTGCTGCTGCTGCAGTGCGCGATGTATGCGGGGTACCGGACCATTTTCGGCAAACCCGCTTAGCGCCCCACCCGCTCCAGCTTCGCCACCGACAGGTCCAGCACCTTCATCCCCGCCGCGCCGAAATTGATCTGGGCGCGCGCGCTCCCCGCCCCACCCTCGATGTTGACGATCACGCCCTCGCCGAAGCGCGCGTGCGACACCGTCTCGCCGATGCGCCAGCCGGTGCCGTTGCCGCTGCTCGACTTTTGCGTGATCTGCTTGGCGATCTGGTTGTCCACGCCGCCTTCGCGGAAATTGGCGTCGTCCCAGGCCGTGGTCGACTTGCGGCCGGCGAACCAGTTGGTCTGCACGCGCGGCGACAGCCACTTCAGCGACTCCTCCGGGAGTTCGTCGAAGAAGCGCGACTTCATGTTGAAGCGGGTCTGGCCGTGCAGCATGCGCTGCTGGGTAAAGCTCATATATAAACGGCGCCGCGCGCGCGTGATCGCCACGTACATCAGGCGCCGTTCCTCGTCGACGCCATCCATTTCGCGCGCGCTGCTCTCGTGGGGGAACAGGCCTTCTTCGAGGCCGGTGATGAAGACGGCGTCGAATTCCAGGCCCTTGGCCGAGTGCACGGTCATCAGCTGCATCGCTTCCTGGCCAGCCTGGGCCTGGGCGTCGCCCGCTTCCAGCGAGGCGTGCGCCAGGAAGGCGGACAGCGGCGACATCACGGTGGACAGCTGCGCATCGGCGTCGATGATCTCGACGCCGTCGGCATTCACGATGGCGTCGCCGCTGCTGGCGATGGCCTGCGGGCCGAGGTGGGCCGGCGCGTGGGTACCGAAGCCCTCTTCCTGCACGAACTGGGTGGCGGCGTTGACCATCTGCTGCAAGTTCTCGATGCGCTCGGCGCCTTCCTTTTCCTTTTCGTAGTGCGTCAGCAGGGTGCTGCGCTCCAGCACCACCTTCACCATTTCCGGCAGCGGCAATTGCTGGGTCTCGAAGCGCGCGCTTTCGATCAGCTTGACGAAGTTGCCCAGCGAGGAACCGGCCTTGCCGGTCATGTAGGGCACCGCCGCGTACAGCGACACGCGGTGGGCGTCGGCCGCCATCTGCAGCTGCTCGATCGAGCGCGCGCCGATGCCGCGGGTCGGGAAATTCACCACGCGCAGGAAGGCCGAATCGTTGTGCGGATTGTCCATCAGCTGCAGGTAGGCGATCGCGTGCTTGACCTCGGCGCGCTGGAAGTAGCGCAGGCCGCCGTAGACGGTGTACGGCAGGCCGGCCGCGAACAGCGCATGCTCGATCACACGGCTCTGGGCATTCGAACGGTACAGGATCGCGATCTCGTTGCGCGACATGCCCTCGGCCATCAGGCTCTTGGCTTCCTCGATGATCCACTGGGCTTCCTCGAGGTCGGACGAGGCTTCGTAGACGCGTACCAGTTCGCCCTGGCCGGCGTCGGTGCGCAAATTTTTACCCAGGCGCTTCGCGTTGTTGGCGATCAGGAAGTTGGCGCTGTCGAGGATGTGGCCGTGCGAGCGGTAGTTCTGCTCCAGCTTGATCAGGTTCTTGACCTCGAAGTCGCGCTCGAAGGCCTGCATGTTGCCGACGTTGGCGCCGCGGAAGGCGTAGATGCTCTGGTCGTCGTCGCCCACCGCGAAGATGGCGCCGCCGGCCGGCTCGTTGTGCCCGGCGAGCAGCTTCAGCAGGTTGTACTGCAGGTCGTTGGTATCCTGGAACTCGTCGACCAGGATATGGCGGAAGCGCATCTGGTAATGCTGGCGCAGCGGGTGGTTGCGCTGCAGCAGCTCGTAGGCGCGCAGCAGCAGTTCCGCAAAGTCGACCACGCCTTCGCGCTGGCACTGGTTGTCGTAGGCTTCATACAGTTCGACCATGCGGCGCTGGACATGGTCATAAGCCTCGACCTGGCTCGCGCGCAAACCCTGGTCCTTGTTGTTGTTGATGAAGTACATCAAGTCCTTGGCCGGGTACTTCTCGTCGTCGACGTTCATCGCCTTCAGCATGCGCTTAATCATCGACAACTGATCCTGAGAATCGAGGATCTGGAAGGTCTGGGGCAGCGCGGCGTCGCGATAGTGGGTGCGCAGCAGGCGGTTGCACAGTCCGTGGAAGGTGCCGATCCACATGCCGCGGGTATTGATCGGCAACATGGTCGACAAACGGGTCAACATCTCCTTGGCCGCCTTGTTCGTAAACGTCACCGCCATGATGCCGGCCGGCGACACCTGCCCGGTCGTGATCAGCCAGGCAATGCGGGTGGTCAGGACACGGGTCTTGCCCGAGCCG
>Ga0308160_10006867_pt1 | contig 11453 bp, 10 predicted proteins | sample PhyFR1_FD_201036 | JGI IMG/M metagenome (GOLD analysis project Ga0308160, IMG submission 201036) | Phyllosphere microbial communities from UC Gill Tract Community Farm, Albany, California, United States - DLSLF.R1 | ecosystem: Host-associated > Plants > Phyllosphere > Unclassified | place: USA... | reverse complement strand
AGGCGGCCGGATCGCATCGACCCGGTAGGTGCCGTCGATCGTGCTCTGGTCGCGCACCGAGTAGGTCCGCTCGCCGCTGGCCAGGTAGACCTCCCAGTTGCCGTCCTGGAGCGACTTGCCGATATACGTGAATGGCAGCGGCGGCGCAGTGGGCGGCGGCGGCGGCGGTGGCGGCGGCGCGTTCGACGGCGGCGCCGGCGGCGGGGCCCAGTCCTGGCGCGCGAACAGCGCGTTCTCGCCGGCGCCGAAGCGGTCGTCGCCGCCGATCAGGGTCTCGCGCGGCAGCAGTGGCTGCACCGCGCTGGCGGGTGCCGGCGAGGCTGTCGTGGCTGTCGTCTCCACGGTCGCAGCGCGCGCCGGCACGCTGCGCTCGACCGGCTCGGCCAGCGTGTCTTCGGGCGCGTTGTCGCCAAACACCACCAGGCCGGCGGCCAGCACCAGCGCCGCGCCCATGGCGATGTGACGCGGCTTCATCGCGCCACTCCCGGCGTGCTGGCCAGGTAGAACGTCAGGCGCAGGCGCGCCTCGACGCCGGCATCGCCGATCGCGTCACGCCGAAACGCGACGTCGTCGAGCGAGGCATGCGGCATGGCGCGCAGCACGTCCAGGGCAAAGCCCCAGACTGCGCCGTAGCTGCCCTTGACCGGCAGGTTGACCTGGTAGGTCGTCAGTCTGGCGTTGCGATCCTGGGCGCTGCGGTATTCGCCCTGCGACAGCGTCAGGCCATGCCTGGCCGCCAGCGCGAACACGTCGCGCAACTGGCGCTCGACGCCGCGCGCGTCGCCCAGCGTGGCATAGAAATGCTGCAGGTTCTGGTCGCTGCTGGGCGGCGCCGCTGCAGTCGGCGCAGCGAGCGGCAACGGCGCGCGCGCCAGCCGCCGCGCCTGTTCGTAATCGCGTTCGAGTTGTTCGCGCGCCGGCAGCAGCGCCAGTTGCGCACCGAGCCCTGCCAGCAGCAGCGCGAACGTTGCCGCCAGCAGCGGATTGACGCGGCCCAGCGCCAGGCGCGCGCGCAGCAGCAGGCCGGCCGGGGTTATGCCCGACCTCACGCCCGACCCCATGTCCGCCTTCATGGCGCACCCCACTGGGCGCTGATCTGGAACCGCAGTGGACGATTCGGATCCTGTTCCATTACTTCATGGCGCGTCAGCACCACGCTGCTGAAGCCTTCCTCGGCCTGCATCCGGCTGACATACGCCAGCATGTCGTCGCTGCTCCTGGCTTCGGCCGTGATGCGCAGTTGGCGCCGTTTGGCGTCGGGTTCGAGCGACAGCAGCGCCACCGATGGCGGCGTGGCGCCGGCCACCGCTTCGGCCAGGTCGCGCCACGGCAGATTGAGTTGCATGACAGCGGCGTTGACGGCGCTGGCCTGGGCCGGTGCGATCACGATGTGCGGCGCGGGCGCGGCCGAGCGCTGCGTCAGCGGCGCCTGAGTCCGGGCGGCGGTGGCGGCCTGCAGCGCCGCCAGTTCGGCCTGGCGTTCGAGGTACTGCTGGCCCTGCCCTGCCGCCGTCGCCAGCAGCAGCACGATCGCCGGCGCCAGGAACACCAGCCGTGGCGGCGCGCGGAACAGGGTGCGGCGCAGGCCTGGCGGGGCGAAATCGATGCGGGTGCGTTTCATGCCAAAGCTCATCACGGGTTTCATGCGGCGCTCCCACTGCGCGCCAGGCGCGCCAGTTCGGACCAGCCATCGTCATCGGTCTCGAGCAGGCTGCAGGCGAACTTCAGCCGCCCCGGGCTGCTGGCCCACGCCAGCGGGACCGCGCCGCACAATTGCAATCGCTCGGGCCGGGCGGCGCCGACGCGCAAGGCTTCGCGCGCCACGTGGGTGTCGAGCCAGTCGCGGTCGGCGCCGCCCGGGATGGCGGCGCTGCGCACCGCCACCAGCGCCCTGCCCTCGTACGCGGCCAGCGTCAGCACGCCGCCATGGACCTGGCCAAACCAGGCGCCGGGCCGGCGTTCACGGCGCCAGCCATTGAGCGCGGCGACAAAGTGCGGCTGCACTTCGACCAGGTGAAAACGGTGTTCGCGCGCCGCCGCCGTCAGTTGTTCGAGCAGCACATTCGGCGCGGCGGCGGCCAGGAACGGGCGGTCGGCATCCCAGTCGGCGCTGATGCGCCACTCGGCGGGCGCGGCGCCGAACAGGTGCTGGAAGCGCAGCGCAGCCGCTGCCTCGAGGTCGGCCACGCGGGTGGCGCCCGGTGGCGGCGTCACCTGCCACAGGCGCAGCAACTCGTCGGCCAGCACCACCGTCACCGGCCAGCCGGCCAGCGGCAGGTCGGAGAACAGCATGCGCAGGCCCGGCGCCAGCGCATCCGGCGCGAACAGGTCGAGCGGCTGCTCGGCCAGGGCCAGCGGCGCGCTGCCGAACAGGCGTCCGATCTTGACCAGCGACAGCCCATTGGCGGCGACCCCGATGCGCAGCGATTGTCCGAGACGTCTACGCATGCAGGGTCACCCGCTTGATCTCGTCGAGCGTGGTCGCGCCGCGCCGCACCAGTTCGAGCGCGGCCAGGCGCAGGCTGCGGGTGCCGTTGGCATGGGCCGCGGCCTTGATGCGGCGGATCGGCTGCTTGTCGACGATCAGTTCGCGGATCTCGTCATTGAGCGTCAGGATCTCGGCAATCGAACGGCGCCCTTTGTAGCCGGTGCCGCGGCAGTCGCCGCAGCCCTTGCCGCGCATGAAGACGAAGTCTTCGGCCTCATCCGACTCGAGGTGCACCGACTTGAGTTCTTGCGGCGTCGGCGTATAGCGTTCAGCGCAGCGTGGACAGTTGGTGCGGATCAGGCGCTGGGCCCAGATGCCGTTCAGGGCCGAGACGAAGGCATATGGATCGATCCCCATGTGCGTGAAGCGGCCGAACACGTCGAACACGTTGTTGGCGTGGACCGTCGTCAGCACCAGGTGGCCGGTCAGCGCCGACTGCACCGCGATCTCGGCGGTTTCGCGGTCGCGGATCTCGCCGACCATGATCTTGTCGGGGTCGTGGCGCAGGATCGAGCGCAGCCCCTTGGCGAAGGTCAGGCCCTTCTTTTCGTTGACCGGAATCTGCAGGATGCCGGGCAGCTGGTATTCGACCGGGTCTTCGATGGTGATGATTTTTTCGCGGCCGTTGTGGATCTCGGTCAGCGCCGCGTACAGCGTCGTGGTCTTGCCCGAGCCGGTGGGGCCGGTCACCAGCAGCATGCCATACGCTTCCTGGGCCAGGCCGCGCAGCGTCACCAGCGAAGGCGCGTCGAAGCCGAGCGCCTCGAGCGTCAGCGCGCCATACGCCTCGATCATGGCGCGCTTGTCGAGGATCCGGATCACCGCGTCTTCGCCGTGAATGCTGGGCATGATCGAAACCCGCAGGTCGATCTCGCGCCCGCCCGCCTCGACCCGGAAGCTGCCATCCTGCGGCACCCGGCGCTCGGCGATGTCGAGTTCGGCCAGCACCTTGATGCGCGAGATGATGTGCTCGGCCAGCTCGACGCCGCCCACCGTGGTGGCGTGATCGAGCACGCCGTCGATGCGGTATTTGACGGCCAGGCCGCCGGCGGTGCTCTCGAGGTGGATGTCCGAGGCGCCGGCCTTGAGCGCGTCGTACAGCGTCGAATTGACCACCTTGACCGCCGGGCTGCCCGATTCCGAGACCGAGGCGAACGACAGCACCGAGGCGGTCCTGCCGTCGCGGCGTGCATCGCCCGCGCTGCCCACCAGCGAATCGACGGCGCGCGCCGATTCTTCCTGCTTCGACAGATAGGCCTGGATGTCGGATTGCAGCGCCAGGCACAATGCAAGCGGGCGGCTGGCGCTGGCGCGCGCCTGGGCTTCGAGCCAGGTCTGCAGATCAAGGTCGAACGGGTCGGCCAGCACTCCGCTCAGGCGCCCGTCGGGATGGCGCAGCAGCGCGCAGTGGCGCGACAAGGCCTGCGCCAGCGGCAGCAGGTCGAAGGCCGGCGCCAGTTCGAGCATCTGCGCGGTCTCGATCACGGTCAGCGCGAACGGCGCCGCCAGTTCGTGCACCAGCTGGCGCGGCGCGCGTCCCGTGATCGCTTCCAGCTCGGCGATCAGGCCGCGGCGCGAGTTGTTCGACAAGGCGCGGGCGCGCGCCAGCAGTTCAGGGCCCAGCGCCTGGTCAGGATTCAAGTCGACGTCGGCGTTCAAGACATATCCCCGGCAAGGTCAAAGATCGGCATATACAACAGCACCACGATGGCGCCCACCACCAAGCCGATCGCCGCCATCAGCAGCGGCTCGAAGGTGCGCGTGAAACGATCGATCCAGCGCCCGATCTCGCCATCGTAGAAGGCCGCCGACTGGGTCAGCATCGGCCCCATTTCGCCGGTGCGCTCGCCCACCCGCAGCATGCGCAGCGAGATCGGCGTGGTCAGGCCATTGGCTTCGAACGCGTGCGACAGCGGCTGCCCCGACTCGATGGCGGCGCGCGCCGCCTGCAGGCCCTTGCGCACGGCGCCCGACACCATCGGCTGCACGGTGTCGATGGCGTTGACGATGGTGATGCCACCTTCGCTGAGCATGCCCAGCGTCAGGTACAGGCGCGAGAGCTCGTAGATGCGGGCGCGCTCGCCGATTCCCGGCAGGCGCGCCAGCAGGCGCGCCACGCCGCCGCTGCGCAGCACATGGCGCACGCCGAACACCGCGCCGGTCACCAGCAGCAGCGCGCCGATGCCGATCGCCGCGCCATGACTGGAGGCGAACTGGCCCCAGTCCAGCAGCAGCTGCGACATCCATGGCAGGCTGCGCCCGGCGCCCTGGTACACCTCGGCGAACTTGGGCACCACGTAGCCGATCAGGAAGCCGCTCACGCTGCCGCCCACCATCAGCAGGATCACCGGATAGATCGAGGCGCTGACGATCTTGGCGCGCACGATGTCGATGCGCTGCTGGTAGTCGATGTAGCGTGTCAGCGCGCGCGGCAGGTCACTGGTGCCTTCGGCGGCGCGCACGATGCCGACATACAGCGGCGGGAACAAGGCCGGCTGCGCCGCCAGCACGCTGGAAAAGCGCTTGCCTTCGCGCAGGCCGCCGAGCAGGCGCTCGAGCACCTCGCGCGGACCGGGCGCGCTTTCTTTTTCAAGCAGGGCTTCCAGGCTTTCGACGATACCGAGGCCCGCATTGAGCAGCGCCAGCAGTTCCTGGCTGAACAGCACCAGGGACAGCTTGGGGCCGCGCGCGCGGGTCAGTTGCAGGCCGCCGCCGCGCGCCGGCTCGACCGTGCTGACGAACAGCCCGCGCGCCTCGACCTGGCGCCGCGCCTCGAGGGCGTCGGCGGCATCGACGATCAGGTTCGAGATCGACATGTCGGGCGCGAGGGTGCGAACGGCGAACTGCATGAAGGGCCCGTCGTGAATGCGCTGAGGCGTAGGAAGGCGTGACAGTGTAGCGGTGGCGCTTACTGCGACGAGATGTCCGCGTTGTCGCCGGTGCCGCCCGGCTGGCCGTCCTTGCCGAGCGAGAGGATCTCGTATTCGGCGCGGCTACCCGGTGAGCGGTACTGATAGGCGTTGCCCCACGGATCGGCCGGGACGCCCTTCTTCAGGTAGGGGCCGTTCCACTTGGCGCCGGCGCTGGGCGGCGCCGCCATCAGTGCGTTCAGGCCTTCTTCGGCGTTCGGATAGCGGCCCACATCGAGCCGGTAGGTGTCGAGCGATTTGTCGAATGCTTCGATCTGGGCCTTGGCAACCGTGACTTCGGACTTGCCCAGTTGCGAGAAATACTTGGGGCCGACATACGCGGCAAGCAGGCCGATGATGACGATCACCACCAGCAGTTCCAGCAGGGTGAAGCCCGCGCCGCGGCGTTGCAGAGTGCGTGCGGCACAGCGTTTCGTAGCACAAACCATCAACCGACTCCTAAATTGCTTCCGTGAAGAGCATTGCCAATCAAGGCTACCACGCAGCTCGACCGGTCGACAACTCTTCTTTGCAAAAAACCATGATCCACGAACCAGGGAAATGGCAGTTTATTACAAGCCATATTGGTTAATAAGGAGAAACGGTGCAAATTACATACGCATGACATTTGCTTCCATACGGCACGTTTTCATAGACAAATTCGAATTTAATTCGATAAAGATGCGGCAAGTCAAAATTATCGTTGTTAAACTTTTTTACACTTTTCTTGTTTCCATTGATATATTTCTCATCAACCTGAGCACTCAGGTTGCCAAAACGCTGTGCCCCGCCCTATCAAGGCGAGAGAGAAATTTCAAATATAAAGGCAGATCATGATCCGGAAATCGCACGTGGCAGCACCCCTCGGCAGCACCCTCACCAAATTCATCGGCGCCACCCTCGGCGCGGTCGCCATCGCGGCCCCGGCCCAGGCCGGCGTGATCGGTTTCGAAACCGGCTACGGCATGGCGTTCGGCAGCGGCGAAACCTATAGCGAAGCCGGCTTCAACCTGCTGTTCGAAGCGTTCGACTCCAGCGCCGTCGGCACTGCAGTGGGTTCGATTCTGGATGGGACCGACCCGACCGCATGCGTGGACATGGCGTGCCCGGTCGGCAACGAGGGCCAATACTACGGCGCGTTCAACGACAGCATCATCTGGATCAATTCCGGCACCGCCGGCCAGCGCTTCAACGTCAAGTCGTTCGACGCCAGCTTCATCGGCGCCGACCCGAACCTGGCCAGCTATCCGATCTACGCCGGCCTGCTGCGGATCCAGGGCTGGCTCGCCGATGGCAGCTCGACCTACACCGATTTCCTGCTCGACCGCCCGGGCCAGACGGGCTTTGACTTCGGCAGCTATCTGGCGCCAAGCGCCTTCAGCAGCCTCGATTTCGTCCAGGTCGCCATGTTCGGCTTTACGTGCAATGCCGCAGGCAGTTGCAATGCTTTCACGACCAACCGCGGCCAGTTCGCGCTCGACAACCTGGAACTGACGGCCGTGCCGGAACCGGCCAGCGCGCTGATCTTCGGCCTGGGCCTGGCCGGCCTGATCGCCGGCGCGCGCCGCCGCAAGGCCTGAAGCGCGTCCAGAACGCCTCGTCGTGCACTAAAAAATCGAACAAGCGAACCGAACAAGGAATCACCTCATGAAACTCCGTCCACTTTCCGCAGCGTTGCTGCTTGCACTGTCCAGCGTGACGCTTGCGGCCCACGCCGACGACGTGCGCCGTGCGTATGTCGTGCAACTGGCCGACAAACCGATCGCGTCGTATGACGGCGCCGTCTCCGGCCTGGCTGCGACCCAGCCACGCGCCGGCCAGCGGCTCGACCTGAATACCCAGAGCGTGCAACTGTACAACGGCTACCTGGAGCAAAAGAAAGCCGTGGTGCGCAACGTCGTTGCCAGTGCTCCGATCCTGCACGAATACAGCGTGGTCCTGAACGGCTTCACCGCCATGCTGACCGACGCCGAAGTGCGCGCCCTGATCGGCCGCACCGACGTCGTCGCCGTCACCCCGGACACGGCGCGCGAACTGACCACCACCTACACCCCGTCGTTCCTGGGCCTGGACAAGCCGGATGGCCTGTGGGCCCAGCTGGGCGGACGCACCAAGGCCGGCGAAGACATGATCATCGGCATCGTCGATGGCGGCGTCTGGCCGGAACACCTGTCGTATGCCGACCGCGTCGACAGCAACGGCAAGCCGACCTTCGACAACAGCGCCGCCGTGGCCTACGATGCGCCGCCGTCGCGCTGGAAAGGCGACTGCCAGACCGGCAATGGTTTCACCGCCGCCAATTGCAACAATAAACTGATCGGCGCCCAGTACTTCAACAGCAGCTTCAAGGCCAGCGGCCGCACCCCGCACTGGACCGAATTCGTCGATTCGCCGCGCGACTCGATCGGCGGCACCACCGGCGAAGGCGGCCACGGCACGCACACCTCGACCACCGCCGGCGGCAATGCCGGTGTCGACGTGATCATGAGCGGCGTGAACGTGGGCGCGATGTCAGGCGTGGCGCCGCGTGCCCGCGTCTCGTCCTATAAAGTGTGCTGGACCTATCTCGATGCGGCCGAGTTGAGCGGCCGGCGCAACGCCTGCTTCACCGGCGACAGCGTGGCGGCGATCGAAAAAGCCGTGGTCGACGGCGTGCACGTGATTAACTTCTCGATCAGCGGCGGCACCAGCATCACCGACCCGGTCGAACAAGCCTTCTTCAATGCCGCCAACGCCGGCGTGCTGGCGGTGGCCTCGGCCGGCAACGACGGTCCAGGCAACCAGGTCGCGCACATCAGCCCGTGGCATGCCACCATCGGCGCCTCGACCCACAACCGCGAGCTGCAGGCAGACGTGGTGCTGGGCAATGGCCAGCGCTTCACCGGCGCTTCGATGAACGCGATGCCGCTGCCGAACGCACCGCTGATCACCGCCGAAGCGGCGGCCTTTACGGGCGCCGATGCCGCTCGTGTCTCGCTGTGCTACAGCGCCACCGAGAACGGCGGCGCGCCGGTGCTCGATCCGGCCAAGGTGGCGGGCAAGATCGTGGTCTGCACGCGCGGCACCAACCCGCGCGTCGACAAGAGCCTGGCCGTCAAGCAAGCCGGCGGCGTCGGCATGGTCCAGGTCGACAACGGCGCCGGCCTGGTGGCCGAAGTCCACTCGGTGCCGACCGTGCACGTCACCGCCGAGCAAGGCGCCGCGATTCGCGCCTATATCAACGCCAACCCCGATGCGTCGGCCTCGATCACCAAGTTCGTCGTCGGCACCTCGGCGGTGAAGGCGCCGATCATGGCCAACTTCTCGTCGCGCGGCCCGAACCGCTACGACGCCAACGTGCTGAAACCGGACATGACGGCGCCAGGCGTGGATATCATCGCCGGCGTGTCGCCCGACCTGACGCTCGAGCAGCGTGACGACCTGATCAACGGCACCCTGGTGCCGGGCGTGGCCTTCGCCTCGTACCAGGGCACCTCGATGTCGGCCCCGCACGTGACCGGCCTGACCGCCCTGCTGCGCCAGGAGCATCCGACCTGGACCCCGGCAATGGTCAAATCGGCCATGATGACCACCGCCACCGACACCTTCCCTGACGCGCTCACCGGCGACGTCCGCGGCGTGCTGCCATTCGCCCAGGGCGCCGGCCACATCAACCCGAACCGCGCCGTCGACCCGGGCCTGGTGTACGACATCGCGCCAAGCGACTATCGCAAGTACATGTGCGGCGCCGGCATGACCGCCCAGTGCGCCGGCGGCCAGATCGCCGGCTACGAGCTGAACCTGCCGTCGATCGCAATCGGCAACGTGCTGGGCGCGCAAACCGTGACCCGCACCGTGACCAACGTCGGCGGCAGCGCGGCGACCTACCGCGTCAGCAGCACCATGGACGGCTTCAGCGTCCAGGTGAGTCCATCGACGCTGACCATCCCGGCCGGCGGCAGCGCTTCGTACACTGTCACGCTGACCCGCGGCAACGCAGCGGCGAATGTCTGGAAGTACGGCTCGCTGACCTGGACCGACGGCACCCACACGGTGCGCAGCCCGATCGTGGCCCGTTCCGGCAAGCCAGTGGTGGCGCCAGCCTTCATCTCGAGCGACAAGGCCAGCGGCAGCAAGGCGATGAGCATCACCACCGGCTTCGCCGGCAAGATGAGCGCCGTGGTGGGCGGGCTGAAGGAGATCGTGCGCACCGCGTCGTCGGTCGGCAAGGCGCCTGCCAGCGCAGTTGCCTCGATCGATGCCATGGGCGCAGCCTGCATGCGCGGCGGACCGGGCGTGAATGTCTTCCCGGTCAGCTTCACCAGCGCAACCATGGCGGCGCAGTTCGAGACCTTCAGCCGCGACACCTCGGGCAACGGCAACGACGACCTCGACATGGTGATGGTGAATTCGGCTGGCGTAGTGGTGACCTACTCGGCCGCCGATGGTTCGGACGAAGCGATCACGGTGCCGGCGCCAGCGCCAGGCAACTACCGTGTGTGTGTGATCGGCTACAGCACCGTGAATAACGCTCCCGCCACCTACGGCTTCCATTCGGTCGTCGTGAACACGTCCGACAAGGGCGGCAACTTCAAGGCACTGGTGCCAGCCCAGGTGTATGCCGGCGGCAAGGCGACCATCCCGATCAGCTGGTCGGGCCTGGCGAGCAACAAGCGCTACCTCGGTGCAGTGCGTTTGCTCGACAACCAGGGTGTGATCGGCGCTACCACCGTCGTGCAAGTCGAAACCAACCAGCCGATCCCGGTTGCCGAGGGTGGTCAGCGCGCCAAGACCAGGGACACGGGTATTTGATATCAGGAAGGAACGGGGCCGATGTGGCCCCTGCCCGGACCAAACTGCGCGCCTCGGCGCGCAGTTTTTTTTGGTTCGAAAAAATGTGCAGGCTGTATCAGGCGGTCTTTTTGACAGCCACCGGCGAGGCGCCGGCCTGGTTATGGAATCAGACGGCGGGCGACGACGCGCCCAGCTGGCAAGCGCCTGCCACGCACACGGCGCCCGGATCGGGCATGTGGCGGCAGGTCGACATTTCGCCGCTGCTCTTGATCTGAGACTGGCGCTCGGCCTTGTAGCGTTCGGCCACTGCCAGCAGTTCGCGCTCGTTCGTCTTGAGCGTGGACCATGGCAGATATTCCTGCGGACCGCCGCAGGCCAGCGCGCCGACCGGCAGCGTGCGGCACTGGCTGCTGTCGCTGCAGGACGCAGTGCCGATCAGGCGTCGAATGTCGGCGACCGCGCTGCCGCCAGACGGGGCAAGCGGGGCTGCCGCAGGAGCAGGCTGGACGGCCTTGGGATCGTGTGCCTGGGAGGTGCACGCAGTGCAAGCGAACAAGAGAATGAGGGCGAGTTTTTTCATGCGCTCATCTTCGCGCGCACATCGGGTGTGGTCAAGCGAATCACATCTTGTCGTTCTGGATTTCAAGAGGTCCATGTCGAGCAGCTCTGCTGTAGCGGAGAAACCACATTTCCCGACGTGCCGGACAACGCCCGCCTCTGCAGCCGAAAAATTTCCACAATGAAATGTCAGAGAATTTTCTTATACTGCGGCAACCTTCCCCGTTTCGCCGAATATTGTTCAGAATTTTCTGTTCGCAAATGTAATAAATTGGCGCAAGGAAATACTTTCTCACTACAATAAGTTCATTGCAGCCGAGCTTTTTTTGAGTCCACCGTGAATATTTCGATCTCCCCCACCCTCGCCGCTTGTGCTTTGGCCCTGGTCTTGAGCGCTTGTGGCGGCCAGCACGATGTCGACGCCGCGAGCGCATCGGCCGGCAGCGTCGTCGCCAGCCCGATCCCGGCAACCGGCAGCGCCAGCCCCGAGCCGACCTCGACAGTAACGCTTGCGTCGGCCGCGGCCGCTACCCGGGTGCCGCCCCGGATTGCCGCCAATATGCCCGAACCGGACTGCGCCGCTGAAGCTTGCAGCAGTCTGCGTATCATCGACGGCAACGCCGAAGCCTGGCGCATCGACGCCCCGCGCCGCGCCGCGCTGGCAGCCGGCTTCTGATCCGCCCTGGCCTTGGCGCCTCGTCAGCGGCTGGCTGCGCGGGCGGGCA
>Ga0308160_10006866_pt1 | contig 11454 bp, 12 predicted proteins | sample PhyFR1_FD_201036 | JGI IMG/M metagenome (GOLD analysis project Ga0308160, IMG submission 201036) | Phyllosphere microbial communities from UC Gill Tract Community Farm, Albany, California, United States - DLSLF.R1 | ecosystem: Host-associated > Plants > Phyllosphere > Unclassified | place: USA... | reverse complement strand
CCAGCGATGTATCTCCTTTGCGCCAATTGACGGGTGGCGTCGAAGAACTAACCGGACCACATCGGACATTCTGTCTCCCGAGTTTCACGATGGTGGGGATTCCACTTTCTTCGCAACCTCGAGATTTGAGGTGATCCAACGTGAAGTTAACACGTGATTCACTGTCCGGGAGTTTCCTGGCTTTGTTCATCTCTTCGCCCTCGAGATTGAGCCCCCAGAAGAGGAACGACTCTGAATCGTCAGATTCCGCGTCGTTTTGTGCTTTCAACTCATATACAGCACAAAAACCAGCAATACCTCGAGTAAGAAACATGATCGAGCCACGTTGTCGAAGCGTTTCGGGGAGTTGATTGTAGACATCGTTCGGTATGGCGCACCGGCCCTGAATCACACCTTTAGGCATGATCGTCTTGTTATCAATTTTGAAGATTTGGTTTACCTATACGGCGGTCGTCCACAACGACACAGGTCGATTAGTATCTTACTTGTGGTCATGAAATGGTATCGACCCATACCTTACTGCGCGAACCATCAGCAGCGATCACGATCTGACAGTCACAAAGCATGACTTGAGCGCTGACAGAGTGATTAGAGACGATGTTCCCTATATCAGACTTACATCACAAACTGATTCGAACCCATCTTCAAACTTGCAGATCCACTCTGTTGTGTCACCTGAGAAGCTCTTGACGCAGTCAACAAGGGTTCTGTCCCACTGGACAGCTTTTCGCTGTGTAGGCACGCGTAGGAGGTATTCTTTCAGCGCTTGACGCGGAACTGCGCGGCTCTTTGGGTAGAGTTTGAGGTCGTTCAGATGAACTATAGGCCGTAAGGAGATGGGATCAACCAAAGAGGGTGCTCGTGACAACTCTGTTGGGCAATATCATGGGCAGGATGTTGAGACACTTCGGTGTGGACAGGTATGACGGCAATGAGTCTGAGCTTACCTTGCCCCCATACCGCGGCTAATTCTGAGTATGATTGGGCATCTAGACAGCCTCTCAGCCCTGTAATACCATCTTCTCCCAAGCGGATTTGATAGCCTCCCCGTTCAGAGCTGAAACCTGTATCGTCCCTCTCAAATACGGTAACCTCGTATCGATGCTGCGGATCATGCAACAGAGCATTGGCGAGAGCGAGGCCTGCAAGGCCTGAGCCGATGATATGAACACGGATTGGCATCGAACTTTATTGAAGGGTTTCGCGGCTGCTTGATGGTGAATATTGATAGCGCTCCAAATGCCAAAAGGGCAAAAGTCTCAAAGTCACGCTATGGGACATTTTCACTTCTATTTGTACTACGAATTGAGCAAGCGATTGCTCCTGAACCGCGCGTGAGTGTGTCTGCGTTCGCAAACTTGCTTGCACATGCATTTGCGGGGCGGTGTCCCGCAATGATCCCCGAAGTAAAGGGTTACCCCGGACAAGGTGTTCTCCTGCGCAATCGCCGCGGCGGTAAGCGATAACTCCGTTCTCCGGTGGGTCGATTAGGAGTCTTCATATTAATCCCGGTGGGGTCGTCAAGAACGTATGCGGCTCGAAGGTAGCAACTACCTATCCACTCCGTCCCTTGGGCCGGTCTGACAGTCTCAACTCGATTAAAGGGCATCGAAGTCGACGCAGGCCAATCGCGCAATGATGACAATGGACTGAGCGCGCGCGACTTCGCCTGCACATGATCACTCGCTCGATAGTCACCTAGCTATACTGAGACCACAACATGCCTACCACTCTCGAGTTCTTCGGTGCCACCACCTTCCGTATTAGAACCTTGGATGATTACGTGTGAGTGTCGCGAATACATGACGCATACTTTTTCCCATACAATTGTGGCTCATTGCGAACCTTTATGCGCATTGGGTTCGTGTCTACCGACAGAATCTTCCATGACACGTGGCTGGACCGGCCCAGCAACTTGCCCAGTACTCTTAAGGAAGAGGAGGTGAAACAAGCTGACATTATCTTGATCAACCATGCGCATTTTGACCACTGTAAGATGACCGCTTTTTTGACAGCCTGCAACGGTCGTGTCAGCTTACACGATACGTGTCTTTCTTTCAGTACCGGGAGCTGATACGATCGCCAAAAATACCGGTGCCAAAGTGATCGCGAACGCCGAAGCTATAAGGGGTACGTCGAATTGTCTTGAAACTCAATCCTCTCGATTGATTTTGACATTGCCCATTTCGTGACTTCCTAAATTATAGTCTTACGCAATCGAGGTGTTCCCGAATCACAGCTATTAGCCGTGGCAGGGGGCGAGAGGATCCAGTTGGATAACGGGATCGTGATAAGACCTTACCCTGGATTGCATTGTCTGATGCCCTTCGCACGTACGTCTGGAAATCGTCGACGTCAACATCAAAGCACTCTTTTATGTCCGCGTTTCCTTACGGTTTGTTCATGCGTTACCAGACGGCGAGGTGCCAGACTTTTTGCCAACAGACTATCGATACGAAGGCTCGAGACTTCAATCGCCAGCTGATATCACCGAGAAGATGACGAAAGGTAAGATCAGGGAGTACGTGAATGCTCCAAGTATAGAAGAATTGATGTTTCCTTTTATTGGCTCGTCAACAGGTCTTGGCGGTATCCGACAGGTTCCCGATGATAAACTGCCGAATGACGATTTTCGAGCTTTCAAAGTCTATATGACGGAGAACTGGGATCGCTTCAGTCTTTGGGATGGAGGCTGTATGATGTACAATGTAGGCCTATTTTCAATACCAAAGGGTAATATTTGGTGAGCTGCTAACACTAAAGTTGGCTGTAATTTTGATCATGCCAAATCAGGTGGAGATACCAGGGGAGGGCACTGTAAGTCGTCGATACGTACCCCGACACTACCTGTTCGGTACTGATGCCGACTGATCTCGGCATCTCTGGTCTGATTAAAGATCCTCATAAACGGTCATTGTGGCGCTTATCAGGGGATCCTCTCCAGCCTGGAACCTAAGCCCGATGTGGCTATCCTCGCGATCGCTGGTCAACCATGCGTTAACGGCGGCGGCTACAGCGGGACCGTCTCGGAATTCATCGTCGATTGCATACACCGACTAGGAGAACCGAAACAGGTGGTCTGGGCACTGCACGATCGGTCACCCATTCCGCCATACTACATCGACTCACGGGCATTAGATGAGGCCGTCAAAAAAGAGACTACGAGCGAGATATTGACTTTGCACCATGCCGTACCTGCGCGTATCTTTGTTTCCTCTCCCTGATGCGCTCAAGTGGCGATGCATCCAACCACCTGGTGACCGCTGAGGATTGATCAGCCAGTCCATCTTGTACTCGAAGACGATGCACTTAGCCTTCTGATGAACATTGTAAAACCCGGAAAGTTATGCCCCTCATGACCCTTTCCTCGTCGTCCGTAGTCCCCCTTACAGATGTACCCTACTCCGCTCCAGGACGCTACGAAAGGAAGAAGGTAGGACAAAGCAGCCCAGGATCGCCGCTGTCCTTCTTAAGCTATTGGGAGCAATGGATGAACCGTTTCTTGATTCTAACGAAGGGTGAAAGCTCACAGCCATTTACTAAACATTCTGCGCACATGTAAGTTTCTCACTCAAAGGTTGAGACGGTCTACTGTAGGTCATGAGACCTTCTTTTAATGAACCACGCCGACATAGGGGAATCGGAATCTTTAAGACCGCTGAGTGTGATAAACTGGCAATCTGCTGAAGGTTCCGCCTTCACGTGACAACAAGGCGTTGATCTCACAAACTGAAAAACTCAACCATTTCGATATCCCGAGTTGCTCTCCAGGTGAAACATATCTTGAATGGATGGACGCACAAAGGATGCTCTTCTCTCCATCGTTCATCTGGCTGAGACGAAGGAAACAAAATGAATTTCCTCCTCGATCGATCTTGAATCGTTCGAAGCTCGTGCTGCACCCTTTCCTGATCTGGCAAGGGAACTGATACCTTCCACTGAAGTGAACTAGCCTCTCGCTTACCGGGAAGGCGCAAGACCTTAATTCTGATGGTCTCGTGACCCGAGAAAACGACCTTGAAGTCAAATTTGCTCAGCCCTATTTTCAGCTGCTCGGCTCGAAAGCATTCGCAAATCCCGTCAGTCCAGGCCATTCCATATGCTAAGCCTTCAGATATGGGCCTACCTCATCTCTCAAATTGTTCCTCTTCTTCTCGTTGTATCCCATATGCAAAGGGGCAGTCCAGGCAAGCTCTACAATGGCAGCTACAGCCTCACACTGGTTGCAAGATAGTAAATGGTCTTGCTGATACGCATCTTGATTGGCAGCAAACTTGGAGGATGCGGGAAACGAGCTAATTAATGTCCAGATGTCTTGTCTGCTGGTCAGAGCTGACGCATCGGGTAGAGAAAATGGCGCTACTGCTTCTACAGTGCTACTATAGTCGACGGTAGTCTGGACTGTCCTGCCGGGATTGGAGGAAGTGAAGGAATTTCGAATGGAAGTCCAAGACAGCATGATCGAGCTATTCGGTGCTCGATGTTGTCAAATACGATGGGTCGTGAGCGGATTGGATGGACAACGAGGGCATTAGAGCACTCCTAGACATATATAGCGAAGTTCTCGGTGGCAATCGCTCAAGATCTCCACATTCGAGAAGCTATCAACGCCATAGAATTCAGGTTCCGACACCCCCTTCTCGCGAGGCCCGCTAGAAGCGATCTAAGACGAAATTTCTCAGGCCAATGCTGACGGAGTTGCAAATTCACATTAGGCGGAAGGGGTAAGTAAGACTCGACGTCGCTAGATTGAAACGATGCATCATAATCATAGTTCTCAAGACAGAACAAATCCAAGTCCCGGTTACATCAAACCCACGCGAAACGCAATGCATGCGACGATTCAGTCTATCGTGCTCAGGGCTCGCAACCTTTGGGTAATATGCGGCCCGGCTTATATGGTTTGATGTGTAGTGGTAGCCTAGAAGAGTCATAGAAGACCGCTCAAGTTCGAACAAGACACTGCAGATCAGATTGCCTTGAGGCTGAACCATCACTTACTCGAGCAAAGTTGGGATCCGCGGAACTCGCCTTCTTTCTCGACTGCTACGGTATGACTATTACATGGAAACCACCCGTCATCGACACATTACGCTCATGAATATCACCTGCGAAGACCTTTCCAGCAAAGTTTTGATGGGAATAGCTAGATGTCTATATTCAAGTCCCTTCAGGAGACGCATAGCGCACGACCATCCCGGTGAACTGTTGCCATCATCCGCGTCCTGTTCCACTTAAGGTCTTCAAGCCCATCGCTGTAAGTCATGACCGGACTCGAGGCAAGAGTGTGCTAGAAGGTGAAAAGCTCGGGGCAGAAAAACTGGTTCCGAGCTGTCCAAGATTAGGACGCGCGTGCTTCTCTTGAGGGCGTGTTCTAGGATATCTCAATCCGTCTCTGTAAACGCAGTCACACGAATTCAGAAATCAAGGTGGATAGCATAAGCGTCGTTTGCGTCTTCATACAGCTCGAGAGTTCTTGCTTGTATTAAATTTGGTGAGAGTGGATGCGCTCTGAACTCTTTGAATCTAGTTCCCGAGGAGTCGAAAGCAGAAGACGCCATGTATCAGAGAGCTCTGTTGACATGGCGATCTGCTAGTACGCCCGTAATTCTCGTCTCCAGCTCGCGAGTCCTCCTTTGAGACGCCAATCCAGGGTTGTCTGACGGAATCTGGAATTTCAAGCACAGAGAAACTGCCTAATTTCAATCATCGAGAGACCACTTGACATCCTCCGAAGAGAAACTCGTAGTCTGCAACAAACCCGTGGGCAAGGTGCTTGTAAGTTGTCAGTTGAGGTGTCTGAGGCCACAAAGACGATCGTCATAGCTGGATCGTCAGCTGGTAAGCCTATCGTCCCATTGCATAGTCTAACGGCTGTCTGCATGGTCATACTGAAACATTGTCAGACCCCAAAGTGATGCAACGAACCTATTTGTTTCTTCAATCGAGACACGTAATACGCAAAACGGTCACGTCGCCTCCACGAGATCGCTGGACGACTTCGAGCTGAAAAGATCTACCTGATGGGAATGTTACCGAATCTATGGTATCGGACCGGAAGATGTACTCGTCTCCGACATCTTCGTTCTTCCAAGAAGAGAGAAGTTGAAGCAGCGTCGGAGCCGGTCCTACCAAATACCAACGCGTGAAACAATGCTTTCTCTCAGATTCGCGAGCGGCATCTTCATCCAGCGAGACCTGAACAATCTTTCGAGGAATCGCCAGGCGAATAGACTCGCCGCAATGTTGTAACTGTCAAACAGAGGTGATGAAATCAGCGGAGTGGACGACGAACGCGCGGACGATTCGAGAATGATTCGATGTTGACTTTAGCTTTGCGTTCGTCCCACGATATTCTTAGGCTTTCTTTCGCATCGCTTTCTGCTTCAGGTCGGACAAGGACAATCGCAGAGTCCACAGAGATGAAAAGTGCCTCGATTTTCCGGTCCAATGACTCAATCCGTCTGTCGACCCTGAATGTCTCATCGAGCGGACTGCCGAGTGCGAAATTGCTCATCGATCTCTGCATCAGTCTTGGAAAGGACTTGATCGAAGCAAGCAGGGGAGAGGATGAAACAGAGTCTCCATGAGATGAAGCAGCACTCGCAGCCCATGGTGCCGGCTGTCTGAAGTTCAGACGATGTAGTGTGGGACTTCGTGGGCTGTTGAATGGGGGTGTAGTCGTGCTTTGCTGGGTAGCTTCCAAGCTCACTGGGCTAGTCTGTCTCAGAGTCCGAAGATCGTCATCCATCGGTGGGATGGCCCACGAGAAGACTTCAGTATGTGAAAAAGTCTGGCGAGCATCTCTTGATCCTGGGGCTGACTCTGTGTCAATTGCAAGCGACGCCTGGGATGACCTGTGCATGGCCTGCATCCGGCGCAACCCGTCTGCGAAACTGTTGACTTGGACCGTTTGGGGACTGCGAGATACGCTACCATCATCACTGTAATCAACCATTGCGATCCAGTTCGTGAGCTTCTCAAGTGAAGCGAGTTACGATATCGACTGCATGGAAATGGGTCAAAGAAAATCGACTCAGTGGATTGGCTGTCGTATATGTATTGATATATGCGTCTGACTGCTAAAGACATCTGCACTATTGCGTTCAATGAACGACAGTTATGTCCCTGACAAGGCAAGGCTCGAGAATAAATCTTTTCATAACGTTTGCGTGCCTTGTGAAACGCTTGAAAGGTTCAACGCCTCCCGCGCGTCGAGGCTTTGCTGTGCCAGTTCTTGCACAATCAACATGAACTCCGCGCGGCGGTTGCCCCTTGAAACAGGCTTCCGAGATTGCGAGACCGCTGCTACATTAGTAAGGACCAGAGAAGCGCCGGGACCAGCCACGCCAGCTGAGCGATCACCGCTGCATCAAAGACATCTCTACACTGGATAATCAATCGCTAGCGTTGGAGTGAATGCCTAGGCCGAGGCAAATTTCGTACAGGAATTGGTGACTCAGCCGACGCGTGGCGCGGAACACCTACCTCAACCTCGGCCATCACGCCTTGATCGTTGCTTTATTGCATATTTCGACGAATCAACCGATTAGCTTGATACTCGCAGCAGCCGACACATTAGCGTCCTTGCATTGAGGCGCAGGTCAAGCACACATGGATTCATATATATTTCCTCTTTTGCTGACCTCGCTCTGCGCTTCTAAAACAGGTCATCACAACTGATTACACATCACGTACGGACAGTGATTTGACTTGACTCCGCCCGAGACTGCTCAAAGGTTGGAAGTCATGGGAGTCTGGGGCCAGGCGCTGGTAGAAGATGATGTGGGGATCAGCACCATTGCTACAACTTGGCTTCTCGAAGCAGACCACTTACTATCCATCGTTCGACCGCTTGAATCCGTACTTGCCCGTGAACTCGTCGATCTGCTTGGGTCCTCGAGATCCGTAAGGGTACTCCTCTGGCTTGGGAGCCTCGCCATCCTTGCCGTCGATCCAGTGCAAGATCGGGGTGAAGATCTGGGGCGACAGATTCATCAGCTCGAAAATTTCAGATTCCGACCAAAGCCATCGGCACTCACCTTCCACGCAACGTCCAACTCGTCGTCTCGCACAAAGTTGGAGTGATCACCCTTGAAGGCGTCCAAGATCAACGATTCGTAGGCCTCGGGGATTTTGGCCTCCGAGAACCTAGACTTGTAGGTCAAGTCGAGCTCGGTAGGGATGGCTCGGGTGATCAAACCAGGGGTCTTGGTGTTGAACTTCATGTAGATGGCTTCAGAAGGCTGGATTCGAATGACGAGCTCGTTTCGTGCGACGTCCTCGAAGATTCCGGCGGTGACATCCTTGTACTGAATTCGGATCTCGACCTTGGCTTCGTTGAGAGCTGTGGCGGGGAAGACAGAAGGGCGTCAGAAAGACCGTTTGCTGCAACCCACTGTACGACTTACCCTTTCCGGCCTTCATGATGAAGGGAACTCCCTCCCACCTGGGGTTGTTGATCCACAAGGTCAAGGCTGCGAAGGTAGGGCAGACGGATCCCTTGGGCACGGTGTCGTCCTCGAGGTAACCAGGCTTGCCGTTGGCACCGACGTATTGACCGAGCAAGGTGTCCTCACGTGCGATTGCAGGGATGCATCGGAGGACCTTGACCTGTGCGGCAGAGAGATAGGGTCAGCTACTGGAGGAAACGTTGTGCGTTCCATTCGGTCGCACCTTTTCGTCACGGACGTCCTCGGCGCTGAAAGAGACGGGCCTCTCCATTGTCAACAAGGACAAGGTTTGCAACAAGTCTGATCGCAAGCCTGATGGTCAGCCCGCGCTCGCGTCCTCACGACCATCACGCCTGGAAACCTACGGTTTTGACAGATATCCCTGATGATACCAAACTCGTCAAAGTAACCTCCTCGACCCTCGGTTCCAAACGGCTCCTTGAACGTGATCTGAACGTTGCTGATAAAGTTCTTGTTGAAGCTGCTCTCCAGCCAGACGTTTCCGAACCTCAACAACAAGACGTTCTTGACCATCTCCTTTCCAAGGTAGTGATCGATTCGGAAAGTCTCGTCCTCGCTCCACTCTTCCTTGAGCGCGGTCATCATCTCTCGACACGAGTCGGTGTCCTTTCCAAAGGGCTTTTCGATGATGATTCGGTTGTCTCCCTTGGTCGAGTAACAGTTCTTCTTGAGTCCCTTGGCGACGACGGTAAAGACGCTAGGGGGCAAAGCCATGTAGAACAATCGGTTAGGGTTCTTGACCCCACGCTCGGATTCGACCTTTTCGAGCTCCTTCAAGAGGGCCTGGAAACCGTCGTCCTTGTCGTAAGCACCGGCGACGTAGGACGAGATGGAAGTGAACTTGTCGAGGGCCTTTTTGTGAGCGTCCTTTTCTTCCTGAGAAGCCTTGTCGTCGGGTCCCTTGATGTTTCCGATCTGTCGACCGTGGAAGTCGTCGTCGGTCATTTCTAGACGAGCGGGCGGCGGAAGAGCGAAGTGTTGAGTATGACGGCCGGGGCGACTTCTTGTAGCCCGACTTGACACTCACTGGTCCTGGCATATCCGATAATGTGCAAATCCTCCGGCAAATGTCCCTCTCGGAACAAGTTGAACAAGGCGGGGAAAGTCTGCGAGGGGGGTAGGAACGATGTGTGGGTGTCAGCTGCGTGTTGCGATCGTTTTGTGAAGTTTCGAGCGATTCCAGGGGAGTAGAGAAAGAGGCGCCTGGATGTCGACTGGATATCGATTGGGACGTCCAAAGGAAAAGACTCGTGCGAGGGCTATCTTTACACCATTCGGGTATTTCCATCATTCCTCGCCTACTTGAGGCTTCTCGATCCGCCTGAAGTCTTCCTGATGCGCCGTCCTCCTGTCCATCATCAGGTCCACAGCGTCTTCCTCCCGCGTACCATTCTTCTCCCTTTTCATCGCTCGCACGACAACGAGCCTCTCATTCGCAGACTCGAGCAAATATCTCCTCTACCCCCCACCAAACGCAGGTCCTTCCGAAGGTCCTCGCAGTCAACCAAGATCGACCCGGCCCCTCAACGCTCGACACGCCACCCGGTGACCCAGTTATTTCCCCACAGACCGGCTCGAAGCGGAACAGACGTAATCCGAAGAAGCGAAGACTAGGCGCGGAGGCTCACCTTTTTCTTGGCCAAATCACCCGAGGCTCCGAGGACTATTGCGTTGAGGTCGGGTTCGGACCATGTCCGTGAGATCCGGATAGGAAGTAGGGGAGAGGGAAAGAAGGTGGGTCCAATGTGCGAAACGATTGAAAGGGCAAGATTGAGTTACAGAGAGATGCATGAAGAAGAAAGGGTAGAGTGAAGAAGATGTCAGCGATCCTCGTCCGACCGAATCGGTCTCCAGTCGTCAGAAGCCTTCAGGCGACCCAAGCAAAGCATCCCCAGCACCTAATTCAGACCACAAAAAGCCCCCTTTCGAAGCATCACGATATCCAACCGAGACTGAACAAAAACCAAAGACACGAACCACCCTCATCTCCCGCGATCCGCAACGCACCAAATCGACCAACGCCTCCTCTCAACCCCCAACTAAGTCGGTTTCGTTCGTGGTTTTCCCCCCGAAAACGTCATCCTCCCCCAATCCTACCTCTATCGAGGCGGGATCGACTTGATCTCCGATCCTCGACCATCGACGCCCGCAGGACCGACACACGCCTCGACCCCGGAGAAACCCCTAACCCGGGTTTAGGTAGTGACGGTCTCATGGGTCTGTCGAAACGATTTCCGAGGGGTTTTCGGGGAGACGTTTGTCCGTTTGAAGGCGATTTTGACGGCGGTTTTCACAGCCGTTTATAAAGGCGTCCTCCACGCATTTTAAAAGGCAACTTCAAAGTCACCTCAGAAAGGACTGACGGGTTGAGCCGTTAAGGTGTACAGTACTCCCTTACGAGGAACCCCCCGGTTGTCGGTTCGGGTCGAGATCAACGGGTTTGGGGGGTTTATTTGGCCGTCTCAGCCTGGATTCGACCCTGGGTTTGAACCCGTCGATCTTGGATTTTCCTCTTTCTGCCTGGGCTTGTGGGTGTGTGTGTCTGTCTGGATCTTCCTCTTTGTTCGATATCTCGACGCCCCGAAGTGTCTCTCTCGGTCCGTAACCCGACTCCCAAGTTTCGTCGCCCCGGTTTAGCTCAGAAGGAATCGTTTGGTTCTTACAAGGACCGGCGGTCACTGCTTGTTTTTTTTCTATCGGGTTTGATGTGGGTGGTCGTTTGATGATCATCATCACCATAACCCGATGATCCTGGTATTCGTAACCCGATGATCCCCCACGAATACCAGGAGAGAGCCGAAATATCCTCAAACAAATATCGAACGAAATACGTAAACCGAATCCCCTCGATGCATCGCACGACCGACCAGTCCCTCCCACCTCCTAGCCCGAATACCCATACCCCCTCCCTCTGGATCTAGGTTTTCCCGGTCCCCGTTTTCGACGTGGGCATTATATTACCCCTTGCCGTTCTGGGCTT
>Ga0308160_10006865_pt1 | contig 11454 bp, 14 predicted proteins | sample PhyFR1_FD_201036 | JGI IMG/M metagenome (GOLD analysis project Ga0308160, IMG submission 201036) | Phyllosphere microbial communities from UC Gill Tract Community Farm, Albany, California, United States - DLSLF.R1 | ecosystem: Host-associated > Plants > Phyllosphere > Unclassified | place: USA... | reverse complement strand
AACCGTTTTCTAGGGAGGACTTACCGCTTCCGTCAGACCTTTCTCCTCCTATGCCATCAGCAATGAGTCGCAGACAAGCGGTAGGACGTACAATCAAGAAATCCAGTGGCATATCCACCAAATGACCCCGGATCTTCATCAATTCTTCCTTAACCTGCTGCAAACTCAAAGATTTGTTGACCACATGTCCAGTCTATTCATCAGCGATGTCATCATCACAGACACAAAGACGTACAGGTACACCAGCATGAGGTTTCAAGAACTCATCATACTGTTTCCAATTCTTGATATCATCCGATGGAACGGGTAAGAAAACAGTTTTGAACGCTTCCCTATTCTTCTCCCCAGTTCCGTGCCATAGAGCCTGGAACTCGTCTGATAGAATATCTTGGACAGCTAGATCTTCTGATGAACCGAAATCGTACTCGTTCAAGACGGGAGCCGGGTGCATGTTTGTCGTGGGTTGAACTTTGCCGTCGAATGCAGGTTGGTTTGGGAGTAATCCGAGATGTTCTGCTTGTGAGCTTAGTCCCAAGCAGGTAGCGGACAGCTTACCCCTCATGAGTGTTCTGCGCCATGTGGTAGCGAGACGAGAAGCCATATACTTCTTACCATCCATTACCGACTCGACGTAATCGTCGTCCTCTGTTGGTGAGCCTATGATGTCAACGCGTGAGGAGGGCTCACCCATAAGTATAGCAATTTCTGAATCATGATCCCCATTCTGACTCCTGTCATTCAAATTTGCACTACCGCAAATGACCCTTCGATCGTCGACAATCATAAGCTTGCTGTGAATATAGCACAACTGATCTGTCAGCAGTCTCACCGGAATAAACAAAGGTCACGTACCTCTGAAACGTAGCATGAAAGCTCTTCTTCTTCGGTACCATCCCAGTGTTCATCTGCTACACTGGCTCCAGTTTGCAGAGCATGATGACCGACTGTAAGTAATCAGCATTTCGAGCAGGAGCCTCTGTCGACACATACCATTATCCGCACTGCGAAGTCAGCTTGACTACAGGTATAACGTGGATGTGCAGACTTACACATTCTTATCACTCTTGACGGCCGCATCCTGGAATCGCTTGATGATATCCTTAGCCTCATCAACAGTCTTTGGCAATCTAATAGCCTTCTCGACCGTATCCTTCTTCCCAATCTGATCGACGGATGTACGTTCATCATGCGGTCTTTCGATATTGACAACTTCGTCACCATCGCCCTTGACGTCGTCTGAGCCGACGTAGACTTTGGCTAGTGCTACTTGAGCTTCGTGGAAAGTTACCCCAGACTGACTGTCAGCATGTTTCAGCAGGGGCTGGACGAACCCTCTTTTCCATCTCGCGGATTTGGCCCCAGGGGGTGTTGATTCGGTCGTAACTTCGTAGATTCCAGAACTAGTGGTAAGCTGCAGCTCCTTGGTATCATAAGAAGCATACCGAGATGTAGTCCATTCTGCATTCGTCAGCACGGTGTCATCAAACGGCTCCAGATCACTCACGGCTCGAATCCCTCGGCTCTGACCATCTCAAAGATAGAGTCACCACCACGATTGATCGATCGATACTGCCTACTCAGCTTCACTCCCAACAACGACTCACCTGAGCCTCCATGATCGCTTTTAGCCCGGACTGAGTCTGGATATCTCCCGGCTGCAGGGTCAATACCTCACCAAAAGTAGCAAATGCGACATGAGCTTACGAAAGCGCTAAATGTAAGTGTACGCGATGAAGACGACGGGAGAGACTCACGGAACAGCAGGGATAATCACGATGATCTTGAACTTCCTTTTCTCTCTAGCGGCTGAAATGATTCGCTGAGCAAGAGCCAAGCCTGAAGATCAGCTTTGACATGAGCGGAGTCGGCTTAAACTTGCCTATCAGATTTTCAACCGCTCCACCGGGCTTTGTTGCGGAAATACTGAAGGGTCAGTGGAGATTCGCCCGCAGCGAGTGCTTCCTCACACTATCTCATCAGTCCAGTCTCTGTTGTAACATAATCATAACTCACAGAATTGATTTTCGATGTAAATGCAGTGATTTGACTCGCGGATCATGCCAATGTAAGCCTCTGAGCGTTAGTCTTGAGTCATTTTTCATTGTACAGGACCAACGCTGAATACTGTCTTCCAGCAAAATACCGTGACTCCAATCAGCAGCAGATCTTAGCACCTACTAGGTTAGCTAGATTTATCGTCCGACTATGACGGCTCACCTGGACGCGCACCGTTCCACTGGGAACATGCTCCTCGGCACGGGGAGCATCTGAGGGTTCAAAGTGGTATGGATGGGCAAACTGCCGACCGAGCTATTCGTCAGCTTGAGCTTTTGTTGGAGACATACCTCTTTCCACTCTGATAAATGGGGATGTTCTGCTCGGAACTCGTTATCCCGCATCTTCTTTACCTCCTCTTTGGCAGAGTGGACGTCGGTCCATGCTATATGTCAGCCTTGCTCCGATTCAAGAGTCATGAGCGGTCAAGAAGAATGGGAGTTCTTCCAGAGCTCTGCCAGCCTCTCCCACGTTATTGAAGTTATCATCCGTGGTCCACGTCCTGATTCCAGAATTTTGGCCGGATTCCATTTTAATGGGCTTTGAGACTTTCTTTAGATGAACTTGTACTTACGGATCGGTAGCGCAAGCCATTCCATTCTGTGGTCGTGCTTGTACCTGCCTGTTTAGCTGTGCTGTTCCAAAGCTCACCGATACTCACTTGATTTTCTTCACGAAGTTCCACCTCTCACAGAAGTGCTGTATCAGGTCCACTACACTTGGCCCGGCAATCGTCAATGAGGTATCGTGCCAAGCTGAAATAAGTCAGCCATAGTTGGAGCTCAGATACATGGGGCACTTACGCATCCTTGCGGCATCCTGAATGGCCAAAGCATTCGAAGTGAACTTTTGTACCGTCTGGAAATCCATGATTCGAGAATTGTTGTAATCTAGCGTCAGTTGGGTTGTCATGTATGCGACATACCTTGACCAGGGAAGAGAGACTTGAAGAACTCGGTAGGATGCACATCTGCCAGAGGATGATCTCGAGTGTCCCATCGACCGTAACATGCATCGAGACCTCCCATGGCTGCGACCTTGTTGTCCACTACACACAGTTTCTCGTGGTGCGAGAAGTAGTATACTAGCTCCCCTATTTGTCAGTACTTTGTGGCTAGATTTGACTCACCTCCACTATGATCTGGATGTCTCATGACTGCGATATTATCATGTAGTGCCTCTAAAGCGTGCTGGGAGTCAGTGCTTGTATAACCAATACACGTACCTTCGAGTGACTTGACGACAAGCTCATCGATGCGTGGACCTGCCAATTAGCGTTGCTGATGCCAGAAATGGATAGAACACACCTCCTTGTACACCATGACGTAGATCCTGACGCCCTCTTCTGCTTTCCTTTGTAACAGTCTATCCAACCTCCATTCGGGGAAGAGCGCCGCAGGTCTCCTGAGCTAGATGCTTAGATTGGGTCTGATCTTGCGGGATAAGAACCTACCTGGAGCTCGGGAGATAGCCACCAATCTAGGATCATGATGCTCTATAGATATGAGTATACACAATTCGGGATGATCAGTTGGTACCCACCTCTTTAGCAGAGTCAATAATCTCCGAGAGAGCCCAGAAGTAGTCTGGCAATTAGTTGATCCTTCCGAATCTAACAGATTACTCACCATGACCGTCCACATGCCACTTGACCACATTGCCTGCCTATTAGTGCTAACTCACCCGCATTCATGCGAGACACTAACCATCGCGCTCCCCTGCGAAACTCCTAAACCTATGACCATCCCTTATCTTTTCAATCTTTGCATCTACTTCTTGCTCCCATTCTTCATCGTGCCTGTGATTCGGGTTCAAGGTAGTCTTGACTGCGGTACCTAATCTCGAGACATTGCTTGACAGCCTATCGAATTTGGCACTTAGCTTCGACATCGTCTTTGAGCCCGAATCGGGATGTTTGGATGGAGCATCTGCTATAGGCGTACTCACTATTCACTGTCAGTATGTGAGAAGTATGGTAGATAGTGAATGCATTGGGTATTCCATTGATTATTTGTTGGCTGTGGCTGTGAATAGCATCGTAGATCCCCGAACTAGATATCGTCATAGCCGGGGGAGTACATGTTTACGTAATTTGTAATAGGTAGACGCGCCGTGTTTTCTTTCACGCGTCGATACATGAGCAACTGTTCTCTTGGTACTATAGACAGTCCTATACTATAATTATGCCTCTATTACAACCCCCAGGACCAGATCTTAGATCATCAGAGCTTACATATACCGACGCATACAATTCAATAGTCTCGAGAGTCCGCAGAAGTGGTGGATCAGGCTCTGGAGGGGTAGTAATTCTCTGCGGGGTGGATGCAGTGAGTGTGAATGATGTACAAGGAGGCTGTCGCTAACAAATTAGGATGGTCTACTCGCTGCTCGAATACTGGCTTCTCTCTTCCGACAAGACGATGTCCCATACCGCCTGATACCTATCGGAGGATATGCCGAGCTAGAAACAAAACGAGATGAAGTTCTGGCATCGGACGAACTTCATACTATCATTTTACTTTCGTTGGGGTCATTGCTACCGCTAGCATCGTACTTCACGCTACCGCCCAACTGTCATCTGCATATCATCGATAGTCATCGTCCATGGAATCTGGAAAATCTATTCGGCGTGGAGATCGAGGGGAACGGCGAAGAGGACGGGAGAATCTGGGTCTGGGGAGATGGAGAGGAGAATGAGCTGGGGAATGTCAAGCAGTCCTGGGAGGCTTTAGAGGTATGTTTCTTGGACGACACGAGAGTTAAATGCTGATATAGTAGTTTGAGCCATCTGACGACGATACCGATAGCGAAGGCGAGGATGAGGAAGAAGCGGAGGAAGAGGAGGAGGAAGAGGTCGATGATGAGGAAGACGAGAATGGAGCGGGACCATCGAGGAAGCGACCCAGGCAAGGTTCAGCTGGGGCTAAAAAGCGTCGTAAAGAGGACGATGGCAGAGTGAGCTTCCTGTCTCTCGTCCCGGACACAGCTGACATCCAGCCTCGTCGTTTGCCCGAGGCAGTACGAGAAGCTCATTACGATCGAGTTCAGCGATACTACGAAGCCGGTACACATTATGGCATGTCTGTCGCTCAAACAGTCTACCTGCTAGCAACAGTCCTGGAACGCGCAGACAACGATCTCCTATGGCTCGCAATCCTAGGTCTGACGTATCAATACGTCTCGTCACGCATAAATCGAGATCGGTACGAGGCATACCATGGTTTGTTTCTCGACGAGGTCGTTCGCCTGAATCATGAACAGATTCATCGCAAGATGCCAAACCCCGACGATAGAAGTATAGCCAAGAGTGAAGAACTGAGATTCACACTCTTTCGCCATTGGAACTTGTATGATGCGATGCTGCATTCGGGTTATGTTGCTGGGCGGATGGGTATATGGAAGGAAAAGGGTAAAAAGAGGCTACAAGGATTACTCGCCAAGATGGGGTGAGTCTCACCTTCGAGATCTCGTGTGAATACTGATCAACAGGTACTCGCTCCAGCAATGCCAGCAGGCTTACTCGCATATGGACATGGACCTCAAAAAGACATTACCAGAAAAGCTAGAAGCTATCGCACCAGAATACGGTCTTATCGAGCTCGCCTACCCTTCATTCACGCGGACATATGGTTTCCAGCTCTCATCACTATCAGCCGCAGATGCCGTTGAAGGCCTGTCTTCTCTACTAGAAGCAGCCGTTGGTGTTCGACTGGAAGTCGAGCGTGAAGGCGGTAGGAATGGAGGAGAGTGGTTTGGGGGTACTAGGACATGGAATTATGGTGGTGGGGTCGCTACAATCCGTAACGGCACAGCAACAGAGGATAAGGAAAATGTCGATCCTAGAGGCAACACCGATGAGGCTCCTACGCAAGAGAAGAAAAAGGAAGAGAATTGGTATGCCCAGAACTTTTGGATCGCCTATGATGCTTGTGACGAGTGAGTCTATCTTCCATTATATGGACAGTAGTTGACGAGTAGCATCACACTGCTTCGTAAATCCCTTCCGTTAGCTCGAACACTACATCAAGCAATCATACGTCAAGGCTCGGCATTACTGGACAAAGCCACTATCCGCCCATTACGCACATTCCGATTAGCAGTTATGAAGGAAGGTCCTGATCTGCGACTTTTCAGTCATCCATCAACGCTCTCCAGATTAGCTTTATGGCTTGTCGACGCCACGAGGGACAAGTGGGCCGAAAAGGACGCTAAAGCTGGCAAGACAGTCAAGAGTCTACCATTTGTCGTGACATGCCTGAATGAGGACAAGGGGACATATCTGGTAGTAGGAGTTACTGGTGCACCTGAATTCGGTGATGTTAGACGAAAGTAGGTCTTCTTGACAAGCAGTCCGAATCGTGCTGACAAACAGTAAATTCGGTCTAGCATTCCAGGAGGCGGCAGAGGGCGCTGGTGCCGGTGCAAAACACGACATGTTCGATACAAGCGTCATTGAAGTCCGCGAAGCAGACCTTACTTCTTTTGTCGAAACTCTCCAGCTTGCTTCCTTATAATTATCTCCATGCTCGATCTGGTTTTGTAGATTAGCGCCCATGCATTGTTGTGCTACTTTGTATAGATTCGCATTTGGACAGCATTCATGCGGGCAGTGTAAGGTTGTATACTGGTGTGGTTCTATGACTATGCCTTGGTCTCTTCGGATTCTAGAATCTCCTCGAGAGCGGAGTCGACGTGTTTGACCTCCTCGGTTGGAGAGGCGTCAGAAGGTAGCTGCTGTATTAACGTCGAACATAACGACATGATTCGATTACTTACAATGTGATCGGCATCTTTTTGCGACTGGAGTCCGGCAACGGAACCTGCAACGGCGGCGGCTAACGGTTAGTACAGATTTTTCAGTTTAGTCAAGAGACTCACTGTGGTTGGGCTCCTTTGCACCACCCTCCTCGGCATCGGCAAGGGCGTCCTCGGTGGTATCGTCGTCACCCTTGTTCTTCTTCTCCATCTTGGCGACCACTTTCTCAACTCGCTCGATCTCAGCCTGAATGTTAGCGGACATCATGACAATATCAGAGGAGACAAAGACGCACCTTGGTCTTTGAAGCAGAGTTGGCCTCGAACCATGCCTTTTTAGTCTCGAGATCGTTGATGACCCTCTGGACGTCTTCCTTGCCGGATGGAGGTGGGATACCAAGTGACAACAAAGCAGTCAAAAGACTCATGGGTAGGTTGACAGCACCACCGGCAGCCTCGGAAGACAAAGGGGTCTGAGATCCAGAAGCACCTGCTGCTCCGCCCTTCTTTCCTCCCTTCTTCTTGCTTTTTCCACCACCACCAAAGAATCCGCTCAATTCCTCATCATCTCCCTTCTTCTTCAAAGTCATTCCCTTGAAATCACTGTCGACTTGTCGGATCTCGTGCTCTTTGACACCTTCCAAAGTGGAAGTGGTCGTAGAAGAGCTCTTGGCAGCGTTGGTGGTTGGGACTTCTCCTCCACCGTACTTTCCCTTGAACCAGTTGACAAGGACGGCAGTATCCTCAATCTCGGCTTGGTAGGCTGGGACCTTGGCTTCCTCCCTCATACGAATGATATCCTCTTCACGACGGGAAGCATCCTCCTTGGCCTTTTCAGCCTTGTATCGGTCTTGTCGAGCTTGTCGGTCGGCCTGGACTTTGGCGTAGTACCTGATATTAGCGGTTGCTCGGGTTATCGAAACTCACTCGTCGCCAGCCTGTCGGTGACTTTGGGCAGAGTCACGCTTTCGGCCGTACAAGGCATCCTGATGGTGAGCAAAGCAGTGTGATCAAGAAAAGCACGTACAAGCTGAGCAGAGAGCTCGGTTCTCTGGTCATACAACTTGTTCTTCTCCTCGTATGCCTTGTTGCCTTCATCTCTCAATCCGTCCATCTCCTTCTTGAGCTCGTCGAATCGATCAGAGACCTTCTTGGCCTCGGGGTCATCAAGCAGCTTCTTGAGATCATCGATCCTAGCCTTGTCGGCTGAGATGGCATCGTCGACTGAGCCGGAGGCTTCTAGTGTCCTTCGGGATCGTTTTAGGTTCGAGATTTCCTGAAGAGCCTTTTTCTCATCGACAAGCTTCATCTGTCCAGACTCGACCTGACGGTTGAGAGAGCTATCATCAGTTTCCATATGGGTGGAGATTGTGGTTGGACTCACTCTATTCGCTGGTCTACCTCGGCAACAGACTTGTAGCCTAATTTACCTCGCTGAGCCTGAGCATCTTTGATCTTCTTCTGGACACCTTCCTGTAGCCTCTTCATCTCGTCGAAAGTCTTTTGACGAGTTTGCTTGTTGTTTCCCTGCTCACCCCTCAAAGCGTCCATCTCAGCCTTGATCTGACTTCTCCTGTCGTTTCCACCTGGAGCTTGGGTTAATTGGATTCGAGCCTTGACAGCGTCCTGTCCCGTCAGTCGGAGCCTTGCTACAATCCCTGTAAAGGTACTCACCATCTTAGCCTTAACAGCAGCGATCTCCTTGTTGATCTCATCCTGCTCGGCATTGTACTTAGCCTGATCCGGTTTAGTCAATCCACGCTTCTCGTCGACCTCCTTGGCGCCATTGGTAGCACCATTGGTAGCGGCAGCAGGAGCTTTAGATGAAGCATCCTTGGCGACGGCCTTGTTGGGCTTTTGGGAGCTAGTGGGAGGGGGCATGACTGATGAGGTACTATGTGTATGATAAAGAGTATGGTAGGAGGAGACAAACAGGGAGATGGTGCGCGAGTTATTCCAGGGCTGGGCTCGGCCAAATTCCACGTGTCAGCTACCATCTTTGACTCATTGCAACTAAGGTAACGCATACAGCTCGACTCGACGCCGTCCTGGAGCATACATGCGATGGTAATGACTCCAATGAGGTATGGAAGCGAGAGACATCTGGAAAGATACCAGCTCGATGAAGAAAGCAGAGCAGCGCGTGAAATTCATATTGACTGCAAAAAGGCGGAATCAGAGTTGGGGTGGTGGCGCAGTGGTAGCGCGTACGATTCCAATGATGCTGTATCTAGATCGTGCGGTCCGCGGTTCGACCCCGTGTCGCCTCAATCTTTTTCCTTTTCCTTGCAGTGGTTTGTAGTGGTGCCATATATCACTTGCTCATTGATGCCTGCGCCACCGATGACATCGACCAGAGGAGTCTCAAAGAAAGGCGAGGGCTACTCGCCGGTTTGCACACTGTTCCATCGTCCATGATCGAGTTTCACCGGTCCGATCACGCCCGCTTGCATACAGGACGCGTCCACCAACACTCATGCATCTGTAGCTCCAGGCAACCAGCTCGGGTGGGAATAGTACGGGGTGGTCATCAAATGCATGTTACTGACGCCTACTGTGCCCTGGCATTCCTCCTGACGATCTCCTCCCAGTTCAAGCTCCTCCACCAATCAGCAGCATACTGCTTTTTACCCCATACTCCATACTTCTCACCCATATACGCCAGCTCGTACAGGTTCAAAACAGCTAACGGAACAGGCCAAGTGTTCTGCGACTGACGAGCTTCTCTGCCTACCGCGAACCGAGAACGAGGAGGAGTAGATAGGGTAGGTGGAACTTCCGTTGGTGAATTTGGGTCGGATGCGATTTCAGGTTCTGGTTCAGAGACCTCTTTTGATTCGGGAGAGGAAGCTTCGGGTTCGAGGTATAATTCCGATGCGTCGTTTCGACCTCGTTGGGCTCTGTTGCTTACTAGTAAAGTACCAGCTGCGAAAGTTGGGACGATATCTACATCGAGTTGAGAGGTGTTTGATCGGACGAGCTGATATCAGTATGTTATTTCATATGGAGGAGGAGACTTACCCATAACCATCCACCACCAGTGATTCCATTTGCGTAATTGCTGACTTTCTCTTCCAATGCTCTGAATTCAGATGGGACGGGTTTAGCACTATCTCGATGCTATTTGTTTAGCTTGACAATACGAGGTTTCAGCTGCGACTCACCAATCCCTCTAGGAAGAAACTGTTGTTCATGAGTAGAGAGGCGTAGTTGAATGCGAGGGATAGTTGGGGATCACGAGAAGAAGTAGTCAATAGATCCGACATATCTAGACCTGATCTATCCCATTTCTGCTTGATCTCTGCCAATCTAGGGTTGTCTGCAATCAGCACTACGCACACCCACCAATACATAATGACTCACTGTTGACCTCAGCCTGTAGCCTCTCCCATAGTCCACCCTGCCATTCATTCAACCTCGAAAATTCCTTCTCACCGAGGAAACCATCTATTCCCTGGAAAATCCGATAATCGACAGCTTGTCCCGCAGAACCTGCTTTAGGTGGTCGAGCACCAGGTATCGTCCTGAATGATCGAGCTAGTCGTGGAGTAGTGGCGCTCTTGGCGACTGCGCCTAGGACTGATGTGGATGCTCGTGACATTGTGTGAGGTGAATTGTGGAATGAGGCAGTTGAGAGGAACGATCTCAACTTACCGAAATTTCAGGCCGGAGGATCATTTAAGGTTTTACGTCTAAGCCATTTTGTAGAGCCATTCTCGCTCTGTCTCCGACATCTGCTCGCTGGATTAGGTGGGACGACTGAAATCGCTCAGTTAGATAGAGTGTGGACACAAATGGCAAGCAGGATGCATGTATGCTACAAATTGGACATTACTACGTCTCAAACGACATGGCAGTCTCTCCGATCTCGACCTTTGCCTGCCTAGCTCCAGGCCAGGAAACATGCACATCGCTCAATGCACTAGTCGATTTCAACGGTGCTATGGGCTTAGCTCCTCATGTAGTTTCAACGAAGATTGGTACTCACCATCTTCGACTCTGGCAAATTCAATCCGCTTGAAAGGCCCACTTCCACCCAAAGCCCCCTGTCGAGGAGGCCCTCCAACATTGAAGAACCCACTCAAGCTGCTTCCGACTTTCCAAACCGTCACAGCTCCTTCTTCAAGTGAGACTGTCAGGAGTCGTCTACCATCGGGAGAGAATGTGACGGAGGAGACTGGTGCTCGATGGGGTTCGAGGACGTAGAGTCTTGAAGCGGTTTTTAGCTCGTACCTGCCAGTCAGCTTGGTCATGGCAAGCGGTAAAAGGAGCTCACATGATGACAGCACCCTCATGTGTCCCGACTGCGAGCTTCTGGGTGCCGCTGTGAAAGTCGATAGTGGAGAATCTGACTGGTCAGATCTGCCAACCAAAAGGATAGACGACTTACGCTAGTACCAGCTCATTGAGGATAACGGTAGCGGCCTGCCAGACATCATCGCGCATCTTCGCGATATTTGGATCAAGACTCTTGACGACCGCCTCCGCAATCCTAGGTAGACCATTCTCCAATACTTCAGGTTTCTTCCTAGCCATATAGACGCAGAGCTTCATGATACTCGTCCTACCCTCCGCAGATTTGGCATCAAGGATATCCATCGATAGAGTCGACATAAATAGGGCGGGATTCGAGCTTGCTACATG
>Ga0308160_10006864_pt1 | contig 11454 bp, 10 predicted proteins | sample PhyFR1_FD_201036 | JGI IMG/M metagenome (GOLD analysis project Ga0308160, IMG submission 201036) | Phyllosphere microbial communities from UC Gill Tract Community Farm, Albany, California, United States - DLSLF.R1 | ecosystem: Host-associated > Plants > Phyllosphere > Unclassified | place: USA... | reverse complement strand
CCCGGCAACCGGGACGGCGCAGGCGCAGCGAACGATCAGTCGCCGTACAGCTTCTGCTTCAGTTCGCGGCGTTGCTGGGCTTCCAGCGACAGGGTCGCGGTCGGACGCGCGATCAGGCGCGGGATGCCGATCGGTTCGCCGGTTTCTTCGCACCAGCCGTATTCGCCGGACTCGATCGAGGCCAGCGACTGCTGGACTTTCTTGAGCAGCTTGCGTTCGCGGTCGCGGGTGCGCAGTTCCAGCGCGTGCTCTTCCTCGATGGTGGCACGGTCGGCCGGATCGGGCACGAGCACGGTTTCACGCAGGTGTTCCGTAGTTTCGCCAGCATTTTTCAGCAGCTCTTTTTCGAGCTCCTGCAGGCGGTTCTTGAAGAACGCCAGCTGAGCCGGGTTCATGTAGTCCTCGTCGCTCATCGCCCGAATCTCTTCGTCCGTCAGGAGGCGTTCTTCGGGCTGCGCCACGGTATTCGGTTTCGTTGTTTTAGTCATGACTTCACTTACCTTTGATACGACAGAGTTTCCATTTTATCAGCTGGCTCAGCGGTTACCATGGTTGGCGCGCGCCGGCCGGCTGCCGTGATGGCGGGCCAGTAACCGGGATGGGTTGCAAGCCTCGCCTGCCGAATGTGCAAATACAGAACCGCAGTAGTTTATACCAAACACTGTTCCAATCCGCGGATAAACACGTCTTTTGGTAAATTTTTACCAATAAATACCATTTTGCTGCCACGTGCCTCGTCATCCGCCCACTTTGCACCGAGGTCGCTGCCCATGATTTGATGCACGCCTTGGAAAACCACCTTGCGCTCCGCGCCGGCCATCGACAAGACCCCTTTGTAGCGCAGCATATTCGGTCCAAAGACTTGGACCATGCTGCCAAGGAATTGATCCAGACGTTCGGGATCGAAGGCGCGCTCGCTCTTGAACACGAAGGCCGCGATGTCGTCGGCGTGGTGGCCGTGATGGTGATCGTGGCTATGATCGCAGGCTTCGGTGTGCACGTGATCGTGGTCATGGCCGTGCTCACGATCGTGCTCATAGTCGTGCTCATGGTCGTGCTCATGGTCGTGATCATGCGCTTCCTCGGCCGTCAGGAAGGCCGGGTCCAGTTCCAGCTTGTCGTTCAAATTAAAACCGCGCAGGTCGAGCACGTCGCTGATCGGTGCGCGGCCAAAATCCGACACACTGATCGGCGCACGCGGATTGATGCGGCGAATGCGTGCCTTCAGCGCATCCAAAGCAGCGGCATCGACCAGGTCCGTCTTGGACAGCAGGATCTTGTCGGCGAATCCGACCTGGCGCTGGGCTTCTTCCTGGCGGTCCAGCTGGTCCATCGCATGGCGCGCGTCGACCACGGTCACGACCGCGTCGAGCAGGTAGTGCGCACCGACTTCCTCGTCCACGAAGAAGGTCTGGGCCACCGGGCCGGGGTTGGCCAGGCCGGTGGTCTCGATGACCACGCGGTCGAACTGGATCTCGCCGGCTTCGCGCTTGCGCGCCAGGCTGGTCAGCGCCACGATCAGGTCGCCCCGCACGGTGCAGCAGATGCAGCCGTTGTTCATCTCGACGATCTGCTCGCCCGCATCCTGCACCAGGATTTCGTTGTCGATGTTTTCCTGGCCGAATTCGTTTTCGATGACGGCGATGCGCAGGCCATGCTCTTCCTGCAGGATACGGTTGAGCAGGGTGGTTTTGCCGGCGCCGAGAAAGCCGGTCAGGATCGTGCTGGGTATAAGTTCCATATCTCGCTACCTCATTAAGGGTGCCGCATTGGCGCCAGAGAATCGGAAGATTATGCCGGAATTTACGGAATGCCACCACTGACGTGCTCGCAAGCCGTCGTGCAGCGCCCGCTTGCCTGGCTTACTTGACCTTGGCGCGCGGGTGGGTGCGGTCGTACACCGCCGCCAGGTGCTGGAAGTCGAGCGCCGTGTAGATCTGGGTCGACGTGATGCTGGCGTGACCGAGCAGTTCCTGCACCGCGCGCAAGTCGCCCGAGGATTGCAGCAGGTGCGAGGCGAAGGAGTGGCGCAGCACATGCGGGTGCACATGGACTGGCGACCCTGTTTTCTGGGCATGGACTTTCAGGCGCGACTGCACCACACGCGGGCTGACGCGGGTCCCGCGTTCGGACAGGAACAGGGCCTGGCTACCGTCGCGCGCCGGCGGCCGCACCGCCAGCCAGGCGGCCAGGGCCGCGCGCGCCGGTCCACCGACCGGCACCCGGCGCATCTTGTTGCCCTTGCCGGTGACGACCACTTCGCCGGCGTCCAGTTCCAGCCAGCCGAGCGAGGCCGGCGTCCCGTCGCGCGCCGCCACGTGGTGGATGTCGAGCCCGGCCAGTTCGGACACCCGCAGCCCGCTCGAATACAGCAGTTCGAACATCGCAAGGTTGCACAAATCGAAGGGTTCCGGATGGGCGTTCGGCTTGCCTTCCATCAGCTGGACCGCAGCGTCGACGGCGAGCGCCTTCGGCAGGCGCTTGGCACGGCGCGGCGCGCGCACGCCTTCGACCGGGTTGGCGTCCAGCGCCACCTGGCGCGACAGCCAGTCGAAGAAGCCGCGCCAGCCGGACAGCTTGCGCGCGATCGAGCCCGGACCCTGGCCCTCGGCATGCAGCCTGGCGGCAAAGCGCCGGATGTCGAAGTGGGTGAGTTTCGGCCAGTCGGTGTGGCCGCTCAGGGTGGCCAGTTCGGCCAGGTCGCGCCGGTAGGCGGCGATCGTGTGCGGGGAAAGCTGGCGCTGGGTGGCCAGCTCGGCCAGGTAGCGGCCGGCCAGCTCGTCGGTCGCCGGGCTGTCCATCAGGCCCGCAGCGGTGCCAGCGCGGTGCTGGCGGTTTCGCCGATATGGACCAGGAAATCGGTCGCCATCGCGGTATTGAAGCGTTCCGGATCGGACGAGCCGAGCACCAGCAGGCCAAAGGCGCTGCCGCCGGCGCGCAGCGTCAGCAGCACGGTCGAGCGCACGGCCGAGCCGACCTCGACACCATCGTCGAGCCAGCGCACCGCTTCGAAATCCTTGTTCGGGCCGCAGTAGGGCGCGCGCAGGCTGTTGGCGAACAGGCGCACGTCCTCGCTGACGCCGCTGGCGAACGGGGCGTCGGCATACTCCGGTGCCAGGTTCCACAGGCGCAGGCTGGCTTGCGGCACGCCGAAATGCTCGATCAGGCCCTTGACCACGGCATCCGGCATCGCCGCCGGCGTGGCCGCGCGCAGCAGGCCCTGCGTCCAGCCATGAAAACGGTTGGCGATGGCCATGTTTTCCTCGCCGCGGCGCAGCAGGTCGGCCATGCGCAGCTCCAGCGTCCTGTACTTGTCGCGCATCACTTCCATCTGCCGTTCCTGCAGCGAGACCGCGCGCCCGGTCAGCGGGCTCGACAGTTTTACTTCACCCAGCAGGCCGGCGTGCTCGACAAAGAATTGCGGATGATCGGCCAGGTATTGGGCGACGGCGGCGGAATCCAGTGGTGCGGTCATGAATGGCTTGCGATAGAGTTGGACCGCCCATTTTAACCGACCGCAAGCGCGGAAAGCATGTAAACCGCCGCCCACCGGCCCACCTCCTCAGAAACGGTGGCGTACACCCAACTGGAAGGCCCGTCCGTCGTCGCCCGGGGCCTTGGTGAAGCCGCCGGGCGCGCCCGCGGTCGCCGGACTGTACTGGGCTTCGTTGTCGTTCCTGATGAAGGAGGCCACCGCATAGATGTCGGTACGCTTGGACAGGAAATAGTTATAGCCGAGCGCGAACAGCATGGCATCGCTGTCGGGGGCGGTGCGGTCGTTCTGGTGCGCGATCGAGGCCAGGATCCGTCCCGCGCCGATGCGGTATTGCAGGCCGGCCTGGACGCTGACCGCGTCCTGCCGGCTGTTGATGGTGATGTTGTTGACGAACACGGTGCGCAGGGCCGTCGCGGTAGGCGCGCCCAGCGGTGCCAGTTGCGGCGCGATCAGCGCATCCCAGCCGCCGATATAGCTCGGCAGCAGGGCCGAATTGCGGTTGTATTGATCGTGCCAGCCGGCGAAGAATTTCCACTTGTCCCAGGTGTAGGAACCGCCTATGGTGGTGGTGCGCAGGCTGGGGGTGCCGGCCGGGTCGTAGGCGTGGTTGTGGCCGATGCCGATGTCCCAGCCGCGCGCCTTGTAGGTGACGGCCGCGCCCCAGAACTTGTCGTACAGGCCGAGGTAGCCCGATCCCTTGCCGGCAATCATGACCGATCCGCCCAGGCCCGAGGGCAGGGCGATCCGGTACTGCAGCGCGCGCTGCGAGCGGATGTCGGCGCCCAGCACCGTAAAGCCGCCGGTGCCGCCGGTGATGCTGCCCCAGGTGCCGCCGGTGCCGACTTCGAAGGTGTCGGCGGCGGCAAACACTTCATAGCCCGGGGTGTACATGCGCCCGAGCAGCACCGCACCCAGGGGGGTGACCAGGCCGACCATCGCGGTGCGGTCGAACAGCGCCCGTTCGGGGTTCACGGCCGGACCGCCGGGGGGCTGCAGCGCCTGGCGCACGGCCGCCAGGACCGGGGCGGGCAGGGCGCCCATGTTGCGAGTCAGGTAATAGCCCTGATTTTCGTTGACCAGGGTCGGCACCTGGGTGCCGGTATCGAGCTCGACACGCGCCTCGAGGTTGAAGATCGCCTTCATGCCGCGCCCGAGGTCTTCGCTGCCTTTGAAGCCGAGGCGCGAGCCATCGGCGCCGCCGCTGATGATCTTGACCCGGCTGCCGCGCTGCCACATGACGCCGGCGTCGGCAATACCGTAAAGCTGGACAGTGGATTGGGCCAGCGCGGGCGCCGGCAGGCAGGCGGGAAGGCAGGCGCCGGCGAGGCAGGCAAGCAGGGACTTGTTCATCGCATCTCCATGGTTGAGCAGACGACAATCACAAGACAACGGTTACGACAACTGCAGTGGCATTGCGAGGCAACTGGGCACGGATGATGCCGTTTGCGTGCTCGGCGCCGGGCGGCCGCCTCAAGCGTTGTGCAAATCGCACAGGGCCCGGATGCAGCAAGGGCGGACCTGGTTGCCCAGGCCCGCCCTTGCGGATCAGCTTGGCGGGGACCAGCCCCGCGTCAGCTTAGAACGAGTGGTTGATGCCCACGTCGTAGTAGTTCATGGTCGGCGAGCCAGTCAGCCTGCCGATGTTGGCGCCGCTGGTGGTCACGATGTTCGTCTTGCGAGAAGCATCGACGTACAGGTAGGTACGCTTCGACAGGCTGTATTCGTAGCCCAGCGAGAACTGCTTGGTCTTCGGGGTGTCTTCCAGTTGCTTCTGGCCATAGCCAGCCAGCACCTTGCCCGGGCCCATGGCGTAGGTGGCACCAATCAGCCATGCCTTGGTGTCCGAGTAGACCGGGTTGATGTGCTCGGCGTTCTGCTTGGAGTAGGTCGCCATCAGTTTCAGTTCCGGGGTCAGCGCGAACGAACCGGCGCCCGACCAGATCTTGGTTTCGACGGCGTTACGCTCGTAAGCCAGCATTGCAGCGGCCGGACCGTTATTGTAGGTCGCGGCGACCGAGAACGGGTTGGTCGAAGCTTGCGGTGCCACGCCATTGACGGTCAGGTAGTTCGCGCCGCCATTGGTGCCGGTGACCTGGCCGCCGTTGCTTTCCTTGGTTGCCCACGACGCATTGACCTGGAAGCCATTGCTGACCGGCGAGTTGTAGAACACCGCGTTCGAGATACGGTTGCTGTTGGGCGAACCGCCGCCGGTGTTGCTGTCCAGCGGTGCCGAGACGAAGCCGGCGACGCTGATGTCGGTATAGAAGCCGGCCGGGGTCGGCAGGCCGTGGAACGGCTCGAACGAACCGACGACTTCCTGGAACGGGGTCAGGCCGCGACCGATGCGGACCATACCGAAATCACCCTGCAGGCCGACGCGGCTCTGGCCCTGGAACAGCGGACGGCCGTTGTTTTCGACGGTACCGGTGTCCGGCTCATAGCGAATTTCCAGCTGGAACAGCGCTTTCAGGCCGTTGCCCAGGTCTTCGGTGCCTTTGAAGCCCAGCGTATTGGCGGCGCGCTTGCCGATCTGCACCGTCTGGTCGGTACGCTTGACCATGCCGGCATCGATGGTACCGTAGATCTGAACGGCGGTCTGAGCTTGCGCCACAGCGGCGAAGCCACCCAGCAGAGCTACTGCCATGAGGGATTTTTTCATCTAATTATTTCCTTAAAAAGTCGATCGCAGGAATCCAGAGAGCATTGAGATTTGTTGTAGTTTCTGAACACTCGGATGTGTGAACCTTAAATGCTTAATGCGTCAAGATTGTTGGATTTGTCAATTATGACCTTTGCACTTGGTCGAAAGCCAATAAATCCAATCGTGCTGTTGTATTTTCGAAACGGCTGACGCTGTACAGACAGGCAATCTTAAGCACTGTTTAAGTTTCCAAAAGACATCATGCCATTTCCGTCTCGCAACGCGATTTGTGCTGGCTCAAATGCCTGAAGAATTGCAAACGAATCTCGGCGACGCGGCTTTAGACTCTGGCCCATCCGACGTCACGGCCCGCATTGCCTGTCGTATGGCATGCATCGGGCAGCAACGTGCAACTTCTGCGCGTATTTCCAGGGCGTCTTTAATTTCCAGAAAATGAGCGATGGCAAATCGTGAAGAGTTGGCGATCATCCGCGGCGCCCGTGCCGGCCGCGCAGAGGCCCAGTTGGCACTGGGGCGACTGTATCTTTTTGGCAGCAACGGCTTGCCGAAAAGCCTGCCCACGGCCTTGCACTGGCTGGACCGTGCCGCTCAACAAGGCTGTGCCGAGGCGTGGCAACTGATCGGCAACCATATTCCGCTCGAGCTGGCACAGCAGAGCCCGCAGCCCGTCACCGCCTGGTACGAGCGAGCCTACGACGGTGGCCTGGTGCGGGCGGGGCTGGTCTATGCACAGCTGGTGCTGGGGGCACGGGCGGCACATGCCGGCCAGGCCCAGCGTAACAAGGCCCTGCGTGCGCTGGAGGATGCCGGTCGCGCCGGTTTTTCCCAGGCGCAGTGGTTGCTGGCGAACGAGCATGGCGCAGTGCAGGCGGCGGCTGCCGACGCGGAAGCACGGTCCCCTTCGGACATGCCGGCCGTGCCCGGGCTGGCAGGACAGCGCTGGCTGCGCCAGGCGGCAGACAGCGGCGTCGCCCCGGCCCAGTTCGCGCTGCTGGAGCAGGCATGGCAGTCCGGCGACCGCGCCACCTACCTGCGGCGCGCATTGCCGCTGGCGCGTGGAATAGCCGGTTCCGACGCTGCCCGCGACGGCGCCTGCGCCCGTCTTGCACCCGACGAGGTGACGCTGCTGTCGCGCTGCGCCCGCCTGGTGGCGGAGGGCGGGCTGGCGCACGACGTCGCGCCCGCCGAGCTGCATACGTTCTGGGAACTCGCCGCTGACGAACAGGACCGCCATGCCCAGTTCTCGCTCGGCCTGTGGAGTGCGCGCATGCGGGTGGACGGCAAGCGCATCCCCGGCAGCGGCGGCGCGGCCAACTTCAAGAAAGCGGTGCGCTGGCTGGTGCAGGCCGGCGAGCAGGGGCTGGCCGAAGCCTGGTACGCGCTGTCGCGTATCTATATCAAGCCGGAGTTTTCACAGCGTAATGTCGTGGAAGCGCAGAAGTACCTGGAACGTGCCGCGGAAATGGGCTACCGCGATGCCCAGCTCGAATGCGGCAACGCAGCCTGGCGGGCGCGCCGCGAAAACGAAAGCAACGACGTGCGCGCCGTGTTCTGGCTGCAGAAAGCGGCAGCCCAGGGCTGCGCGCGCGCGGTGACGGCCCTGCGCAAGATCGCGCCGCGCCTGACGGATGCCTGGCCCGGGCTGGATACCTTGCTGGCGGGACGCGACCTGTCGGCGCATCCGCTGCTGGCAGCGCGCCTCGAGCTGGCACTGGCATTCGGCTTGAGCCGGGCGGAAGCCTTATTGCTGGATGTCAAAAACGCCGACCACGGCCATTGCCTGGTCATCGATATCCGGGCCAGCTACGGCCGCAGCCGGCGCCGCCTGGTGCTGGTGGACACGGGGCAGGAACGCCAGGTGCTGGACCGCGTGGTGCAGGTGTTCGACAACGTCGATTGCGGGCCGGGCGGCCCGGAAGGCAATTACCGCCAGCGGCTGTACCGCTTGCGCACGCTGCTGCCGGAGGGCGGCACCGACAACGATGCCGATTACAACCTGGCCGCCTAGCGTGGCGCCGGCGGCCGCAGGTATTACAAGGTCATCTGCAGCGCGCGATCTGCAGAATCGTGCAGCGCGACCTTACAGTGTGATTTCGCCTTCGAACACGGTCACGGCCGGGCCGCTCAGGTAAACCGGCTCGCCTTCGCCGGCCCAGCTGATGCTGAGCTGGCCGCCGCGTGCCTCGACCTGCACCGGCGAGTCGAGCAGGCCGCGGCGGATGCCGGCCACGACCGCCGCGCAGGCACCGGTGCCGCAGGCCAGGGTCTCGCCGGCGCCGCGTTCGTACACGCGCAGCTTCACGTGGCGGCGGTCCAGCACTTGCAGGTAGCCGGCGTTGACGCGTTTCGGGAAGCGCGGATGGTGTTCGATCTGGGGGCCGGTTGCAAGCACCGGAGCGGTCTCGACGTCGTCGACGACCTGCACCGCGTGCGGATTGCCCATCGAAACGACCGACAGCAGCACGTCGCGGTCCTGGCCCTCGTGCCGGACCGTGACCGGCCACAGCGTGTCGCGGCCCTGGGGCACGCCTGCCAGGCCGGTGGCATCGAAGGGCACGCGCACCGGTTCCAGCACCGGCGCGCCCATGTCCACGGTCACGCTGCCGTCCGCTTCCAGGCGCGGGGTGATGATGCCGGCCATGGTCTCGACCCGGATCGCATCCTTGGTCGTCAAGCCCTTGTCGCTGACGAAGCGGACAAAGGCGCGCGAACCGTTGCCGCACTGCTCGACTTCGCCGCCGTCATTATTGAAGATGCGGTAGCGGAAATCGCAGCCGGGTAGCGTCGGCCGCTCGACCACCAGGATCTGGTCGGCGCCGATGCCGAAGCGGCGGTTGGCCAGGCGCCGCCACTGCTCGGGGCCGAAGTCGATCTGCTGGTTGATGGCATCGATCACGACGAAGTCGTTGCCGGCGCCGTGCATCTTGGTGAATTTCAGTTTCATGGTGTGCGAAGTGAGCGCTTATTCGTAGAACGACGGTTCGCCGGGCGGGCGGGTCTTGAAACGCTTGTGCGTCCAGAAGTATTCGGCCGGGTTTTCGCGCACGCGCTCTTCGATGAATGCGTTCATGCGGCGCGTGGCGGCGATCATGTCGTCGCCCGGATAATTTTCCCAGGCTGGATAGAATACCACGCGGTACCCTTTGTAATTAGGCAAGAAAGTGGCCACGACCGGGATTACCTTGGCGCCGGTTGCGCCCGACAAACGGCCGAGTGCCGTCAGAGTGGCGGCCGGGATGCCGAAGAAGGGCACGAAGGCGGCATCTTTTTCGCCGAAATCCATGTCCGGCAGCATGAAGTAGGGCAAGCCGTCGCGCAGTGCGCGCAGGATCGGTTTGACGCCGTCTTCGCGGGTGAACAGGCGCACCGGGCCAAAGCGTTCGCGGCCATAGCGCAACAGATCGTCGAATGCCTTGTTCTTTTGCGGCGAATAAATCGTCGACAGCGGAACCACGCGCGCCGCCACGCCGGCCACGTCGAGGCAGACGAAGTGCGGGCACAGCAGGATGGTCGGACCGCTTTCCATTTGCGCCTGCGGCACCGCCGGCTCGATGTGGATCAGGCGGTGCAGGCGCGGGATCGGCGCCCACCAGATCAGCGAACGCTCCAGAATGCTGCGCGAATAGCCCTGGAAATGGCGCATGACGATGTCCTTGCGCTGCGCTTCGGTCAGCTCGGGCATGCACAGGCGCAGGTTGATCATGGCGATCTTGCGGCGCTTGGGAATGGCGTAATACATCAGCCAGCCGACGGCGCTGCCGATGCGGCCGAGGATGGGCAGCGGCAGCCAGTGCAGCAGCCAGAGCAATGCGATCAGGAACTTCATGCGACGGTCTCGGCGTCCGGCGCTGCGACGCCCTGCGGACGCTTGTAGCGGTTGTAACTCCAGAAATACTGGGACGGGCAACGCGCAATCAATTGTTCCATTGCGCGGTTGATGCTGGCGGCCTGCTCGCCGGCGCTGCCGGACAGGTCGCCGTCGAAGGGGACGAAGCGGATTGCATAGCCGCGTCCGCGCGGCAGGCGCTCGGCGTAGACCAGCAGGATGTCGGCCTTGCCGAGCTGGGCCAGCTTGGACGGCAGGGTCATGGTGTAGGCCTCGCGGCCGAAGAAGGGCGCCCACACGCCTTCGCCTTCCTGCGGCACCTGGTCGGGCAGCACGCCGACCGGCTGGCCGCCGCGCAGCGCCTTGACCAGCATGCGCACGCCGGACAGATTGGCCGGCGCCAGATGCATGTGCTGGCGCGCACGCGCGCCTTCGACCAGCGGTTTCAGGGCGCTCTTGCGCGGCGGGCGGTACATCACGGTCAGTTCCACGCGCAGCGACACCTGCTGCGCGGTCAGTTCGAAGCAGCCGAGGTGGGGGGTGAGGAAGACGATGCCTTTACCGCTGTCGAGCTGGCGCTGGACCAGTTCCCAGTTTTCCATCGTGACGTGGCGGGTGACGCGTTCCTGTTGCGCGCACCATACAAAGGGCAGTTCGAGGATGGCCTTGCCGGATTCGGCGATGGCGGCGTGCAGCTGGCTGCCATACCCGGCGCCTGCCAGGTTGCTGCGCAGGCGGCGGCGGTAAGAGGGGGAAATCAGGTAAACCAGCCAGCCGAGCGCCGCCCCCAGTGCGTGTAGCACAGACAGGGGGAGTACCGACAGGAGGCGGAACAAAAGAACAAGCATGGATTGATTCAGGGTAGAGAAGCGACGGCTTGCCCACCAAAATTTTTCAAGGAGCGTAAAATACCACTTTAGAGCGCTTAACGTTAGGCGCCCTGGGCAGGATCCGCGGAGTTAATGACAACTTGCGAAGCGGAATATAAATATCGCTAAAGCGTCGCAGGCATTGGTACTGCGGCAATTATTTAACAGTATCAGGAGCCTCACTTCATGTCTTCGAACGACTATCTCTTCACTTCCGAATCCGTTTCGGAAGGCCATCCGGACAAAGTTGCCGACCAGATTTCAGACGCCATCCTCGACGCGATCCTGGAACAGGATCCGACCGCGCGCGTGGCTGCCGAAACCCTGTGCAACACGGGCCTGGTGGTGCTGGCCGGAGAGATCACGACGCACGCCAACGTCGATTATATTCAAGTTGCACGCAACACCATCAAGCGCATCGGTTACGACAATACCGACTTCGGCATCGACTATAAAGGTTGCGCCGTGCTGGTGGCCTACGACAAGCAGTCGCCGGACATCGCCCAGGGCGTGGACGAAGGCGCCGGCATCGACCTCGACCAGGGCGCGGGCGACCAGGGCCTGATGTTCGGCTATGCCTGCGACGAAACCCCGGAACTGA
>Ga0308160_10006863_pt1 | contig 11455 bp, 4 predicted proteins | sample PhyFR1_FD_201036 | JGI IMG/M metagenome (GOLD analysis project Ga0308160, IMG submission 201036) | Phyllosphere microbial communities from UC Gill Tract Community Farm, Albany, California, United States - DLSLF.R1 | ecosystem: Host-associated > Plants > Phyllosphere > Unclassified | place: USA... | reverse complement strand
CGACGTTCTGGTCGGCGATCGGCGCGCTCAGCACGATGCCGTCGTTCGGATTGGCGATTTGCAGGGTGAACGGCGCGGTGCTGGCGGTGGTGCCGTTGGCGCCGTGGGCGGTGACGACCACGCGCACGTCGCCGGCCAGGTAGGTCGGGTTGCCGCTGAAGGTGCCGGTGCTGCCGTCGAACTGCAGCCAGGCCGGGAAGGCGACCGGGTTGCCGTTGGCGTCGACCGCGGCGGCGGTGTAGGTCAGGGGCGTGCCGCCGGCTGCGACATAGTCGAAGGCGGTGGCCGGCAGGGTATAAGTGCCGGTGCCGGCGCCGCTGGCGAAGCTGGTATCGCTCGGGGCGATGTTGGCGTTCAGGCTGGCGACGGTGGCGCCGCGGGTGACGACCAGCTGGAACTGGCTGGACACGCTCTGGCCGGAAGCGGCGTCGGTGGCGCGCACTTCGATCAGGGTGTTGTCGGCCACCAGGCCATTGCCGCTGAAGGTGCCGGTGGCCGGGTTGAAGCCGAGTTCCGGGCTGTCGACCAGCGCGGTGGCCACGCCGCTAACCGGATCAATCGTGTAGGCGGTATAGGTCAGGGCGTTGTTCTCGGCGTCGACGAAGGTGCCTGCCGGGATGGCGTAGGTCCAGCCGGCGCCGTCGGCGTGGCCGGCCGCGGTGACCGTGCCGGTGTGGCTGCCGCCGAAGTCGGCGGCGCTCAGGTCGGCCTGGTTGCCCGGCTCGTTGGCGGTGACGCGGATGCTGCCGTTGCCGTTGTCGGCAATGGCGTAGTCGGCATAGGTGCCGGCGGCCAGGGCGGCCGCGGTGGCGGCTGCAGACACGCTGTTGCCGGCTGCGGCGCTGACGCCGTTGATGGTGACCTGGGCGCCGCCGTAGCTGCCGGTGAAGCTGAGCTCGACGGTTTCGAAGGTGGCATCGGCGCCGTCGGCGACCGGGGTCACGGTCGGAGCCAGGCTGCCGAAATCGGCGCCGGTCAGGTCGATCACGGCGCCAGGCGTGGCTGCCACCAGGTGAACCAGGTCGGTCTGCGTGCCGTCGACGGTCGCGGTCCAGGCGCCGTTGCCGGCGCTCAGCTGCTGCGCCACGGCCGCGGCGGCTTCCTCCACGGTGAGCGGGCCGGTCAGGCTGATGGCGACGCCGCCCAGCGTGAACGACACGGTGTCGCCGCCTGCGACAGGATTCGTGAACTGCACGTCGGTGCGTTCGGTGACGGCATCCTGGCCTTCGGCGGTGACGTTGACGGTATAGCTGCCGCCGGCCACGTTGACGGTGCCGTTGCTGAAGTCGCTGCGTGCACCGGCGCTGTCGGCGCGCAGGGTCAGGACATTCGCGTTCGGCGCGCCGGTCGCGGTGTAGCCGTCGCCAGCCGTGTTGTCGAAGGCGTCGCGGAAGACGCTGGCGAGCTGGTCGCCGGTGGCGGCGGTGCCCAGCGTGATGCTCTGGCCGTTGAAGTCGACCGTCGTGCCGCCCAGGTTGCTGGCCAGCGTGAAGTCGGTGGTTTCGAAGGTGGCGGCAACCGATTGCCAGGTCAGCGGCGCGCCCACGGTCGGGCCCTGGTTGGCGGTGCCGGACAGGTTCAGCGCAAAGGTGTCGGAGATGGCGGCGCCTTCGCCGTCGGTGGCGGTCACGCGCAGGGTCAGGCCGGCGTCGTTCCAGGCGGCGCTCGGGTTGCCGGTGAAGGTGCGGGTGCCTTCGTCAAAGCTCAGCCACGACGAGGCCTTGGCCGGGTCGTTGCCGTTGGCGGCATTGATGGTGTCGACAACGACGCCCTGGGCATCGAGGACCTCGACGGTGTAGGTCAGGCCGCGGCCTTCGGCGTCGGTGAAGCTGCCGGCCGGGATCTGGAATTTCCAGGTGCCGGCGCCGGCGAAGGACTGGTCGGCAATCGTGTGCGCCAGTTCCGGCACGTCGTTGGTGCCGGTGATCGAGACGTCGATGGTCTGGTTGCTCGAGGCGCCGGCCGAGTCGGTGACCTTGAATTCGAACACGTCGTGGCCGGTCTGGCCGGCGGCCAGCGCGTTGACGGCGGCGGCCTTGTTCGGGGTGTAGCTCCAGGCGTGGGTGGTGGCGTCCAGGCTCAGGGTGCCGTACAGGCCGACCTTGGTCCAGGTGTTGCCGCTCAGGCTGCCGCCGCGGATGCTGAAGGCGAGCGAATTGATCGGGCTGTCGACGTCGGTGCCGGTGAGGACGCCGGTGACCGTGTTGGCGGTGGCGAAAGCGGCGCCGTCGTAGGCGGCGGTGTCGACGATGACCGGGGCGGCGGCGACGCTGTCGAAGGTCGGCGCGTCGTTCACGGCGACCACGCTGGTGCCGATGGCGCGTGGCGCGGCCGAGACACCCGAGGTGGCGGCGTCGTTGGTGGTATCGAAGCTGGCGCGGCCGGCGCCGTTGGTGAAGGCGCCGCCGAAGTTGTTGTCGACGGCGTGCACGCTCAGGCCGCCCGGGGTGCCGTTCCAGTTCAGGGCCGGCACGAAGTGCAGGCGCGCGCCGGCGCCCAGCACCAGGCCATTCGCGGCGTCGACGGTGCCGACGTCGAACCAGGTGGCGCCGTCGGTCGAGTACTGCCATTTGCCTTGCGCGGCGGTGGCGGCGTTGCCGACGATGACGATGCCGCCCAGGCTGCTGCCGCTGTCGATGTCGGAGAACACGCCGCCGGCCAGCTGCGAGACGGTACGGCCAGGGTTCTCGCCGGTGGTGGCGCCGGCGTCTTCCAGCACCGGGGCCAGGGTCATGTTGGCGTTCAGGACCGGCGCGTCGTTGGCGCCGACCAGGTTGACGGTGACGGTCTTGTAGCTGGTCAGGGCGCCGTCGGTGACGCTGACGGTGAAGGTGTCGGTGCGGGTCTGGCCGGCGGCCAGGGCGTTGATCGCGGCCGCGTCCGGGGTGTAGCTGAAGCTGCCGTTGCTGCCGACTGCCAGGGTGCCGAAGGCGCCCGCGCCGCCGCCGCCGGAGCGCATCGTGCTGGTCGGGGTCGAGTCGGTGGCGGTGAAGGTGCCGGTGGCGGCGCCGAAGCCGTCGGTGGCGCCGCTGTCGTTATACGTCTGCAGCAGGTTGTAGCTGTCGGTGAAGACAGGCGCGGTCGGCGGGGTCGGAGGCGGGGCCGGCGCGTTGCCGATGTCGGTACCCGAGGCGACCTGGCCGTTCTCGGTGCCGATGAACAGCGAGTAGCTGCCGCGGTAGCCCGGCGAGAAGGTGGTGGCGCGGATCACGTCGCCCGGCTGGTAGATCCAGGTGACATAGGCGTCGTAGCTGCGTTCGCCGTCGCCGCTGTCGTCGTCCTGGGTGATGATGGTGCCGTTGCGGTCGATCTGCAGGAAGTCGTCGACCGAGGACGAGTTACCCATGTACACGTACACGCGGGTGCCGGCGGCGACGCCGTTCAGGATGTAGCGGTCCCATTTGTTACCGGCGCGCAGCGGGTTTTCCGGGTCGCTGTCGGTGATGGCGCCATCCAGGCGGGTCTGGAAGGTATGGCCGCCCCAGGTGTAGGGGCCATTGCCGCGCAGGCCGGCAGGCAGGGAGCCGTCGGCGTCCAGGGTAGCGTCGTAGTTTTCGAAGGCGAGGGCGGTGGTCTCGACGGTGCCGGTGTGCGACTCGAGGGTCCAGTTGCCGCCCAGGCGCGCGGCGCCGGTGACGTCGGTCGAGGCGGCCACGTCGGCGCCGGTGGCGGCGGCCAGGGCTTGCGTGAAGGCGGCGCCAGTGTCGCCTGCGGCGACGTCGCAGCCGTACAGCAGCAGGTCGGCGCCTTCGCCCAGGGCGGCGCGGATGGTCGCCAGTTCGGCGCCGTGGGTGGCCAGGGCGGCTTCGTCGATGGTGACGCCGCCGAGCACCAGCGCGCCAGGGGCGCCGTGCGAGACGATGTGCAGGGCGCCGATGTCGCTGCGGCCGTCGAGGGCGCGCGCGATTTGCGCCAGCCCGTCTTCACCGGCGCTCAGTTGCACCACTTCGATCGACGAATCCACCGATGCCAGCAGGGCCGCGACGTCGGTCACGGCGGCATCGATGAACAGGATTTGCGTAGCTTGGTTCATGCTCATGGTAGGTATCTTGTCAAAAAAACACTGTGATTGAAGTGGTGTGTTACTGATTTGCTAACCGGCGCAAGGCGGACAGCAGCGTTTCCGCGTCAATGCGGGAACGGTAAAAACGGGACACTGCGGGAGTGGCAGGTGGGAAATGCGGAATGTCGAGCAAGGCAGAAATCAACATGGTGGTCACGTATTGATGGTAACAGAGTCCGTTGGCTTGGGGAAATATCAGTTACAGGCAGCAATACCAAGATTCTCTAAGGAACCGGAAAACAACACTTTCCGGTAATGATTTAACAATTCAAGGCGGCGTTTTCCCCGCGCGGGACACATTTGCCCGCGTCAGGCCGGTCGCAAAGAAGCGGTCGATGCGGTCGAGCTGGGCGGTATCGAAGGCGCCGGCCAGCACGGCCAGGCGCACGCCGGCGATCAGGTACAGGTAGCGCGCCTGGGCCAGGTCGCGCTCGGCCACCGTGCGTTGCTGCTCGGCGTTCAGGATGTCGACCGTGGTGCGGCTGCCGGCGGCAAACGACTTGCGGTTCGACAGCACCACCTGCTCGCTCGAACGCACCGCCTGCTGCAGGGCGCGGATGCGCAATGCCCCTTCGGCGACGCTGGAGAATTCGCGGTAGACGCGCACTTCGAGGTCGCGTCCCAGGGCGTCGAGCGTGGCCTCGGCGCGGCTGCGCTCGGCCACCGCCTGGCGCGACGCCGAATTCACGGCGCCGCCGGCGTACAGCGGCACGTTCAACTGCAGGCCGACCGACTTGTTGTTGTAGCGCGAACCGATGCGGTCGATGCTGTCGCTCTCGTTGCGCGAGTAGTTGGCCACCAGGTCCAGGGTCGGCAGGTGCTGGGCACGCGCCTTGGTCACTTCCAGCGCGGCTGCCTTTACCTGCGCCTGCAGGGCCTTGATCTCGGGGCTGTTGGCGGCGGCGCGCGCGGTCCAGGCGTCGAGCTCGGCGGCGGGGGCGTTCGGCTCGAAGCGGGCGGCATCAAGCGGCGCCACGGCGTCGAACGGCACGGTGACCATGGTGCGCAGCTGCTTCAACGCGACCAGGCGGTGCTGGCGCGCCTGCAGTTCGTCGGCGGTGTTCAGGTCGAGGCGGGCGCGCACTTCGTCGATGTCGGTGCGGGTGCCGGAGCCGGCCGCGAAGCCGCGTTCGGCCGCCGCCAGCTGGGTGCTGTAGGCCGCGCGCTGGCTTGCCACCAGGGCGATCTGCTCGTCGGCCAGCAGCAGCTCGAAATAGGCTTCGCAGACGCGCACCGCCAGGTTCTGGGTGTCGCGCTCGAGGTTGGCTTCGGATTCGTCGATGCGGGCATAGGCCTGCTTCAGGTTGACGACGTCGGCGGCGCGGATCAGCGGCTGGCGCAGCGACAGTACCTTGCTCGACGCGAAGTACTCGCGGTCGCTGCGGACCGGCTGGGCGCCGAGGCTGGTGCTGTCGAGTTCTTCCTTGCTGCGCGCGAGGTTCATCGAGACGTTCGGCAGCAGGCGTGCGCGCGCCTGGGGCACGGCTTCACGGCCGGCCTCGGCCTGGGCGCGGGCGGCCTGCAGGGTGGCGTCCTGCTGGCGCGCGGCGGCGTACACCTGCTGCAGGGTCAGGGTCTGGGCCGCGGCCGTGACGCTCGCGCAGGCGAGCACGGATGCGACCAGGGTGGAAAGCAGACGGCGCTTCATTACTCTTCCTTCATCGAAGCGGCCACGCGCTTGACCAGCGGGTGCAGCATGTAGGTCAGCAGCGAGCGTTCGCCGGTCTTGAAGACCAGTTCGGCCGGCATGCCCGGCTGCAGCTGGCGCGCACCAAGGGTGCGCATGCCGTCCGGCGTGACGGTCACGCGCGCCAGGTAGTAGCTGACGTTCGTCTGCGGGTCGGTCAGCAGGTCGGCCGACACGGTCAGCACCTTGCCGCTGACGACCAGCTGCGGCGAGTGCGCGAACGACGAGAAGCGGATGTCGACTTCCTGGCCGTTACGGACGCGGTCGACCAGTTGCGGCGGCACGTGGGCCTCGACGGTCAGGGCCGCGCCTTCGGGCACGATGTCCATCAGCTTCTGGGCCGGCTGGATCACGGCGCCGGTCGACTGCAGGGCCAGGCCGACCACGTGGCCGGCGGCCGGCGAACGGATCTCCATGCGCGCCAGTTCCTCGCCGGCGGCGCGGAATTTCTCCTGGTCGGCCTGGACGTCGCGCAGCACGTCGGTGAGTTGGCGTGCGCTGTCCTGGCGGTATTCGCTGCGGCGTTGGACGGCGCGCTGGCTGGCCTCGGCCATGGCGGCGCGCGCACGGGCGATGTTGCCGAGCAGGTCGGCCGAAGCGCCGCGCGCGTCGGCCACCATGCGCTCGAGTTCGAGCTGGCGGTTGCGCGGCGCATAGCCTTCCTTCACCAGCTCGCGCGTGGCGTTCAGTTCTTCGGTCAGCAGGGCGAGCTGGGCGCGGCGGCTTTCGAGCAGGCCCTGGAAGCCGTCGATCGCGCTTTGCTGGCCGCGGCTGCCGTCGGCAATCGCCTGCAGGTCGGCCGCCAGGGCCGCCTTGCGCGACACGAACAGCTGCTGCTGGGCCTCGATCTGCAGGCTGACGCCCGGATCCTGGCGCGCCGCGTCGACGTCCGGGTGCAGGGCGATGGCGGCGGCGCCGTTCTGTTCAGCCAGCAGGCGCGACTCGGCCGCACGTTCGTTCAGGTAGCGCAGGCGCACCGCGGTGAAGTTGGCGCGCGCCACGGCGCTGTCGAGTTCCACGAGGGGCTGGCCCTGTTTCACGAGGTCGCCCTCGCGCACCAGTACCTGCTTGATCAGGCCGCCGGTCAGGTGCTGCACCGGCTGGCGCTTGGTGTCGACCATCACGGTGCCGGGCGCCGGCACGCCTTCGTCGAGCGGGGCAAAGGCGACCCAGGCCAGCAAGCCGGCCAGGCCCAGGGCCAGGGCCAGCTTGCCCAGGCGCAGGCTGCGGCGTGCGCGGCCGGCGGCGGCAGGCGCCTCGCCCGCGGGCGGTTCATCGTTGGCGGCGGGGCCGCTGCCCGGCCACAGGTCGGCGTCGGCCTGGGGCAGGCCGGGCTGGACAGAGTCGGTCTTCAGTTGAGCGGTCTTCAGTTGAGCGGTCTCGGGTTGAGCGTTTTTGAGCTGAGGATTCATGGCGTTTGCGGAAGAGGTTGTGAAGCGGCGCGGCGCACTTCGGCGAGCACCTGCTCGGGCGTGCCGTCGCGTTCTACTTTGCCGTCGCGCAGCATGACCAGGCGGTCGGCGGCGGCCAGGATGGCCGGGCGGTGGGTAATCAGGAGCACGGTCTTGCCTTCGACTTTCAGCTGGCGCACCAGGGCGGTGAGCGCGGCTTCGCCGGCTTCGTCGAGGTTGGCGTTCGGCTCGTCGAGCACCACCAGGGCGGGCGAACCGTAGACCGCGCGCGCCAGGGCGATGCGCTGGCGCAGGCCGCCGGGCAGCTGCACGCCGTCGTTGTCGACCGGGGTGTCGTAGCCGCGCGGCAGGCGCAGGATGATGTCGTGCAGGCCGGTCTTCAGGGCCGCGCCGATCACCGCCTGCGAATCGATCTCGCCGAAGCGGGCGATGTTCTCGGCGATGCTGCCGTCGAACAGGCCGACGTCCTGCGGCAGGTAGCCGAGCTGGGCGCCGAACTGGCGGCGCGGGTAATCCTGCAGCGGACGGCCGTCGAGCAGGGCCTCGCCCGTGATGTGCGGCCAGGCGCCGACCACCACGCGCGCCAGCGTCGACTTGCCCGAGCCCGAAGGGCCGACCACGACGGTGACGCTGCCGGCAGCCAGCGCCAGGTCGACGCCGTCGAGGATGGTGCGCGTGCCGCCCGCCGCATGGGCGCTCAGGGCGCGCAATTGGACGTTGCCGCGCAGGCGCTCCTGCGGGAGATCGGCGGCGGCGGGCGCCACGGCCTGTTCCTGCAGCAGCGTGCGCAGGCGGCCATAGGCCAGGCGGGCATTGATCAGGCCGCGCCAGAGGCCGACCAGGCTGTCGATCGGGGCCAGGGCGCGCGTCATCAGCACGTTGGCGGCGAGCATGGCGCCGACCGAGAGCTCGCCGTCGATCACGAGCAGGCTGCCCAGGCCCAGCACCAGCGACTGCTGGGCGTAGCGCACGAACTTGCTGGCGGCGGTGACGCGTGAGGTAAAGCGGTGCAGTTCCAGGCCGCGCCCCTGCTGCTGGCCGTGCAGGCGGTTCCAGCGCTGCCACAGGTTGCCGAGCATGCCCATCGCTTCCAGCGCTTCGGCGCCGCGCAGCTTGGCGCGCAGCCAGCCCATCTCGGCGCCGGCTGCTTTCGATGCCGCATCGGCCGGGGCCACGCTGCGGCCGTGGCCGCGCCAGGCCAGCAGGCACTGGATCGCGGCGAATACCAGCGCCAATGCGCCCAGCGCCGGATGCAGCAAGAACAGCACGGCAATGTAGATCGGCGCCCAGGGCGCGTCGAAGAAGGCCAGGATGCCGGGGCCGGTGAGGAACTGGCGCACTTGAATGAGGTCGGCAAGCGGACGCGTGGCGCTGCTGCCCTTGCCTTGCAGCGAAGCGGCGAAGTCGGCGTCCATCAGCGGGCCGGCCAGGGCGGCGTCGAGGCGCTGCCCGGCCTGCACCAGCACCCGGGTGCGCCACCATTCGGCCAGCGCCACGCAGGCATACATCGCCAGCGCGATCAGCGACACGGCGAGCAGGGTCAGCTCGCTGCGGCTGAGCAGCACGCGGTCGTACACCTGCAGCATGTAGATCGTGGGCGTGAGCATCAGCACGTTGGTGAGCACGCTCAGGAGGCCGGCGTGGCCGAATTCACGGCGCAGGGACGCAAGGGCCCCGCGCAGGCCGCTCTGGCCTGTCGTTTTGGTGGTCATGGGGATCAGCCTTTCGCGGTGGCGAGGGGAGGGGCGCTGCGCTGGGCAGGTACAGGCGCATGAGCAGCGTCGTCGGGCGCGTTCGCCCGGCGCAGTGCGGCCAGCACTTCCTCGCGCGGCCCGAAGCCGGCCTGCTGGCCTTCGCGCAGCAGCAAAATCTTGTCGGCCACCGCCAGCACGTTGGCGCGGTGGCTCATCACGACGAAGGTGCAGCCGCGTTCCTTGTGTTCGAGGATGGCGTGGACCAGGGCGGCGTCGCCGGCATCGTCCAGGCTGGAATTGGGCTCGTCGAGCACCACCAGCGCCGGGTTGCCGTACAGCGCGCGTGCCAGGGCGATGCGCTGGCGCTGGCCGCCGGACAGTGCATTGCCGTTCGGGCCGACCGGGGTGTCGTAACCCTGCGGCAGGGTAGCGATCAGCGCGCCAAGGTTGGCGCTGCGGGCAGCAGCTTCGACGGCAGCGCGGTCAACCGGGCCGAAGCGGCAGATGTTCTCGGCGACCGTGCCCTCGACCAGGTCGACCGCCTGCGGCAGGTAGCCCAGGTGCGGGCCGAGTTCGGCGCGCGGCCAGGCAAACACGTCGACGCCGTCGAGGCGCACCTTGCCGGAGGCGGCCGGCCACATGCCCAGCAGCAGGCGCGCCAGGCTCGACTTGCCGGCGCCCGACGGGCCCATGACCACGGCCACTTCGCCCGGCTGCAGGCCGAAGGCCAGGCCTTTCAGGATCGGGGCGCTGCTGCCTGGCGCGCTGGCGACCAGCTGCTCAACCGTCAGCGTGCCTTGCGGCGCCGGCAGCGGCATGCCCGGCGCGGCGCTCGGGACGGCCTTCAGCAGGGCTTCCAGGCGATTGAACGATTCCAGCGCCGAAGCCACGCCCTGCCACTGGGTGACGATCTGGATGAAGGGCGCCAGCACGCGGCCGCCCAGGATGCCGGCGATGACCAGCATGGCGCTGCCGCCGTTCAGGGCATCGTGCAGCAGCAGCCAGCACGACAGGCCGAGCAGGGCCGAGTTGACCAGGTTCTGCAGCAGTTTCGACAGGGCCTGGTAGCCGCCGCCGCGCTTCGAGGCCTCGGCCTGCAGTGAAGTCGCTTCCATCTGCTTGCCGAACCAGCGCGTGCGCAGGGCGCCGTACATGCCGAGCACGTCGATGACGGTGGCCTGCGATTGCAGGCGGTCGGCCTGTTGCTGGGCGGCGTAGCTGTTGCGGTTGGCGGCCAGCAGCGGCTCGCGCGTGCCGCGGCTGTTCAGCCAGCCGATCAGCACCTGCACCAGGGCCACGCCCAGGGCCACCACGCCCAGCAATGGGCTGATGGCGAAGATCAGGGCCAGGAACAGGATCGCCAGCGGCGCGTCCATGGCGGCGGTGACCACCGGCGAATGGATGAAGTCGCGCACGGTGCGCAGATCGTTCATGGCCTGGGCGCCGCCGCCCGGCAGCGACTTGCGGCTGGACTCGAAGGCGGCGTGGAAGACGCGGCGCGTCATGCGCTCGTCGAGGTGGCAGGCGGCCGCATGCATCTGGTCGCTGCGCGCCCATTCCAGCACCTCCATCAGCAGGTAGGCGCCGAGCACGGCCAGGGTCAGCATGGCGAGCGTGGTGCCGTTCGCGCTGTTGACCACGCGGTCATAGACTTCGAGCATGTACCAGGAGGGCGCCAGCACCAGCACGCCGCAGGCCAGGCTGAACCAGAGGGCCCGGCCCACATAGGGCGACAGTTCGCGCAGTGCGGCGCGCAGTTCGGAGAGGGAAGACGATCGTGCCGGCGAATTCATCGATAGGATGCTTGAAAAATGATTGCTGGGGATGGGAACATGCGACCGGGGCAGCGAAGCGATGCGGCCGACTGCCTGTTTTAACCGTTCGACGCCGGTTTTTCGTTACCCGCTTTTTGTTGCCAGTTGCTCTAAATCGGGTGGAAATTCCTGGTCACAGCCAAAATGGTAGCAGAGCGCATTGATGTGCGGAAACAGTAATATCCGCAAACAATGACCTGAATCGTGTCGGGAACACGAAAAACAACACTGTATGGCGATTCTGTCAGCACGCCCCGTAACAGAGCGTTAACGAAGCGTGCAAGAGAAATAACGCGTTGTTCCTGTAGGAAACATCCTACATGACAAGTTGCTATTCGTCCAGAGGGCTTGCTGGCTTTTCCGGATTGGGGGCAGATGGCGTTAGCTGTGGATGGGCGAACGATGGCCGCGGTTGTTCTCGCCACCAAGCAAGCGGCGCCAAGTCGAGCATTCGGGCCCATGACGCAATCGTTCAGCATCCTCGTAGGGTGGGCACTCGTGCCCACGCGGTCTCACCATGTGAACATATGCGACCTGAAATTGATTGCAAACGTTCGCTTGCTCTGTGTGACGTTCGCGGCGCGCATCGGTACCATACCGCGTGGGCACAAGTGCCCACCCTACGGCTTGCCGCCCCGTTCCGAAGAGTAAATGTCAGAGCACGACGCTGCGGTTGCGTCCCGCCGACTTGGCGGCATACAGCGCGCGGTCGGCGCGTTCGATGGCCTGGTCGATCGGCTCGCCGTCTTCGTAGCGGGCGAAGCCGGCCGAGAAGCGTACGCGCA
>Ga0308160_10006862_pt1 | contig 11456 bp, 10 predicted proteins | sample PhyFR1_FD_201036 | JGI IMG/M metagenome (GOLD analysis project Ga0308160, IMG submission 201036) | Phyllosphere microbial communities from UC Gill Tract Community Farm, Albany, California, United States - DLSLF.R1 | ecosystem: Host-associated > Plants > Phyllosphere > Unclassified | place: USA... | reverse complement strand
ATGAAGTATACGTACCGATGGGCAGCCATGCCAAAGGTCCAGGTGGTGGGAAGTAGAGGCATTTAGTATATCGGAATGAGGGGCGGGGGGTTCAGGGGAATATCGAGTGGCATATGACGAGTCGGATCGTGAGAGGTGAAGGAAGGTGGGAAAGTGTAGGAGAATAGATAGGTGGAAAGAATATACAATTCATCATGTACGGAATCATAAGTCTACAACAAACGAATACAAGGGCTACGATATCGTGTACGTTGAAGGTCATGATACTAAATATGAAGTCGTGTGTTACAAACAACACCTATAAAAGTCGTAGTAGTAGTAGTCGTCGATGGTCATGTGAATGAAATGGAAATGAATGCTATGCGGTTGATTTATCGTTACTCCCTCTCCCACTCCCTCCCCTTCACTCTTACATCTTATCTCCCTCCTCTCCCCACCCCACTCGCTGCGCTCCTGGACTAGAGCATCCTCAAATGATCAGTCCAAAACACATTAGCAGCTGGGACCTTCTTCTTGATAGGCATTCCATCCATCTTATCCCCTCCCTTCTTGTTGTGATTATCACCATTATCGTTCCCGTGAGAGTTTAATTGGGAGGTGATATCGTTTTCGGTAGTACTAGCTTTAACTTGGACTTGGGTAGGGGGTCGAATGAAGGGGGCGTCGATCATAGCTTTAATTCGGGATTTCTGGTTGTTAGTTTGGCCTTGTGATGTGGGAGGCAGAGTCAGGGGTGGAATAGGGTTCAACCTTGATGCGAGAAGGCATGGTGATAGGTTTCAATGATGGAAGGCGACGGAATCACGAGATGTTGGCTCGGAGAGAAGATAAAGAGGGTAATGGGTAATGGGTTGTGGGTTGTGGAAGTTGGAAAGAGACACGCACCATATCAAGCTTAACACCCCTCTCCGCAACTTCTTTCCATTCACCTTTCTTCCACAAACCCTCATATTCCAATCGTCGCGCTTCATCCCAATAAGCATGGCTTAGAGCGTCGGAGGGACGTCGAAGGCTAGCGCCCATGTACATTTGGGGGATCAAGACTGGTGATGGGTGGATCCGGAGGACTAGGGTTGGTCGCATTTTGATTCGATTATCTATAACAAGTATTGAAAGTGAAGAATTGAAAGAAGAAGGGGAATTGTTTGGTTCTTATAGATTATTGGGGTGTGACGTAGATGAGGATGTTTCGTTTCGTGTGACAAGTCCAGAATGATGGGGTAGAGTTGAGATCGTATAACTTGTAATTGTAAGGTGTAAAGTGATAGGGTAGTTCCAGAAGGTTTGACTCGGTACGAAGGTTGAGATCCAACTATCCAATTGTGACGCGTAGAAGTGGGGTGAAGCGCGTAAGGGTTGAACAATAGGTTACTCGTCCCGTTTTGTTGTTATTATAGTTGTAATGATACTTAATAACCAAATCCGTCGCCGTTCAAAAACAAGTGGGTGGGTGGGTGCCTTGATAATACCTGAAACGTGATTCTCCTCTGGGGCCAACGGATCCTTTGACGTCAGACCTGGGGGTACGATGTAGAATCTTCGAGTGTATCAGATGGCGGAGTTTGTAACTCTTTGTATAATAGATTGGATAGTAGTAGAACTTTGCCCCACTCTTACTCTTATTGTACATGTACTGGAATAGCTGGGCGCGATACTACGTACTCTCCCCTCGCAGTGACCCATACTCGTAATGCTCACCGTAAGCCCCGCTATAATATATTAAGTCACGCGCTTAAGTCGTGCCTGATCTACCCCACTGCTGTGTAGATGGGAAGCTTGGCTTTATATCTACCCCAGTACGTGTATATCCAAAGCACGTTCTAGGCAGGTGTAGGCGCAAACGTGATCGTGCTTTACACTTCCCCGGCATAGCAGCATAGCATAGCGTATATGAAGCTACATCATATCTTCCGGGATGTAACTTAACTTACTCGGCGAGACTCTATCGTTCCTGTGGCGCAGTCTATTATTCCTTGGCAGAATCACGTCAGAATAGAACAGGGAGTGGAGGTAGTCCATCATGACATGTCATCCAAGTCATGATCGTCAGGAGTATATCGATAGCTTGGTATCATCACTATCATCAACAATGTCAAAAGAACCAGTAACGGCCTCAGACCTATACACACCCACCAACTCCCCTCAAGAGCTCCGATCTACATTGAAAACGCGAGATGGACAATCCCTCTCTGAAAGGCAGGCTAAACACCTGGCGATCGTGCTTGACCTGTTTCAAGCAAAGGGAACAATGGCCAAGATGAATGATAATTTCACGGAAGATGCTGTATATGAAGATTTATTTGCTAGTTGTAAGAATAGGGATGAAATTGGTGAGTCCCCTTCTGCTCCTTCCACCTTACATATGAAGTTGAGCGGGGTTGATGATTAGCTGGACAAATGGTTAATCTACCAACTGTAGTCAAGGACACTACGACCAACAAACTGGATCTTGAATCCATAACGAAGATGACCACCACCGATGGAAAAGATAAGAGAATAGAAGCAGATGAATTAAAACTAGGATTCAACCACACATTCCAGTTTAGATCACCACTCCCAAAAGGAGCTAGTCAAGTGACGATGGATACGACTTTATTCATTTACTCTACCGATCAAGGCATCGTGAGGTTTTCAGATAGACCTCAGGGGAATATTCCGGGTAATGCTTTATTATCGGTATGTCCTCTTTCCTCCTCTTTCTTATCGTTGTCGAAGACGGAGACGAGGACGCTGATATCAGTTTATGAGAAAGATGAATGCTGTTGGTGTTCCTAAAGTCGTTGGATTACCGAAGAACGATGAAGAGGACGCGGAGAAGGTGCTTAAGGAGCAGAGATAGATGTGACTAATGTCTTGAGGGAGTAGAGATAAATTTCGAAACATCACGCCATGCAATAAGTATAATGCGTACGACGGACTAGCGTTGATCTCAGGGTCGTCGCTATAGTCTGCGGTGGTCCGATCAGAGGGAAATGGCAATTTGATGAACCTAGTCTGGTCTGGAATATTTCGACATTGTACATCATACTAGCGAGGTGCTGGATTGATCTTATTCTCAATACCCAACATCCCACAGAAAGCTTCAGTCTGGGGATTCGTATACCAGGCCACTATCATCAGCTACCTCCTCATAATGACAGTAGAGGAATAACGCACCGTCCGAACCACCAGGTTCACCATGAGCAGGAGCAGTAGGCCAGAATTTCTGAACTCTATCCACATCTATCTCCCCTTTCTCCCATACGAGATTCGGGACTGGATTCGTTTCTCCCTCCTTCGTTATCTCGGGGACAAGTAATCCCTGAGTTGTAATTTGATCCAACTCCCGCTTTATTAATCCTGGGAGATCGTTCATTGGTGGATCTATTTCTCGAATATTTAATGAGAGGTAGGGTTGCATTGCTCGAGTAATGGCTAACCAGTGGGGGTCAAAGGTCATTCGGGGTTTATGGTTGATTGTGGGTTGTGGACTAGGTATCTCGAGGAACTGGCATCAGTACCGTTCATTCGGAGATGAATGGGACGCACTTGAATGAAATCACGCCCAGGCATGACTTTATCAAGAGCGAGGAATTTAGTCTGGCGTCCTGCTCCTGTCTCTGCGGGAGCCGCTTTCCCTTTATTCGTCCCACTCCCACTCCCACTAGGGTCCCCTAGTACTTCCGCATATGCCCCATGATCTCCTTCCTTCCGTACTGCCTCGACCAGATCTACACTCTCATCGATTTTTAAAGCTTCTTTCGCTTCACTTGCTGTGGGGGGATCATCAAAGTCTTCGTCTCCTATATCGATTTCATCTGGGTTGGTTTCCTCCGTCGTTGATGCGATATTCGACTTTGAACGCTCGCCAGAATCCGGCTGGGTTAGTAGTATCGTTTCTTCTTCGTCATCTTCGATATTGATTTCGTCGGGGTTGACTTCCTCCTCATCCCCTATGTCGATCTCATCTGGATTCCCCTCGTCATCTCCAATGACAATCTCATCTGGATTCGTCTCCTCCTCATCCCCTATCACAATCTCGTCCGGATTCGCTTTTACCCCTCCATTCGATCCAGCCCCAGATCCAGCTGCACCGCCCGTACCCAGGTGCCCATCATTATGATCAAATACAGCAGCGAATTTAACATGTAAATGCGCACTAAACCAATAATCTGGTTTTATACGATTTAAAACTTCAAGAAGCGGTGGTGAACCTAATGTATTTGTTTTTATTTCTTGGTCGAAAAATGGTTTCATCCGTAATAAACGATCTGTATCGCCGTGATAATATATTGAAGAGGGCCAATCGTGGGATAGGGTTATTGTTGGTGATTCCACTGGAAGCTATCATCAATACAGGGAAGAAGTGGGTCTGATCTTACCTGTTTGATTTTTAGGATGTCGTAGTTACGTATATGATATATACTCCTCATCGTTGATCTATCAAGAGGCATCTTTTCGTAATGTCCTGGACGTTAGCTCCATCCCAAACGAAAGAGGTAGCTTAGCTCACCCTTGTGATAATCCCCAGATTTAAAGATCCCACTCATCCCCATCACCCTCAATCCATCAACCCTCACACACCCCGTATTCCCGAGATAATAGATATTAGGAGCAATCCAACCCCCATAATACAATTCCCACATATAATTACTAGCCTCATGATTCCCCCCAATAACAATCGTCAGGCAAGGAGCTACTTTCTTCCCAGAGTAGTACTCATGGAATGTCCCCAATGCAAAGAATTTAGGTGGGACGGCTAGGGAGGCGAAATCGTGTTTGGAACGTAGAGCTTGGAAATCACCACAGAGGAGAAGGAGGTCGACTTGGTTGGATGTTGTTTCGGTGTATTTTGTTACTGTGCGGTAGATCTCGTCCAGCTCGCCGTGGCTACATCCTTGAACTGCCACCTTGTTGTCAGCATATGGCGCTACTTGACCATGACTTACTCTCATTCTGCAGTAGGATGCCTGGAATGATGCATAGGTGCAGGTGCAGCAGGTCATTAGGTAGAGTCGCGAAATGTGTAATTACGTAATACTCATGTCGCGGCAGTCTATCTGTCAACACACGCGTATGATTTCTTTCATTCAACCCTTCATTCATTATTCATACTATTACTCTTGTATACTACGTCTCTTGATCATCGTCAAAGAGACAGGTCCGACAGAGGACAAAATGGCACTAGATCCAGAGGCCAAGATACCAGTATGTCCCACCCATCGACTATACTATCACTAATCAACAGTGTCCGACACCACAACATCTCCAGGCTGAGCTTGAGAATCTCAATGCCATACTTGCACTAGGGGAGAAAGAGGAAACATGGGATAAAATGGAGAAAGCCCTAATCCGCTTCGCTGGGGTGACTAGGGGAGGAGGATACAAGCATCTACCATTATTCACAGATGGAATAGGGAGGAAAGGGTGCGCTTCAAAAGTAGCTGAATGTGTATGCTCCCTCTTGTTTACCTCGTGGAGATAGCTGATGAATAGATGTTATCGGATAGAGGACGATTATCGACAGCAGCAGTAGAATTCCTACAAGCATTCGCACCTAGATTACATCAACAATTCGCACCAGTCGTTCAACCCTATTTCGAACCACTCCTAAAACTATTCGCTCGACCCAACAAAGTCTTCCTAAAACGATCAGAGAGATGTTTGATCAAGATTCTAGAAAATTGCCATCTACCACAAATCATCATGGAATTGCGAAAAGGATTGAATGATGATGCTGTAACTTGTCGTCGGATCTGTTCGACTGGAATAGAGAGGGCAATGAATGAATGGGATATTGAGGTGTTTACAGAGAGGAGTTTAGTATCCCTGGAGGAGGGGTTGAGGAGGATGGCAACGGATAAAGATGCAGAAGTCAGGCAGACTGGAAAGAGGGTTTGGGGGAAGTTTATGGAATTGTGGCCTGAGAGGGTGGACGAGTGAGTTGGTGGATGGGGACAAGGGCAATAGCTGATAATTAGCTTTTCAGCTCCTCTGACACCGACGATAAGGCGATACCTCAATTTACCCGCCCAAGGAGTAGCTGTAAAGAGCAAAGGGAAGGCAAAAGCAGCTCCACCACGTCCAGCACCAGCGCCTATCGCATCCACCTCTACCGCCCCTGCGCAAGCTGCCGCCAGACCTGTACCCCTCCGAGTTGCTGCTCTGGTCACGAAACCATCTCGAGCTGCTATACGGCCTCATCCCGTTGAGCACCACGAGCCACGTCAGACCGCACACGTTAGTACCAGTCGGCAACCATCCCCCAAAAAGGTCTCCCCGAAAAAGGTCGCTCGTATGGAACCAGTCCACTCAGCACCAGCGTACAAATCCATCGCACTAGCACCACTCCCAACCCGGCCAGAGGTTGCACCACTTAACGGACGCTCGGTATCACATACGTTCCTCCCTACTGTCCACTCATCAACCTCCATAGCCGAGAACGTCCCACGATCAACAAGACCAATCTTACCACAATCATATTCAACAACAGCCCTGCCTACCGATTCCTCAAATTTCGTTAGCCGCTTCGCGACAGGTCCAATGCGGATCATCCGTCCAGCACCTATTCAAGATGACAGTGGAGATCCCGATGGATTCATTTACCCCCAAACCTTCGGAGGCCCCTCTCGCCCAACTCAGCATTTAGGACATGGGCGAAAACCTATTGGTCCTGCTCGGAGGGTCGTTACTGCTCCTACGCCTAGTCAGGAGGGTCTTGGTTATCCAACCAGGACACCAGCTGCCAATAGGATATTATCGAGGAATGTACGGGATAGAGTGGATGAAGTGGAAGAACAGCCTAAACTGGTCCTCAGCAACACAATGGATCCAATCACGCCAATCCCGACTCGAAAGGTCGTTCAAGCGACTCCTTCACTTCCAAGGGTGGAATCACCTCTCTTACCGGTCCTTCCCCCAGATGTTGAAGACGTAAGAGATACATCAATGCTCGAACCGATCAATGGAAGGGAATTGGAAAGTCCCGTTCCGGTCGAGATCGCCGCTATGGTTCCTCTACCTGATGAGGTCCACGAAAGTGAAAAGGAGACCACGACGAAGATTGATCATATGGATGAGCCGGCGCCGCTCGTGGATGAGGTGGACGAGGTATTGGAACAGGTGGCCATCGGAGCCATATTGGAAACTAGTTCAACGGTGAACGGACCCGTGACAACGGTGGACGAAGCCCTATCCGGCCCCGCACCTACGGTAGCCGAAGCGATCGAGGAACCAGAACCAGCTGTAGAAGAGACCGCCTTGCCGATAACATCCCTGGATCAATCGGCGCCTGTCAAAGAACCAATAATCGACGAAGTGATCGCTGGACCAGTCTCAGTGGCGGGGGAAACTCCCCTACCGAGACTGTCTCTGGATCAGGCGACGCCCATCAGGGAGATAGAGATCGACGAAGCGATCGCCGAGCCAGCATCAGCAGTGGAGGAGGTGACCGTATCAGCTCCGCTTCTCGATGAGAGCTCCAAAGCTGTATCGACGATCGACGAAACGGTATACGTTATACCAATGATGGACGAGGCGACTCACGCACCGATGTCTACGGTGGAAGGCGCGCATCCGGTACGACTCTCGGACCAGCCGGTCTACATTCCAGCGTCTTTGGTGGAAGAGACTCCTGTCCCGATGTCATTGGATGAGACGCAGTCTACGACAATGCCATCAGTAAACGAGGAGACTACCGAATCCGTTGCTCCCGAGCTGCCAGAAGAGACTGCACCCGCTAAGGTCCAGCTAAGTCCTGCTCCAGCCATCTTCATCGACGTACCGGCATCCACCACCAAAGACGCGCATCCAATTCCCCAATCGCCGACCTCTTCGACCCTACCGACCACTATGAGGTCTGAACCCGAAATTGAACCCCATGTTCAAGCAGCAGCAAGCAAAATCGATGAGGTCGAAGTTGAGAAAGATCTTCCCGCCGCCTCAGCTCCGACAGAGATCACTGAGGAATTGCCAGTCGCCTTCACTCCAATAGAGATGGCAGAGGATCTGCCGGTCGCTGTCACTCCTACACAGATTGCAGAGGATCTCCCGGCCGCTTCTCCGTCGACAAAGATCGCAGAGGATCGCCAAACCGCTTCAGCTTCCACACAGACCGCCAAGCGAGTGATCGCTCCTGTCCCCGATCTCCAGGTCCAGAGATCCACCCCGTCCGAGAGCGAAATCGACACTGCGATTCAGACAGCACCAAGCTTGCCTCTCGATACTCAGCTACCTATCCGCCTAGCTCAGACCCTGGACCAAGTGGACGCCACCATACCCAGCGTGCCAACACAATCGAAAGCGCCTTCCGAGACCAAGACCAATGCCGTCACTAGAGCACCAAGCAGGTCAGCCAACACCGTCACCCGAGCACCAAGCAGATCTGCCCAGTCCAGACCTCCAACCAAGGCTGCCCAGACCGTCAAACCGACGTCGGCACTAGCACCCGCACCAGCACCAGCACCAGCGCCTCCTCGTAAACCACCAGTGCCCCGAGCTGCAGCTGTCTCCAGACCGATCAAGCCTGTTGAACGCAAAACCTTTCGGCCAGTCACTGCTGCTCAGACCGCTGCTGCTGCTTCTCTCGCCAAGGTCCGTAATGCACAGGCGGTCGCTCAGGCTGAAGCTGCGAAACCCAGGGTCCCATCGGCCACTATTTCTAAACCTGCTGCAGTGGAGCCGAGGTCGAGAGTAGCATCTGCTGCGAGCTCGAATTCACATGGTGTCACCGCCGCCTCGACGAAGAGTACGAATACGACTACTGCTCCCGCGCCGGTAGTCAAAACCACACAATCGAGGTTACTCGCACCTACCAAGGCCTCTGCCTCGCGAGCAGCGACGATCGTATCTCACCCCACGGCCAAGCCCACTACATCCGCAATCGCCTCGAACCCAGCCCTCCCACCGGTTCGTAAGGAAAAGATCAAATTGAAAGCCGCTCTACCAAGTTTCAGACCCGTTCGAAATGCCGTCCGATCCACCTCTGGACCTGGTACTGGGACTTGGATCGCTTCGTCGACTTCAAACCCTGTTTCTCGAGCGGCTGCTATTCCCCTTCCTCACTCGCCTGTATCTGCGAAAAGTGCGGCAAAGCCGGAAACTATCGCTCTATCCCCAAGTCCGGTGACTGTTCGACCTGAGACTATGGCTCTTCCTGCTGGTCCTACCTCAGGGGCTTCTCGATCCGCCAAGACTGTGCAGCCAGCTCTGCTGCCGCTGCCCGCTAGTCCGCCAGCAGTTGCTGCCGAGGTACCTCTCCCCGACAGCCCTATTTCGCAAGCTAGTCAACTCAGGGCCCGAGTGAACCGAGCGGCCAGTCCTGCGATATCAGCTCTTCAAGCTCGTCTAGCTACCCCATCGAGAAACTCATCAGCACCCACAATGTCCGATCAAGAATCCGATTCCGAGAACGAAGACGAAGCGTCAGGTGTCACTTTCAAAGCAAAATCTGGTGGACGACCACAGAGTAAGATGAAGCTCAAGCAGGGTGGGACTGGGGATTTAATGGAATTCTCTGCTCCGGCTAGGATGGACAAAGTTTGGATTGGAAGTACTACGCCTATGTATACTCCTGGGAGAAAGGCGCTTGTCATTAGGGATGCTAATCTTGCTTCGCCCCTGGTTAGGAAGGTGGTCAATGAGGAGTAGGTTGCTCGATCGTCGAGGGATGATTATGTGGAGGACGTAAGGGAAATAGAATGGACGATTGGAATGTGTATATAATGTCTTGTTGATGACAATGCTCTTGGTCAGTATAATAATCGAATTTGTATATAGATCATGTATCGGTTACTGCAATAACGGAACGGAACGAACAATACATCAACAACCTATTTATTGAATCCTATAAATGAGAAACGGAACGAAACGAAACTGGACGAAACACTTAACAACTCCATCTAATCCCAATCACTATCATCACTAGCCTCATCATCACTTCCCATATCGTTCTTCCTCCTACTAAGCGCAGCAGCAAGACTACTAGCTAAATCAGGTGCATCTTCCCCTCCTCCTGATGCAGCAGCTCCAGCAGCAGCACCAGCGCCCAAGCCTACAGCTGCGCCGCCAGCGGCCGCTCCTCCACTGGCTAATGGCGAAACCTTTTGTTCTGATGAATCAACTTTTCGTAATTTCGATACACCTGCTCCTTGGATTGAAGCGAGTAGAGCTGACCTTCCGCCACCGGCTGCAGGTGGAGCTGGGGGTGGGGGTGGAGCAGCTGATCGCCCTGGAGGAGGAGGCGGGGGAGGTGCGCCTCGACCTGGTGGTGGAGGTGGTGGTGCGGGTGGAGGAGCTGATTGTCGGGATGGTGGACCTGGAGGTGGGGGAGGTGGTGGTGCCGGCGGAGCTGAGCGACCTGGTGGTGGCGGAGGAGGAGCGGGTGGTGGTGCCGAGGGACCTGCTGACCTTCCTCCTGGTGGCGGTGGTGGTGGTGGAGGAGGAGCGGATGGTACGGATGAAGTTGGTCTTGGTCGAATTGAGGGAGGTGGTGGAGCGGGTTTACGACGACTCGTAGGAGCCGGTGGGGGAGCTGAGCGTTTTTGAGGGGCGATCTGATTATTAGCTCTTTCGTAGTGTTGAGCGGAGAGGGAACGTACATTATCAATACCCCCAGCTTCATCCACAAAGTTCTTGATGAATTCTTCGTTGTTCTCCAAATCTTTTCTCGAGAATCCTTTGGCTGAAAGCTGTTCCAGCAACTTTTGCCAAGAGGGATCAACGCCTACTGATGAGAATCCTTTTTCAGAGTCGTATCCCATATGAGCGACATGTTGGAATGATCCTGCCGACTACTTGATCAGCTTGCAATATATCAGATGCGGGGAAGGACATACAGGACCAGAGATGAGTGATTTGTCAATCTTGCCTTTTGCCTTCTTCTTTGTCGGTGTTGATTTCAAAGGGGCAGCTTCCTTCTCCTTCTTTTCTTCTTTAACCTTGACTATCTCGTTAGCTTCGGCAATTGTAAGGGTAGAAGGGACGTACTAGCATATTTAGAACGGTGGGCTACTTTCTTGTAGAAAGCTAGAGCTTCTCCCTCCGCAGCAAAGACGAATGCAATAGTACTAGCCTATCCATTAGCTTTGCCCATGTCATGTAAACGCAGACTTACATCCGCTTGCCAAGTATGAAAGAATGGTTTATCTTGATTATATTCAATCTCTTTCGGTAGTTCATGATCCCAGATCACTCCCAGACCAGAAGAGAGGTCGACGACTCGGAAACAGAGACCACCTCTAGCTTTATCCGCTACAAAGACTAGGGCGCCTTCGACTCCTGAGTATTGCCATCTACTAATCAGCTACATATAAAGAGATACAAGGGGGGAACTTACGTAGATTGACCTTCGCGACATTGATAGACTCGGGCTACGGCGGCAGTGATGATTTTGTTGGTAGATGATGATGTTGGGATTGCTTTCTTGACTTTTGCCTTGTCCTCGGAGGACAAAGCGGATGGTGCGGATGGCATAGGAG
>Ga0308160_10006861_pt1 | contig 11456 bp, 11 predicted proteins | sample PhyFR1_FD_201036 | JGI IMG/M metagenome (GOLD analysis project Ga0308160, IMG submission 201036) | Phyllosphere microbial communities from UC Gill Tract Community Farm, Albany, California, United States - DLSLF.R1 | ecosystem: Host-associated > Plants > Phyllosphere > Unclassified | place: USA... | reverse complement strand
TTAGCAGTCGCTTTAAAGCGTTTAGCTGCACCACGGCGAGTTTTCATCTTAGGCATAACAACCTCTTTTGAACACCTGTTCGGAACGTCTGCACCATTGCAAAAACGACCTGCAGGTAAGGGAGCCAGTATTCTAAAGCATCTTTGCTTAAAACAAAAGCAGATATGCCCAAAATACCCGACCAATCGTCTACTTCTCTTGGTTTTATTTCCCCTATTAAATGCAGGATGTTTTTATTAATAAATCAACTCATCAGCATTATAATTATCACGACATAAGAATATTGGACCAACATGACTCCCGCACAGGATGCTTTTGCAGCACTACGCTATCGTGATTTTTCTATTGTCACGATCAACCAGTTCTGTCTCACCCTCGCCATTTTAATTCAAGAAATTATTGTTGCGTATTCGCTTTATCAGATTACCAAAGACCCTCTAACTCTCGGTTTAATTGGACTTGCCGAGGCAATTCCGTTTATCACCCTGTCTTTATGGGGCGGCTATTTTGCAGACCGTTTTAATAAACAGACCATTATGAAAATCTGTCTGTTCTTTGCAGTGCCCCTGCCTGTAGTTTTGTGGTGGCTGTTTCATGCCTATGGCCTAGGTCAAATCGGAGTGAATACGCTGTCTTGGGGAATTTATGCCGTGATTTTTGGCTTGGGCACGATTCGTGGTTTTTATAACCCCTCGGCGACTTCACTTAAGCCCTTCCTGATTCCACGTGAACTCTATGCCAATGGTGCAACCTGGACCACCATCGGATGGCAAAGTGGCGTGATTATTGGTCCTATGCTTGGGGGTTTTATGTTGGCATTTTTAGGTCGTGAAACCAGTTTACTGTCGGTCGCGGTATTGCTGAGCATCTGTTTTATCCTGATTAACCTGCTACAAAAGCGCAGTTTCCCTAAAATTGAAACGGATAATTTAATCGAAAGTTTAGGAGATGGTTTCCGCTTTATCTGGAAAACCAAGATTGTGCTGTGGGCAATTTCACTGGATCTGGTTTCAGTGCTGTTTGGTGGGGTCATTGCCCTGCTGCCTATTTTCGCAGAAGATATTTTAAAAGTCGGTCCCGAAGGATTGGGTTATTTACGTGCCGCACCGTCGATTGGTGCACTTTTCACCATGATTGCCTTAACCAAGTTTCCCCCGACTCAAAATGCCTGGCGTAATATGCTGCTTGCCGTGGCCGGTTTTGGAGTATTTACCCTGTTGTTTGCCTTCTCCAACAACATTTGGCTGTCCCTGTTTGCGCTAGCCATGACCGGTGCCTGTGACAGTATTTCAGTGGTGGTTCGACAAACCATTCTACAGATTTACCCACCGGAGAATATGCGTGGCCGCGTTGCGGCAGTAAACGGCATGTTTGTCTCAAGCAGCAATGAACTCGGGGCATTTGAATCCGGCTTAGCCGCAAAATATATGGGTACCATTATGGCAACAGTCTTTGGTGGCTGTATGACCATGATGGTGGTTGCGATGAGCTGGGCAAAAACCCGTGATTTATTTGACGTAGATATCACAAAAGGTGATGATCAAACAGGTTAATTTACTGTTTAGACTTGCGAGTATTTCTAATTCAGGAAATACTTCGCACTCACCATGCTCCGCTACCGATACAACCTCTGGCTTGATTAAAGAAATAAATATTTATGAAGCAAATCCTGTGTTTTTCTCTACTTATAAGCTTACCCTTAACTGCTACCTATAGCGCTACAGCTAAAGCACCAAAACAACTCTCGGTTCAGAAAAGTGCAGCCCTTCCCGCACATTTAACCACGCGCATTCAGTGGACCAAATTCCCACATCCTTCCTATAAAAATGAAGACTTAAAAGATCAGAACCGTAGCGCGATTATCCGGATCTATGCAGATGAAACTGGCACAATTAGCAAAGCCAGCGTACAAGAAAGTACCGGCTTAACCCATTTAGATGACCTGTTAATTAAAGCGGTTCGTGAAGCCCACGTAAAACCCCATGTCGAAAATGATACTGCCCTGCCACAAATTGGCTATCAAACCTTTAGCCTTAAACTCAGCCAAGAAGATGATGCAGAAGTTTGCCAATACAGCTTTAATTCTGAAAGCTGGCAGGCGCAGCAGCACAACAAGAAAGCACCCTTTTCGTATCGTGCTCAACCGGATTTAGATCTCGACTCTGAACAGCTCAACGGACACAATCGTGCGGTGAAATTCACCTTTAAAGTGAATAAACAGGGTAATGTGAAAAAAGTAAAAGTGAAAAAAGGTTCTGGCATTTATGCTTTAGACCAACAAATTGTACGTGCAGTCTCAAATGCAAAAGTAGATGTGCCACGCAAATACTGGGTTTATAAAAAATCGACCCTTAAAGATGAAATCAAGTTTGATTTAGCTCAATGCCAGTAATTTAAATACTGATCTAGGCCATAAAAAGAGATGCGTAAGGCATCTCTTTTTTAAAACATTGAAAAAGCGGCATAGATAAATAAATAACGGCCTACTTTGGCAAGGCTCACGATCCATAAAAAACGCCAAAAGCTTTCTTTGAGTAAGCCTGCAATCAAGGTAATCGGATCGCCAATAATCGGCACCCAACTCAATAGCAACGACCAGTAGCCATACTTTTGATAGATTTTCTGTGCTTTCAACATTTGCTGCCCGGAGACAGGAAACCATTTTTTATTTTTATAGTGTTCAATTTGAAAGCCCAGCCACCAGTTCACACAAGAACCCAGAATATTGCCCAAACTTGCAACAAATAGCAGCCCCATAACTGAATGGCTGTCCTCGGCCAACAAGGCCAATAGGACAGCTTCAGACTGTAATGGCAATAAAGTTGCTGCACCAAAGGCAGAAATAAACAGTAAAGCGTAGGACAGCATTATGCGAATAGCAGTTTAAAGGCCGAGTTTTAAAGACCGAGTTGTTTCTTGGTTTTTTTATACTCATAAATTGACCAAACAATAAATAAAGCCATCGCCAACCATCGTGCTAAATCATAACGATGCGCAATCACGCGAAAAATTTCTTTAGATACAGATGGATCATTGGCTTTTAGTGTTTCTGCCACGGATTGCATATGCACCACTTCAGCAATAAAGAGCAACAGGCAAGCTGCGATACCAAAGATAATTGCCCAATAAATTTTCTTATTTGTTTCAATAATACGGGTCAAATTTAAGAAAAAGTCGTTCATAGCCATGAGGTCCAATAAAAAACCACCGCAACGGGTGGTTCATTTTTGCGAGATTTAAGCGGTGTTATTCCGCAATCTTAGCACAAAAAACATTTTTCAATTTTAGCCTCAGCTATTCACTTGAATGGCCAATGCACGTTGCACTGCCGGACGTGCAGTTAAACGCTCAACATATTCTTTTACGTGTGGATAATCTTCGAGTTGAATTTGCTGCCATTCATAACGCAAAATCCACGGCAGAATGGCCATATCTGCAATTGAATATTCACCCGCGACATATTTTTGACCAATCAGCTGCTTATTCAATACACCATATAAACGTTTGGTCTCGGCGACATAACGATCAATGGCATAGGGAATTTTTTCAGGTGCAAATTTACCAAAATGATGATTCTGACCAAGCATTGGCCCCAAGCCACCCATTTGCCACATTAACCACTGCTCAACTTCAACGCGTTGCTGTTCATCCTCTGGATAATACAAGCCGGTTTTGCGGCCCAAATATTGTAAAATTGCACCAGATTCAAATACCGAAATGGCTTCACCACGCGGTCCATCCTGATCGACAATGGCCGGGATTTTATTGTTTGGAGAAATACTTAAAAAGTCAGGTTGAAACTGATCATTTTCCATAATATTGATGGGAAAAACTTGATAATCCAAGCCCATTTCTTCTAAAGCGATTGTAATTTTATGACCATTGGGCGTTCCCCAATAATATAGATCAATCATGTTCTCTACCTTTTGCCGTTCTCGTTTTACATGACATTATTGAACTGTGCCCATACTTATATCATGTTTTATATTGATAAATCATTAATCTTTACTCAAACTTAAAACATAAAAAATCACACATAAGCATTTATTTTTATTCACTATTATAAATTATATCGCTTTTTTAATCAGGAATTCTTGAAAACACTCAAAACAGTACAATATAAAAAAGAGCAATGATCTGTTCAGATATTGTTCCACATACTGTTGATGCAATACATCACAGAATTGCAGTGTTGTTTATAAAACTTTTCTGAACTCAGGAGGTTATATCAATGAGCAATCTTAGTCTTACTCCGCTATTCCGTCGTAGCATTGGTTTTGACCGTTTCAATGATCTATTTGATTATGCAATGCAAAGCGATACGCCGAATTATCCAAACTATAACATTGAAAAAACGGGCGATAACAACTATCGCATTGTGGTTGCTACCGCTGGATTTAATGAAGATCAGCTTGAGATTAATCTTGAAAACCAGCTGCTCACCATTACCGGCAAAGCGGTTGAAGAAAATTCAGATAGCACGGTTGAATTTTTACATAAAGGCATCGCCAGTCGCTCATTTAAACTTTCGCTACGCTTAGATGAACATATTGAGGTACAGCAGGCAGATTATGAAAATGGTTTATTGAAAATAGATTTGCAGCGTTCTGTTCCTGAGGAAGCGATGCCGCGAAAAATTCCAATCGGATGTAAAACCAATGAGCAGATAGAGACTTCTAAAACCGAATAAGTGCTAAAAAGACCTGTCATCGACGGGTCTTTTTAATTTGTGTTTTATTCAAAAAATAATGTTCTAAAAAGCGCAACAATTAAATCTTAAAAACATCCTGATTTAAATTTAAAATATACTGCCAGATACAGATCTAAAAACAACAATCCATCTTTGCGAAGAAAAACAGGTAAAAAATGAATTATTCAAGACAACTCAATATTGGCCCATTTACGATCTTAATCGCCTTGATCTGTTTTATTATCCTGATGATTCTGATTCTGATTCTGTTTGGTTGGCCACATTATAAGGTTTGGAAACAAGGTATGGATGGTCAAGCAGCACTGGCAGAAGCAGAGCAATCGAAAATGATTCAGGTTCAGGTCGCCAAAGCAGAACTGGAAAGTGCCAAATTGCGTGCTCAAGCCATACAATTAGTGGGTCAAGCCGCGAAAGATTATCCTGAATACCGTAAACAGGAATTTATTGGCGCCTTTGGCGAGGCATTACGCGATGGCCGTATTCAGCAAATTATTTATGTACCGACCGAAGCCAATATTCCGATTGTGGAAGCAGGCAAGAACACTAGCCCTGTACAACAATAAAAAATACAGACATAAAAAAGCACTGCATTTGCAGTGCTTTTTTATTAATGGATCAACGCATGCTTATTTCTTACGTTTCGGTCCAATGAGCATGCCCATTTGACGACCTTCCATTTTTGGTGCTTGTTCGACTGTACCGTATTCAATTACGTCTGCTTCAACTTTTTGTAATTGAGCAAGACCTAATTGTTGGTGAGCCATTTCACGACCACGGAAGCGCAAGGTAATTTTTACCTTGTTCCCTTCCTCTAGGAAACGAAGAATTGCACGCAACTTGATGTTGTAATCACCAATGTCTGTACCAGGACGCAACTTAATCTCTTTAACCTGAACTTGATGCTGTTTTTTCTTCGCATCTTTTTGCTTTTGCTTCAGATCGAATAAATGTTTGTTAAAGTCCATGATTTTACAAACAGGTGGCTCTGCATTGGCAACGATCTCAACAAGATCAAGCTCAACTTCTTCTGCAGCGCGCAACGCTTCAGCAAGTGAAACGATGCCTTTTTGTTCACCATCTGCAGCAACGAGACGTACTTCTTTCGCACGGATCTCGTCATTTAATGCAGGACGATTGCTTTTAGCACCTTGTTGTTGGTTACGGTCAGGCTGTTTAATCTTTCTTACTCCACAATGTACCGGCCACGTTCGGCTACGGCTGCTTTCACTAGGTCAACGAAGGCATCAATTGACATAGTACCTAAATTTTTTCCTGAGCGGGTACGGACATTTACTGTACCTTCCTCTACTTCACGGTCTCCAAGAACCAGTAAGTAAGGAATACGCTCTAAAGTACGTTCACGAATCTTAAAGCCGATTTTCTCATTTCTCAAGTCTGAAATGGTACGAATTCCGCTTTCTTTAAGTTTAGCGACGACTGACTCACACGCTTCCGCTTGTGAATCGGTAATATTCATTACACACGCTTGAACTGGTGATAACCATGGTGGCATGAAACCAGCGTAGTGCTCAATAAGTATACCAATAAATCGTTCAAAACTACCAAGAATTGCGCGGTGCAACATTACAGGCTGATCACGATCATTATCTTCTGTTACATAAGATGCGTCTAAACGCCCTGGTAAATTGAAGTCACACTGAATAGTACCACATTGCCAGATACGACCTAAGCAGTCTTTCAACGAGAATTCAATTTTCGGTCCGTAGAATGCACCTTCACCCGGCTGTAAATCCCATTCAAGACCAGCAGCATCTAAAGCATCCGCCAAAGATTTTTCCGCCATGTCCCAAAGTGCATCTTCACCGACACGTTTTTCAGGACGAGTCGACAATTTCATTTGTACTTCTTCGAAGCCAAAATCTTTGTATACATCTAGTGTCAATTTGATAAAGTCTGCAACTTCCTGGCCAATCTGTTCTTTGGTACAGAAAATGTGCGCATCATCTTGGGTAAAGCCACGAACACGCATAATGCCGTGTAATGAACCCGATGGCTCGTTACGGTGACATGAACCGAATTCTGCCAAACGTACAGGCAAATCGCGGTACGATTTCAACCCCTGGTTGAACACTTGTACGTGACAAGGACAGTTCATTGGTTTAACCGCATAGTTACGGTTTTCAGAATGCGTGGTGAACATGTTGTCTGCATAGTTTGCAGCATGTCCCGATTTTTCCCACAGCGTGAAATCCACCACTTGTGGGGTACGGATTTCTTCGTAGCCATTTTCTTGTTGAACTTTACGCATGTACTGTTCAAGAACCTGGTAAATGGTCCAGCCATTTGGATGCCAGAACACCATACCCGGTGCTTCTTCTTGCATATGGAACAAATCAAGCGCTTTACCAATTTTACGGTGATCGCGTTTTTCTGCTTCTTCAATACGTTTTACATAAGCTGCAAGCTGTTTCTTGTCTGCCCAAGCTGTACCGTAAATACGTTGTAACTGTTCATTCTTCGCATCACCGCGCCAGTAAGCGCCAGAGATTTTAGTCAGTTTGAATGATTTTAAGAATTTGGTGTTTGGAACGTGCGGACCACGGCACATGTCCAAATAATCCTGATGGTAGTACAAGCCCATTTGAGTTTCTTCAGGCATGTCTGCAATCAGGCGCAGTTTGTATTCTTCACCGCGCGCTGTGAATTCTGCAATCACTTCGTCACGAGGAGTCATTTTTTTCACGACTTCATAGTCTTGATCGATGAGCTTTTTCATACGCTCTTCAATCGCTGCCATGTCGTCTAATGTGAATGGACGTGGCATCCAGATGTCATAGTAGAAACCTTCTTCAATGACAGGACCAATTACCATTTTCGCTTCTGGGAACAATTGCTTAACAGCATGACCGACCAAATGCGCGCAAGAGTGACGGATAATTTCCACGCCTGCTTCATCTTTAGGCGTGATAATTTGTAAGGTTGCATCTTCAGTAATCAAGTCAGACGCGTCAACAAGACGATCGTTTACACGACCTGCAACTGTATTCTTTGCAAGACCAGGTCCGATGCTAAGCGCAACGTCCATCACAGATACGGCGTGATCAAATTGTTTTTGATCGCCATTGGGTAAAGTGATAATTGGCATAAGAAAATCCTTAAGGAGTGATGCCCCGTACCATGGGGCATATCACCGCGAGATTATGATCGAGGAGAACCTCAAAAGATAAAAACGGTGGATAAATAAAAATCGACTTGAATTTTACACGTCTTAGCCAAGGGATTAAACCTTTTCACCTAGAAAATTCGCGATTTGGCTCATTTTGAATTTATTTGCCAATACTTTGCCTTTACTCAGATCAGGAAATTCTTAGCTTTGTTTTTATTCTCTAAAGCTATTCCACACTTTAAATTTTCCCTGTTCATATGCATACAGATTGGCGAATTGCGGAATAATCGCTTCACTCTGAGTCGGCCTTAAAAACACATAATCATCGACAGCAATATTGCATTGTTTAGGAACCTGAAGCATTTCCTGATTGCTACTGCGACCATATAGAATGTGCGGCTGACTTTTTTCAGGATAGATATAATCTGCACGCCAATAACCGTCATACACGAACAAAGCTTGATAATGATGTGGCAAATGATTCAGCACCTCCAAACCGGGCAATTGGCTATAGGGCAAAACTTTCAATACCGGGGTGGCAATCCAGAGTGCACATTTGAGTTCCAATAAATGATCCAAATCAAAATCACTCGGCTTGACCAGCAGGGAACCAAAAGCCAGATCATTACAGACACTTTGCTGGCAATGCTGCATAAAGGTCGGACTACCACCACCATTAAAACACAGGTTTTCGTGCCATAAATTGGGAAACTGCTGCCGAATAATGTCGATGTACTGTTGATAACTTTGCTGCGATTGTTGATAACTTTTTTTCGCAGACTTTAAGATTCTCGGCAGTTTGGCCACATGGGCATCATAGCCCATTAAACCGGTTAATTTGAGATGGGCTGCATGTGGCTGAATCAGCTTGAGCACAGCCAGAAATTGCTGCGTGCTTTGTACACCCCCACGATGCAGTCCGACATCAATTTCAATATTTACATTCAGCCTGACACCGAGTCGTTGCGCAAATTCCAGATATTGTTGTAATCGCCCCAGGTCATCAATCAGCCATTGAATATAAATATCGTGTTGATTATTGCTTTGATAGAACAGTTCCACTGCCCGAATCGGCATGGGTTTACCCAGTAAAATATCGGCTTGCTCAAAGGTCTGCATCATCTTTGCAATATGCGGAAGATGAAACAGCATAAAACGCTGCGTAGTCAGCTTTTCACTAGCCAGTTTAAGCAGTTGCATATTGGCCAAGGATTTCACCACCAAGCGCGGTTTTAACTGCGTAGGTAATTTTGACCGCACAACATCCAAATTATATTGATAAGTTTTTACATCTAAAATCAGTTGCGGCGTGCCTGTTCCCTGCTGTTTTAAATCCTGGGTTAATTGCTGAAAATAATTCGTTTGCATCGCCATTTCCTAATTTTCAGACAAAAAAAGCTGCTTTAAGTACGGATTGAGCCATTTTTGATTGGGATCCAGTTGCTGACGCAACGCCATAAAATCGTCCCATTTCGGGTATAAATCGCGAAGTGAAGCTGCGCTCATGGAATGCAATTTCCCCAAATGTGGCCGTCCCTGATATTTCTGCAAAATGGGCTCGACCAAATCAAATACGGCATGATAATCCTGTTTATGAAATTGATGGATCGAAATGGATACCGAATCACGTCGGTAAAAAGGACTCAACCAGATATCATCGCCTTTGACATAACGAAATTCGATCGGGAAAAACATCGGCACTTGATGTTTGCGTAAGTGATGTAAAACCTCCTCCAGACACTGCAAACCTTGCTCAAGCGGAATCTGATATTCCATTTCATTAAATTTGGTATTGCGCGGTGTCGGGAAAATCTGACTTGACCAATCCACATAACAAGTCGGTTTGACAAACACGCTTAGCAGTTTTTGCAGATAAGGATTTGCAGCAGGCAATCTTCGCGTCAATTCCGAACATAGGGTCAGCAAAGCATCTTCCGAAGGCCAAGTATCCTGTCTGGGCTGAATCGTATCATCCGTTTCATCCAGGGTTTTTAACATCACCTGGTCGGAATGAAGAAATGCCCAAAACTCAATATGCCGGTGCTGCTGCTTCCATTGATCAATATTTGCAAATACCTCCTGTAGTGAACATAGTCGAATCTGTTCTTTTAATTTATAGCGTGGCCGATTTTGCAGGGTGATTTTTGTCAGTATACCCAAGCTGCCCAATGCCACCCGTCCAGCCTGAAAGATATCAGTATTTTGCTGACGATCACATTGCAGCAGCTCGCCATCTGCGGTCAGCAATTCAAAACCTTCTACAAAAGCAGAGAGACAGGGTAAATCGATCCCCGTGCCATGTGTTCCGGTAGAAATGGCGCCCGCCAAACTTTGCTGATCAATATCGCCCTGATTAGGTAAAGCCTGATGGATGGGTGCAAGATATTCGCCTAAGTCATATAAACGCGTGCCTGCTTGTACTGTGCATTGGGTGCGATTTTCATCAAAGCTAACCACGCCCTTGAGATGATCGAGATTGATCAGCACTGCATCCGTCTTGACTAAAGCACTGAACGAATGCCCTGCGCCCACTGCACGAATTTGCGCATGCGACTTCACGATATTTTGCAATTCATACATCTTTCTAGGCTTAAAAATCTCAGGGCAACCGCGCTGACTGCCTGACCAATTTCGCCATGTTTCATCCGCCTGTTGTATTTTCATTATTATTCCCTGGCTGATATTATTTTAATTGCTCAACTAGAGTAAAATACCTAAAAAATCAAACATGGGAACCCATGCGTTCAAAATATTTGAATGCCATGAAATAATTTCATTAATATTCAACATGTTAAAAATTATAAAAATGCACTCGACTAAAGCATAAATGCAAGATTGCCGAGAAGTGCATATCTTTTTAACAGGATATGAAAATAAATACAGAATGGAGTTTCAAAATGGTTAGCGCATACGATGAATTACCGCGTACCCCTGCAAACTTTGTAGCGTTGTCACCTTTACGCTATCTTGATCGCGCAGCATATATCTATCCGAATCAGAACGCGATTATTCACGGTAAGCGCCGTATTAGCTGGCGTGAGACATACAATCGTTGCCGTCAGTTTGCCAGCCAACTCCAAAACTTGGGCATCGGTAAAAATGATACCGTTTCTGTACTGCTGCCGAACGTTCCTGCCATGATTGAGGCGCATTTTGCTGTCCCTATGGCAGGTGCGGTACTTAACACCTTAAATACGCGCCTAGATGCCAAGACACTCGCATTCATGCTTGAGCATGCTGAAACCAAAGTGTTATTGGTCGATCCTGAATTTACCGCACTTGCGACAGAAGCTCTCGCACTCATTAAACAAGACATTTATGTAATTGATGTAGCTGACGAAGAATATGAAAATGCGTCAACATCCATTGGTCAAGTTGAATATGAAGACTGGATTGCGCAAGGCGATGCCAATTTTGAATGGCATTTACCACAAGATGAATGGGATGCCATCAGCTTAAGTTATACCTCTGGAACCACGGGCAATCCTAAAGGCGTGGTTTACCATCACCGCGGTGCCTACATTAACGCAGCCAGCAATATCATTGCCTGCGGTATGACACCTCGTGCCACCTATTTATGGACACTGCCGCTGTTCCACTGTAATGGCTGGTGCTTTG
>Ga0308160_10006860_pt1 | contig 11458 bp, 16 predicted proteins | sample PhyFR1_FD_201036 | JGI IMG/M metagenome (GOLD analysis project Ga0308160, IMG submission 201036) | Phyllosphere microbial communities from UC Gill Tract Community Farm, Albany, California, United States - DLSLF.R1 | ecosystem: Host-associated > Plants > Phyllosphere > Unclassified | place: USA... | reverse complement strand
GGCTCAGATACCCGGAATGTCACGAAAGCAGGTCGAATGTCTGATGACGTTGTCTGTTCTATTGTTGACATTAGACAACGTATATATACCAGGGAATCAACAGCCAACCTCACCGTCTACTGTTTCTTACTTTCGCATTGACAAGTATACTCACTACCCAAAATGGCAGAGAAATACACTCAAGATGATCCCCGCATCAAACCCCTCCCATTATCAACCTACCCATTCACCCCACTCCCCCACTCATCATCTTCGAATAATATTGTCAAACTATCTATAATTCCAACGACATCAATGTCCGCACCTCGTATAGCGTTCACACCAGCTGCTAAGGATGGGGAAATGATTGATACGCCCAGCTGGAGTTTTCTGGTGGAAAAGGGAGATTGGGCTGGGATGTTTGATTTGGGATTAAGGGTTGATGTGGAGAATGAGCCGAAGTCAGTCTTCTTCTAGTGCGGCATCAAGGGATGAAGTGCAAGGGTAGCTGATACTAGGGCTATTGTGGATGGACCGCTGAAGGAATTTATACCGCATGGAGGAAAAGGTCCTATTCAGCGACTAAGAGAGGGGAACTTCGACTTGGATAGGATCAAGTGCGTGATGCTAAGTCACCAGCATTTTGATCGTACGTCCCATCTCGGTCTTACACCATGAACACAAGCTGATATATAGACTAGTAAGCTCATACATTGCTGGCGGGTTAAGCTGATGAAAAGCGGAGACCTCGATACCCTCCCCGACCCTGTCCCTATTATCCTAGGTCCTAACTCATTGGAATCAATAGGCCCAGGATACCCACACGATCCAAATTCAGCATGGCCAGCAGAATGGCTCAAGAAATATCATTTCGTCGAACTCCCCACACCATCGAATGTAGGTGATGCCCAGTGGAAAGGGGAACTTTCTACGGTTGCGTTACCAGGGAGAGGAAGGAAATGGGAGGGGATTGGATGTTTTGATAATGGAGTTGATTGGTTTGGGGATGGGAGTTTCTGGTTGATTGATACCCCTGGAGTGAATCTTTCTTTGCAGTCCCGCAGAAAGAGGTATGCTGATAAATAGCACACGACAGGTCATTTGATGGCTTTAGCTCGAGTGACAGCCAACCCAGATACTTGTGCGCCCGTCATCATTCTATGTACTGACAACAGACGTTGTCCTCGGAGGAGATGCATCCCATTCTCAGGACCTCTACCTTCCCGTCCCCACAGAATCAGAGGATAAGAGGAACCCACTCCCCGTCATCGACGGTAAAGTCTCTCTAGCGATCGATCCGGCGGTTGCGACATTTACCATTGGTCAGATGACACGGATGAGTGCCGAGGAGAATGTCATGGTTGTTTTAGCGCATGAGATGGAAATTGAGGGGGTTGTGGATTTCTGGCCCGGGGATTTGAGTGGGTGGAAAGAGAAAGGGTGGAAGGAGGAGAAAGAGAAGGGTCTGGCGAAGTGAGCAGATGATGACTTAACGATAAGAATACCCGAATGGCAGTTACTTGTTATGGTCATGGATACTATACATTATGCGATGCTAGACATGGCCACGAAGACAATACTAATGTTACAACAACCAAACACCCACTTATACTTTCCACCTCCTTCCGATCCATGCGAACCCAAGACCCGAAACGACACAACAGACAGCAGCGATCCCCAATGTCCCACTGAAACATTCTGAGCCATAACATTGAGCCGGAGTCGATGAGGTCGTGGCGATCGCCTCGGAGAGGTAGGCGTAGATATATGAGAATACAACTGAGCCTAGGGCCGCCTGGTCGTTAGCTTGATCTTGCCATAATCGACACAGCTTACAAAGTATGAGACCATTCCCCACGCTAGACCGAAATTGGATGGTCCAAAATGTGATGATACGATAGCGGGCTAGGATCAGTCTCATATATCACTGGAGCGATCATCAACTCACTGATAAAGTGAACAAAGCCCCATACAGCCCTCCAGTCCCCGCACTGAGTACCCATAACCCCCTCTCAGTCTTCAAATAACCCGAACACCACCCAAATACTGCCGCGAGAAGTATAGCACAAAGAGCAGCAAATACACTCCTCGACATCCGATACTTCCTCTTCCTGACAAATAAGTGGGTGGGGGCGTGTGGATCGTCTGAAGTGGGAGCGGGGATAGCGACTAGGGGTGGTGCGAAGTAATCCGCCAAGAGACCTGTTGCGAGCCTTGCAATCGTCCCTGTGAGGGAAAGGATGAAGACGTGTTTGTTTCGGAGGTTTAGAGCTTCTTCGTCCGATGTTTTCGTTGAGAGGATTGATAGGGGGTTTAGGGATAGAATGTCGAATGTTGGGATTGGGAGGGAAGAGGTGGTTGGGGGTAAGAGGGAAGTAAGGAATGATCCAATGGACGCTATTACCGTTTCCGACTACCTATCAGCTTGTCCCACAGATGAAAAAGAAAGGAAGAGCTTACAGGTCCAATGCAAAGAGCTAGGAATATACCATAAAACCAGAACCCCTCCCAATCCTTTATCAATCCCAGAGCAGTCCAAGTATGATCTTTCCCCCTTAATTCATCTTCAGCCTCTTGTCGTCCAGACTCAGGTCCACCGATAAGTAGCGGTGTATGTTCACTTAGATGCAGTAATTGATCGATTGGAGCTTCAGTCTCGTCGAGGTCGTGTAGGTGGATTGTAGGTGGTGGGACTACTCGCATGAAGAGCGCTCCGATCAGATTGACGGCGGGACAGATTAGACCTAGGAATATTATGAACTTTCGAGCGTCCAATTCGCGGGTCGCTGTGTGGAATGTCGCGAGGTTTGAGAATGAGGATAAGACTAGGGAGGAGAGGCCGAGGAGTGAGAGGGGTACTGAGAGTGATAGAGTCGGGTAGGCGGGGAAGGATAATGATGCTGTCCATCAGCTATTGCAAAATAGGATCGAGTCAGCTTACCAGTAGTGAGACATGCGAAGTATGATCCAACAGTTGCTGCCCCGACGCAGAAATATGATGCGGTGAGGTAGAGGTGTATATACGGTGTATCTGCTGGGCAGTCTAGAAGGAATGCGAATGTGAGATACCCTATTGCGCTAAGAAGCGCAGCTACCAAGCTTCCCCTGATCGTCAGCTTATCCTCAGAAGTATAAAGGATGGCAAGCTCACATCCTAGGTCCATACTTGTCAACAAGCGACCCAAGCGGGGCAGCGAGGAAGTAGACTCCTAGTATACCGCTAATCATCAGCTCATTCTCAACTCATCGAAATGGAGTGAGCTCACCCCACAGCAATAGTCTGAGCCTGAACACTGTTCAATTCCAATTGCCGAATCACAACCGGTCCACTAATCATCAGCTAAGTATGGGTGGGGGAGGAGGGGACAAACTAAGTAGGCCAACAATATACTCCATTCGCCTGTACCGCACTCAACACTATACTTGTCCCAGTCAAGATCATCTGATATTTCCTGGGCAACTCGAAATTGAGTAGACGATGATGCCATTTCCGCTTCTTATTAAGGATCGCATCTAGATCGGGCGGCGCGAGCTCAACGTCGGTCGAGAGAGTACGTTCTTGATCGTACAAGACAGTCCCATCTTCTGGGGAGTGAGTGTACTTTGGCTTACTGCCTGATGATGGCATCCTTGGCTAGGTTATAGTGAGAAAGGTAGGTGTCAACAATAGGATGATGGTGTATATATGGTGCGATAGATAACCGGCACTCGAGTCGTCGGTCAAATCCGCCGGAAGTTGGAAGGCGTTTCACCCTTACACCTCCTTCTATCTTCACCTTCTATCAGTCTCAACGATCATGGCATACCCACCACCTCCCAAAGCATTATTCGTCCCAGTAAATCAGGATGATGATCTCATATTCAATCGTGAGTTCTGCTACCTAGCCAGATTATGTGCTGATGGGTAGAAAAAGTAAAGACGATTAAAGCAGTAATCACCGAATTGGAAGATGTATGCCTATTCCTCATCCTCAACCCTCCTGACACTACGATTCTCATGGAATCTGGAGTAAAGATTGAGCTAACAAACAGGAAAACAACCTGATAGCATACAAAATAGCCAAAACCCGTCGTCGGATCGATGAAAAGAAAGCCTTATTAGAAGCTCAACAAGTCCCCCAAATACCCGAACAGAGAAGTTTCTGGGGTGGTCGCAAACCTGTCACTACACCAGTGGAAGTACCGGAAGTCACTGCTCCTGCTAAAGGTGGACGAAAGAAAGCTGCCCCTAGGAGGAAAGCGAAGGATACTCCTCTTACGTTAGTCCCTTCTTCCTGTTATTCATAAGTTCGCCGAGGACTGGGCTGATGCTTAGGACAATAGAACCGCTCAACGCAAGGGAATTAGAGTATTTAGGGAATGGGAGACCGCCTGTAGATTATACGCCTGAACCTACCTACACACCCACAATTCAGGAAGCTCCTCAGCAGACTCAGATGGACGAGATGGAGGTCGATGATGATTATTAGTGAAGATGTAATGGGCAATTGTTGTACCAATCGTGCATGTATCGTTATGATGTTCATAGATTAAGGGACCTATTGCTTTATAATACCATATATATTCCTCCTTATCCCCTCTCACACCACACTTAAGCCTCGGTCTGGACAGTTGCTGCTTGTCAGTAATAGGTCTGTTTGGGGTCGTGGTTGAGAACTCACGCTCTCGAGTCTTATCTTTACCGATAGGAATTCGGTCCTGAATACCCTATCTCATCAGCGACGCCTCATGATGGAGAATAAAGACTTACCCTCTTCATCCACTTGACAGTCCTGTATGGCTTGAACTGGGCCGGTCCTCGTCCTCGAGATTCAAGTTGTCGCTTGTGGGCTTTGTCGATTTCCTTCTGCTCACGCTTATCGATCACTCCATCGTCATCGAAGCTTGCCTGCTTTCGGGCAATCTCGGCTTCTCCTTCAATGTGGTCGCTGGTGGTCAGCTCAAGTCCTTGTCATTGAGGAGGCGACTTACTAAGCCTCAAGAGCATGTCGTCGTGATTGACTCAATCGGAGTTTCTAACATCAGCTCATGGTTCCAACTGTAGGAGAGGAGACTCACCTCGTGATCCTCGTCCAAACCGGAATCCAACTTCAACCTCGTCGTCAAGAATCCAATAACCTTGAAGTTGTGATGCTTGGCAGTCTGATCATTGATGGCATTCTGTCTCAAGTTCTCCAAGTTTTCACCACTGATAACAGGGAGCTTGACTTCCTGCTCCAAATCATCCGTCAAATCCTGCAACCAGAGAACAGCAATAGCATCAGGTGCAGCATCCTTGATACCGATGGCTGACAATGCGCTACTGTTCTTGCCGATATCGAAAACGACAGATCCTTGGTATCGGTGATAAATTGGTAATCGGACTTGTTCGAGGTCCCAGGTGATTGTGTTGCCTGAAACTGTTGCTTCTTTCTTTTGCATGACTTCGGTTTTCTCGTTGGTGACAACCCTGAGTCGGCATGGCTTGACCTCGAAATCAGAAGTGGAATCGGCATTGACTTCGAAGCTAGCGTGGTTGATTTCGAGAGTTCCAGTATCCCATCCTCGGAGGTTGGGGGGTAGTGAAGTCTGAACACCTCGGAAAGCGAATGAAATGTTGGCCCTTCTCGTCAGCACCAGCTCGATTCCTTATTAGATCTGACTCACTTTCCAAACCCAACACCTTCAGTGATGGCGTAGGTCTGAGTAACGGAACTAGCCTCGGCAAATACCTCACTGAGCCTAACACTGACAATACCCATAACAGGATCAGCCTCTCGCAATCGACTATCTCGAATAACGACTCGAACAACAGTGTTTGTGAAATCTCGAATAAACATTTCGTGTCCAGCCTCGAAATAGGGGTTGGTAGAGTATTGCTTGACTCGGGTCTTGTAGACCATTTCGTCGTTGATGATGAATTCTCCGTAACCAGATGGCAAGTTGTCGGATTGTTCAGAGGGGACATCGGTATCCTGACCAGCTTCTCCTTCTCGTTCTCCGCTTGCCCCAGACAAGTTTTGTCGTTCAAGGTTGTTGACCTGTCTGTTAGCTGATCACTACTGCAGGTCGAAAATAGCTTACCTGGTGCAAGATGATAGACAAAACACCAGAAGGCCACTTGGGGTTGGGCTTGGTCTTCTCGACATCGGGGGGAGGAGGGGGTAGATCCTTCTTGGCGGGGTTGGGAGCATCATCATTAGGCATCATTTCCATCTCGGTAGGAGTCTTGGATGGCTGAGGAGCAGCTTTAGCTTCTTCGGCAGTAGGTGCTCGCTCGAGTTCTTTCTGAAGAGGAGCTTTCTGGAAGTATCCGATCGACCATACAATTCGTCCAGGCATATCGTTGGCATCTTCGAATCCTCGAAGACTGTCTTCTCGTCGAATCATCTTGTTGGGGGTCTTCATGAGTTCGGAAACGGGAATCTGGACTCGGCCGACGAGGTCACTGATATCAGCAACTGTTCTCTCACGTGGAGGATAGACTTACTCGGCGGACATCTTGTCACTGTCCCACAACATGGCGGATAGATCTTCTTGCGATTTGACTTCATCCATACTGACCAAAATAGCACAAGTCTCTTCGAATACAGGGTTGAGATCACCAAGAATGATCCTGGACGAGTATAGAGGTTTACCGAATTTAGCATAAGCTAAAACGACATATGGGTCCGAAAGGCCATTCTTGTCTTGAGCGGAAAGACCCTCGCAGTGATGAATGGTGATGATGAAGACACCGATAGCTCGAGTGTCGCCAACAGCAGTTCCGGAGAGCATCTCCTGCATGTTGATAGTCATGGACTTGGGAACGGCGAGTTCGGCAGTACCGGCTGCGATACCCATCTTGACGAAAGATGAAACGAAGGGTAGATCCAAGACATTGGGGAGATGTTTCGACATGGGAATTGCAGAGACTTCGACGGCGGGGACACCGCAGAGGGCGAAAGTGACATTCCTGATGAATGGGGCTTCGGGGATAAATTGGACTCGAAGTCGGACAACACCGTAGATTTGCTCGACCTGGATCCAGATGGGGATTGGGATATGGAGCCAGTCGAACATGCCGATAAAGAATTCGATGAGGAGATGAATGTTCTTGGCTCGCAAGTGCGCACCTTGACCGGGTAGGGCTGCGTAACTGAAGGCGACCTCGAAATTGTAGTAATCTCCCGCTTGATCCTCTTCAGCGGCCTTTCCAGTAGGTCCATCGGCGTGGATACCTTCGTTACCTTGGTCAATCCAGCTGGTCTTGGGGTATCCGTCGTCTCCGGGTTGATCGGGTAGAGCTCGAATATGGGTGATTCGGAGGGGGTTGGTTCCCTGTCCAAGATCGGTGATTCGGATAGCATCAATGAAACCAGGTAGGGATTGTTGCATGATGTCCTCGACCATGTCGGCGATGGAAATAAAGAGGGATCTATCATCAGCTCACGTCAAATCATTTTTTTGACACTCACGGATCAACAACACCCCAGATAAGCTTGATCAAGCCGTTAAGCCATTCAACACTCTCGGGCATTGGAGGTGAGAAAGCCTCTCCCCTCTGCCTGCTCAAATCTTGCCTAACCCTCTCAATCTCCTTCTCGATCCCCCTCTCGACGAGACTGACGGCAGTCATTAAACCAAAAGCCATGATAGTACACAAAGTAGACCTCCAAGCGAAAGCCATGAGTCCAGATCCCCACGCGACAGAGATCCAGATGACAAACATTCCACCGGCAATTGCGAATTGGACAAGCTTGAGTCGACCGAGGAGACCGTCGATGGCTGCGGGTGCTGCGGGTGGAAAGGGGTGGTGTAGGACGTTCTTGCCGAGGGTAGCGGGCTTGGTGGAGTCAAAGTCTGATCGTCAATTACGTCCGCAAGGGTATCTGGGGAGCTCACCCTTGGGGTCGGCATCCTTGACGATGATCTCGGTACCGGTGATGGGATCCCTCACTCGCCTCGAGCCGTGTTCGGCCTTCTTGTATCGGTCGGTCGGTCGCTCTATACAATCAGTTCAACCCTTGATAATACTTGTAGACTTACCCTTGTTCGAGTTCATCTGCTCCATCATCCTCGACTTTTCATCCGTAGCACCCCCACTCGCCTGCTCGTCCTTTCTGCCCTTTCGGTTTTTGAGAACATTCGTCTCTTGTTTATCACCCTCCAACTCCCCATCACCACTTTGAGGAGCTACACTCTCCTTCGCATTCTGCTCAGCTGCAATCTTCTCCAATCTCTCTTCAGCCTCCCTCTGCCTCTTCTCAATCATTGCAGCATATGATTTCGCTTCCTCATCTTGTCGCGCTTTATCTTGCTTGTATCCCTGAACAGTTGGGATTTTGTGGTTGGCAGAATACCCCTGACCGACCACCTGGGATGGTGGTGCTGGGGGTAGTTCTGGGAGGTCGTCGTTGCCTGACATTGAAAGGTGATACTGTATGCCAAGCAGTATAGAGATATGAATATAAAGAAGAGAAGGAATGCGAAAAGTGACACAGAGTCTAGAATGCCCAGGAAATCGACGTCATTGATGTCGTCATCCTTCCTATGTGGTGGGTTCCTGAGTGAGAAACGCTCCCTCCTTTCAATAATCTTGTCTCAATCGATAGTAAGCACACAGACAGCTGTCATAGCTAGGGCATGCATCACTCGATCCTCCAAGCTGGCACAGAGAGCTAGATTTCGATAGAGTTCATTCAAGACATACCGATAGATACGGATACGGGTGCTATCGGCATGAAAAGACATGACTCCGTCGACCTCCCCCGCTCCCAACTCCTGTTGCGGTCACACGAGATCTTCCGGCCTTTTGCTCCTCTTCTCCCCGAATCCAGAACCAGTATTGGCCTCAAGGTCTTGATCTTGGGCTGCCTTACGGAATGCTCCGGCTGCGCTGGGCGAGTACCAACCGGAAGTCGAAGGCTTAGAAGGGGTGGACGCTGGAGAGAATGGGACTACAGTCGAGTCAGACCCGGGCGCTGTGGACCCACATCCGCTCGCAGACAGCATGGGGGTCCCTATGTCCTCCCTCCGGTATGGCTTGGATTGCCAACTGGGTAGGTCGTCCCCGTTCTGAGACTCCGAAGTCGCTTTCGCGCCTGACCAAAACTCTGAGATCGTGGAACAGGCTGTTGCAATAAAGCGCTGTAGTGAATTTTTATCGCCGGACATTGTGTGAGGTCAGTTGGTGATGGTGCTTAAGCAAGGTATCGAGGAGTTGAAGTGAGGAAATGTGGAGGTGAAGTTGTGAAAATGTGTACGTGTGATGGGAATCGTAGAAGAAGAAACAGTCGAGGGAGGTACAGCAGCTTTATAAGACACGGAGGAAGAAGGATAAGGAGGGTCACCTTTCATCACAGGGACAATGAAAGGTAGGATCGCCATCCCGAGTTTGGGTTGCAGAAAGGATGTACATCGCGGAGGCCAGAGCAGGATAACCAAGGTTGGTGGCTTCTTCCCTGATATCTACTAAAACCTATTGAATCCACGCAGATTCTATATCGACCACGAAGACAACCTGTATCGCTCCTCACCAACCGAACAACTCACCTGGAAGAAACAGTTTCTGCTGGCCCGACAATGATCAATCCTACATAACGGAATGGGAACTGTCGATCGACCTGAGAGGTGAATATCAGAGTCTTGATCACGCCTACGAGACATGCATACTAGGCTACAAAAAGACAATTCCCTCTTGTACTTCATCCTGTTCATCTCCTCTTCAACCCTTCTTGTATTAACGGTTAAAGGAACTCATACCCTCACGGACCCCCTCTACCGCAGGGTCTTGGGGGACGGTGGCGGCATCGATCAGGGACCTCATGGCTCCAAAGAGGCTCGAGCCTTTCTTGAAAGGCTTCTCCTCTTTGTCTCCTGTGCTTGGGTCGAGCTCATAGCCATCGGGACCAAGGGTCATCTCCGGCCACTGGGAGTGAGTGGTCTCTGCCTTTGAGCTGGGGGGCGGTGAGGCTCGTCGAGTAAAGGGCTCAGTCTGTGGAGGGCCCGGGGCTTCATGATGCTCATGGGGAAAGACTGAGTTGGGGTGGGCGGTGCTGGCGAATGAATGAGGGCGGGGTGTATGGGGGAATGAGGAACCGCGAAAGGCGCTGGCGAGTGAAGGGGTTCGACCTGAGATGAGATCTGCAGCCAATGAAGCAAGAGGCATTGTTGAAGCTGTTTTGGTGGGTTTTGAATGTGGAGTGAAAAAAGGAGGATGATTGTGAGAGCATGTAGCAAGAGGAACGCTCTATATATATGCATTAAACCAGAGCGGCACTTCAAAATCGGAATCCCTCGCCGTGTGATGAAAGGACGTTCAATTCTCGAACTCTCAAGGTCACATCGCAATTGACAACGGGCTAGAGCTGAGGATTTGGACTATCAGTCTAGCACTGTACACCGCTTTTCCAGTTCATCCTTTGATCCCTTTGAGCTGAGTATCCACGCACGTTCGTCTTGTCCCCGGACGGATCATAGGATGATAGAACACTATAGAATTTCCCTCCCCATGAGAGGGCTTACAGTGACCTCGACCTGATGATTTTGCGGCACACCAGATCAGGTATGATTGCCGACAGCAGCCCACATGAGTATCGGGTCTTCTGGATGCTAGACTGAGTTATTGGTTTCGAAGGATCACATTTGCTTCCACAAATCATGCATACGCCATCGAGTACAACGCCGGACACAGCTGACAAAGTCTTGCAGAAACCCTGCTCTCCATGCCCGGGCTTCCATGAGACAGACTCCGCTGTTCACTCAACATGAACTTGATATCAAGATTTGCGAACCAATATATCACCATCGAGACTCCATAGAATTTGGTCTGGGTCAACTGGAATCTTCCACCAGCTTTGAGAAGCTTGTCTGGTGGATTGTTGGGTCGTCGTCCCCACCTCAGTGTTGGGTCGAGGTTGTTGACTCTGGTTGGTGGATTGAGCTGTAGATGGAGCATTTGTCTTTTTGGTCGATAGAAGGTCTGGTCCAGAGGCGGAGCTCTGCCCGGCAGAACTCCTCTCGGCTGCAGAAATGGCGAAGGTAGTGAGGGCAGACATGTTGATTTTCAGTGAATGCGGAGTGCTGATGTTGATGTAAATGAATGTGTTCAGGTGCAATGAGGTGAGATCCTGGTTTGATGGCCCCTCTTATATAGTCTGGACACTATGGTCTGAGCTTCAATGTCGGACCACTCGCCGAGCTGCACCGTGAGTAAGAAAGGTCCAGGGCCTTCATGGAGAGCACGAAACCGGCTCTTTACCAACGTGTGCGACCATCATAACGCTCAATCTTCCTTTCACTGATCACACAGCTTTGATGCACGTTTGTGTGACGCTTGTATGCATCGTCTCTCATGAAAGTAGTCTCGCCCACGTTCAGCGCCAAACATCAGCTGGAGATCACGGTGAGAATTGCCGCCCTTGATCACGTTGCGCACTCTTTTCAATACAGTCTAAGCCCTGCTCTTACAGGAGTCATGAAAGCAGCCTAATGATATGGCTAGCGAGTGGTAGATACA
>Ga0308160_10006859_pt1 | contig 11458 bp, 9 predicted proteins | sample PhyFR1_FD_201036 | JGI IMG/M metagenome (GOLD analysis project Ga0308160, IMG submission 201036) | Phyllosphere microbial communities from UC Gill Tract Community Farm, Albany, California, United States - DLSLF.R1 | ecosystem: Host-associated > Plants > Phyllosphere > Unclassified | place: USA... | reverse complement strand
GCCCGCTGGTGCGCGGCCAGCAGACCGGCATCGTCGTCGGCCCGCAGGGCGCCGCCGTTCACACCGACCGCGATCACCGCGTGAAGGTCCAGTTCCACTGGCAGCGCGGCGAGGCGAGCCACAGCCGCCTGACGCACCCGACGCCCGACGGTCACGCTGGCGCACCCGGCGACGACCGCGCCGGCACTTGGTTGCGCGTGGCGACGCCACTTGCGCCCGCGGCCGGCGCCAACTGGGGCAGCAATGCGCTGCCGCGCATCGGCCAGGAGGTGCTGATCGATTTCCTGGATGGGAATATCGACCGGCCGGTGGTGATTGGCGCGGTCTACAACGGGGCTGGGGCGCAGGACGCCCAGCACAACCAGGTAGCGCAGGGTGGCGGGGCAGCCACGGGCAATGCGCCGATGTGGTTTCCGGGCCAGGGCGGCGCCCATGCCCATGCGGCGGCGCTGTCTGGCCTCAAGAGCCAGGCCCTGGGCGCGAGCGCAAGTGGCGCCGGCGCGTACAGCCAGCTCGTGTTCGATGACAGCCCAGGGCAGGCCCGCGTGGCGCTGCAGCGGCACGCGGCGCAGCACGCGGGCACTGATGAACTGAATCTGGGGCACTTGCGGCATCAGAGTGACAACGGCTTGATGGCGGCAGCGGGGTTTGGGGCCGAGCTCAAGACCGAGCACTCGGCGGCCCTGCGGGCAGGGAGCGGCTTGCTGCTGTCGACAGATGCGACGTCGGGTGGCGGATCGCAGCTGGATTCAACGAAGGCGGAAATGCTGACCGAGCAGGCAGCGACGATGTCCACCGAACTGGCGGCGCTGGCTCACAAGCACAAGGCGTTGTTGAAAGATGAGACGACGCCAGAAGCATTGGCGGCGGTGAAAGGGCTGCAACGCAGTATCGGGACGTTACAGGCGCGCGGGCAGGGCAGTGCGCCTGCCGGCGCCGAGGGGCCGGCCGCGCCAACAGCGTATGACCAGCCGCATCTGCAGCTGTCGAGTCCAGCAGGGATTGCCGCGCTGACACCGGCGAATGCGGTGTTCAGTGCCGGGGGCACGAGCACGTTCGCTGCGGATCAGGATATCAATGCGGCGTCGCAGGGAAATGCCTATCACGCGGTACGCAGCGGCATCGGGCTGTTCACGTACGGCAAACTGACCGGTGGCGACAAGCCGAATCAGGAAGTCGGGATCCGGCTGCATGCAGCCAGCGGCAAGGTGAGCAGCCAGAGCCAGAGCGACGAAACGCGGATCACGGCCGACAAGGCGCTGACGGTGGCCAGCGTGACCAAGAGCGTCAATGTGGCGGCCAAGACGCACGTCCAGCTTGTGGCGCAGGGCGCGGCGCTCAAATTATACGGCGGGAATATCGAGATTCATGGGCCGGGGACGATGGCGTTCAAGGCGAGCATGAAGGAGTTGGCCGGGCCTGCGAGCAGCAGTTCTGAACTCAGCTTTCCCACGAGCGCGGTCAAGGGTTGTGAACAGTCGACCAGGGATGCCAGCGCAGCGCAGGCGGGATCGCAAACCTTATGAGCATCGACCTCCAGCACGAAGCAGAACCGTGGCAGCCCCACCTTCAAACACTGCACCGTCAGTTTTACGAGCATGCCAATGACAGCTGCCTGCTGTGGGTGAATCCAGCTCAGGGCGACCCTTTCGCGGATGATCCGCTGGTCGATGAGCGCCGCGTACGCGTGCCGATCCAGCATGCCAATTTCGACGTGGTGTTCGCGCCATATCTCGTGCCGCTCGACCTAGGCAGGAGCGGCGATGCAGACGTCTTCAAGCGCAGTGTGGCGATCGGATGGAGCGCCTGGGAACTCGACAGCCTGCAGGCGTTCAATGGCCAAGCGATCGGTGGATGGATTGCCGGCGACCAGCCGGTGCCGGCCTTGGCTCCGCTCCTGGCGCAGCATTGGGCTGTGAATTGTCATCTCCATTATGTCAAGGGATTGACAAAGCTGTTGCGCTTTCATGATCCCAGCGTCCGCGAATGGCTGTGGCGAACGTTGACGCCGCAACAGCAAGCGCGCTTGCTTGGGCCCGCGCGCGGCATCGTAGCATTCAACCGGCAGCAAGCGCTGATGATGCATGGAGTCATCGCTGCTGCGCCGGAAGTACATGAGGGTCCTGGCAAGCTGCAGCTGACCCCTGCGCAGTGGGAGCAGGTCGACGATTACGCCGTCGTACACGCAGCATGGCTGCGTTGGCGCAACAACGTGCAGGATGCCTCGCACCGTCTGTCAAGCCGTGAGGCTTGGGAGCAAGCGCTGTTTCATGCCCTGCATGCTGCGAGCGTGTACGGGATTACCGATCGGCAGGACCGGGAGCTGTTTGCTGTCCACGCGCTGCAGATGGACACCGATTTCCATGAACACGCACGCATGCTTGCAGTGTGGGAGAAGACCAGGACGGGCGACTACTATGGCGCTGCATGTGAAGAAGTATCCGGTCAACCCGCGTACACATTGCAAGACTACCTGCATGGCAACTAACACATTATCTCGTTAGGGAACGATGGCTTATACCAATCCGAAAAATCCTGATTGCCAAAACTGTAATAAATCCGGGCTGGCGATTTTGCCTGCGCGTTACGCAGTGGTGCCGAAAGACATCGATGCCGCATTACCCGCACCCTTGGGTAATAAAGTCACCCATCTGAAGCTCGCTCATTACAAATATGCGCTACGGACTCTACGCGCAGGATTTTTCTACCTGTTCCATGAAAAGCACGCGCGCGGCAGCCACGTTACCTGGGAAGTGTATGGCGTGACGGAAGCCGGCACGGTATGGAAGCAGCCTTCGCCGGAAGCCATGAAGCCGCAGACCGAACCGGCATGTTCGTCGGGTGGACATAATATTCCGGCGTCGGTGATCACCATCGAATCTCCTGAAAAATGCAAACGAGTCTGGATCGCGTTTTCCGAACACGCCTGGAGTCCCGAAACGCTCAAGGCGTTTGCGCAAGATGCGGCATTGCGGGATCGTCGCATGCAGACTTTCCTGCCCGCTACCTGGGTCAAAGCTGGCGGTTATCGGCACGGTTTGGTGGCGACAAAAGACAACATCGAAAAGATCATCGAGTACGCAACCGACTTCGATGTGGCAAGCCTGAATGGTCGGGAAATGGTGCCGACTATCAGTGACGAAAGCGGCGGACATACGGCCGGACGACTGGCAATGCAGGCAACGCGCTACAAGGCCGTGAGCCGCAGCGGCCAGGGAGAATCGCTGGCAAATGTGATGCTGAAAATAGGCGAAAACAGCAAAGGGCAAGCCCATCGGCCCATGGTGATGGCGGTATGGGATGCAGTCGGCATCACGCAGGAATTGAACGGTTACCGCAACGACGCGGCAGGCTGGATCCAGAAGTACGCTCAGGAGCGCGAACTGGAAATCACTGCCCTGAATGCCATCAAGGGCGTAAAGAAAGCATTGAAGACGAAGGCGGTCGAGAACGAGACGCAGCGGCAGCAGGATGTCCGCAATAATGCGCCCAAGCTCAGCGCCACCACCGAGCGGCGCGCGCGCGCGCAAACACTGAGCGCGGTTGAACGGCGGAATGAAATCGAGGTATGCGACATTGTGGATTACTGGGCGTCTCGCGACCTGCCTATCACGTCGGGATTCGGTGGCCGGCTCAACGCCGCCAACCTGGATAAAGAACCGCAGCGCAGCGCGAAGATCGCTGCCTTGAAAGCCGAGGCAGCGCAACGGTTAGACGCGCGCGATGCCAACTCGCCAACCATGATTAAGCAGGCGGAACGGTTCGGCTGGGAGAAATACGAAGAGAAGCTCACGCCCAATGCATATCAGAACTTTGAAAAGAAACATGATGCGTTCCTCGACGAGGCCGCGGTGTTGATCGACCAGAGAACCGATGACTTGATTGTCTGGCTGAAATCGAAAGCCCTGTTTGATCAATTGATTGAATTTAATCAGCTCAGCAACGACGATGGCGTCATCTTCGATGATCAAGTCGGGAAAATGATACATGGGATCAATTCGAGCCCGAACGGGCGGATCTTGATCGACGCGTGGGTGAAGGAAATGAAGGCGAGCGAAGAGAACTTGTTATGGCGCTCAATCGCTCTCAATCAGCAAGAAGGCATTACTGCGGTTAATGAACTGCTGGCAAGCGCCGGTTCCCAGAGTGTGCCGGTAGGGGCACTGGCGTTGGACTTCATCGCTGTGCACGTAAGAAAAATGGCAGATATTTATAAAAAAGCCAATACGATGCAAAATACGCTGATCAAAGCCCAGAATTCAGCTGAGGGTATCAACAAGGTCAAAGTCACGAACTTCGACAGGCTGTTTATGACGGTCGGAGACAAGTTGTTCCTACCTTTCATCCAGCGCGGCTTCGATTCCCACGCTGAATTCGGGGTGCGGGGGCTGATGATGGCGCGCGCGGGTGTTGAACCGAATCGAATCCTTGAATCGTTGGCGACCCAGTCTAAGCTGGAAGGAAAGGCCCGTAGCGAAATCGTCGCCAGGCTGCGAACAGCCAAGACCTTCCTCGGCACTGCGGACGATCTAAAAACCGCAAAATATACCGAGCTCAGCAAGAGCTGGGAGAAAATCAAAGCAGATCCGGACAAGGGACCTACTGCGCTCAAGGAAAATAGGCTGTCGTATCTCGTTGCCATCCTCGAGCTAGTCAATCTTATCAAGATATCCTGGGAGTTTAAGGATAACAAGCGGACATTCGGCGAACTCGGTGCGTCTGCATGTTCCACAATTGCTGCGTTGTCCGATATTGCTGCGAATGCCGCTAAACATATTGTTGGTGACAAAGTTTCAAAAACGTTTCAATATTTAAAGGTGTCTGGTGGAATATTTTCTGCGGGTGCTGGCTATTATTTTGCGCTGAAAGATTTTGAGAAAATGGCGAAGGGCTACGAGAGGATGGAGTATGGCCTCGCGACAATCTATTTGGTAAAAGGACTTGCCCAAGGCGCTGCTGCTACATCAGGAATCTTAGTGGCACTGTCCTATGCCGCACCGTTAATGGAAAAAAGTGGGATGAAAATCCTAACATTTTCAGGTAAATACTTGTTCGCTCAACGCTTGTTCTTTATGACTTGGGCAGTCAGGATGAATATGATTGGTCTGGCCATAACTGCTTCAGTTTGGATTTTTACCCCTGACCCTTTAAAAAAATGGTGCGAAGAGTCGCCATTCGGGCCGAACAAAAAAAATGGACCTGGAAGTTCTAAACAGTTATTAAATAATCTTTCGGGCGCTTTGGAAAATATATCCTAGGAGTAATTGTAAAAATGAGTTCATATGAAGTTATCGAAGGAATTGTGGAAGATTTAAACATCTTTGATGCGGATGTTAATTATTTGGCTAACGCGGAGAGAAACTCTCGTACTGCTAGCATTGTTTCGACTCTACAAGCTGCGGTAGGATCTCCTGGAGCTGTGCATAGCGCGCAAGCCGCGAATAGCTCAGGCGATCCAGTGGAGGGGTTTTCCATGCGCGTAGGAGGACTGAAGGTTGAAGGCAGTTTTTGGAAAGTCACATTCAAAAATGGTGATCTTATCAAAGTCGTCGGAGTAAAAAGCGGCGGCATTTTCGATGCAATCGCAGTAGTTATCCCAGAAAATCGAACCATATGGATGCAGCCGCATTGTGAGAGAGGTGTTTCAGCACAGAGAAGATATATCTTTAGGAATTCGGTAATTTTCGTTGCGGTAATATTTGCAATCTCAAGTTTTCTATTTACTTTACCGAACATGCAACTTTGGTTTTATTTGCTTGGGGCTTCTATATCCAGTGCGGTAATATTAATTGCGACGGTGGGAATGAGTTGGGGCGATTTTATGTTTTTTGCGAATCGGATGACTGGAGTGGCATCTGCGCTTAAAATGGATTTTCCAGAAAACGTTAACCTTACAAAATCTACGAAAGCGAGAATTAAAAGTGGGTCGCCTGAGTTGCCGATGGGGGTTTACTATTATTAACCCTTCTTTTGTATTTGTATTGCCATCTGCGTTGATTAATTATGTTGGCAGGAATGTATAAGAAAATGAAAAAAGTAAATTCGATCATGCCTCAGTAAGATGCAACACTGCTGGCTGTTGGATATTGCTCTCAAAAGGTGATGCAGTATTTTTGAAAAAACATTATCAGGGAGGGGCTAGTGCGATTGAATTCAAACCAGAAATCACGGCTTTCTGCGCTGTGCTGATCTGGCAGATCCAACGCCGACGGTTCATAAACGTAACCTCTTTTAAAAATGAATAAAATATTCTGTTTTTTGGCAAGTTTAGTATGCGCAAGTTGCTACGCTCAAGCTGACAAGAAAGCCGAGCAGTTTCAAAAGGTTTTTGACGTCATCAGTTCTGAGACAGTGTTTTCCACGCCATCCTCGGGCGTCTTGCGGCAGTTGCAGGGCATGTGCATGTCGAGTACCGACACCGGTGATGACCTGCTGAAAAAGGGCAATGTCGCATGCAATAAAAGTGTTGGCGTGGTTAAATTTGCAATAGCAAACATAGGCTCCGATCCAGTCACCATGATACAGAGCAGTTTTATCGGCGTCGATAAATGCCAGTACATGACGAGCATCCTAACTAGGCGCTATGGCAAGCCCGAATCCAAACAAGGCGTCTGCGAAATGCAATGGAAGGTAAAAGCGAAACGCGGCGATCCGCTGCGTTATGCCGATATTGAAGTTGATTACAAGACCAACGTGGTTTATTTCGACCTGTACGAAGAGCAGGGTGCTCCCTGATCGCATTCAAATTGCGGCTGAAGTGATTTATTGTGATCAGTGCGTTGAGTGTCGAAACACGCGTAGTCATGGATTAGGCCCTAAAATCAGAGCTAAGTATCAGAGGATATAATAAATCACCTAATCAGTAGATGCCCTGCCGATTACCAATGGATCGCATTTTGATAGATCTCGACAAAGTGAACCCGAAGTTTGCCAGGCCGAATACCTTTTGCGCGAACACTGCGTTTCTTCCTTTTGCATTGTCGACGTGCAGCATGTTCTTGGCGGTTGGTGCAGCACCTCATGTTGAAGTGTTCAGAAATTCGCTTTTCCTCGTATGTTTTGTTATATGCATACTATCTGTATTTCTGTTCATCATTCCTCGAATTTTTAAATGGGACTGGAAAGCGGAGTATTTCGGTGTTTCCGTGATTTATCTGGGAAGTGTTGCATTGCTTGGTGCAATTCCTTGGGGAAGTATTCTTCTATACAGTAAATTGCCCATAGTTTTAAGAGTAGTCGGATTTCTGTTGTATCTTTTCATTTTAATCGGCTGGGCCTGGCGATTCGTAGTGGTTTACAGGTCAATTTCTGGCAATGCTATAAACAGGCAGCGTATCTACGTGGAATCTGATGCGCTGATCTACTACCGACAGAAGACAGATGTAAGAATCTTAGAAAAGGAAATGCGCTTTCGTCAATTTCCTAATGCGCTTTTTGTCATCATCTTTATGTTTGGCGCCGTTTTGACAATTCCCAACGCGACATATCTGAAGTCGATAGTTGGTCTGCCTTTTACCCATCTATTCCTTGCTATTGCTGCTATACCTACCGATATGATGGCCAAAGGGTTGGTAACACGCGGTTTCATCGTATATTACGTGTATCCTCGGATGATATTTAAAGAGTCAGGCAAGAGAGTTTTCGTGGATTTGGTTTCCAGGTAACTTCTCGCATTCTCGTGATTACATTATTGGGATGACATGACTTTGGAGCGGTGTCCAAATGTCAGGCCTGACTGTTGAACCCGCTCCGGTCCTCAATAAAGAAAATATGAAAATATGAAAATATTCTTTAATTTACTGTTTTGGATTGCTGTTTGGTTGACAACCGGCCCAACGGTGTTAGCAAATGATCTGTTCATTTCCGGGAAGAATGAAATCTTCGACAATCCATTTGTCGCAACGGGATTCAATCCGACCAGCAATGTTTTGACTGGATCGATTTCAGTTTCCAGAACTGCGCCAGGTGAAACGAATGAGTGCCGCATCTTATTTGCCAGCAACACGAAGGACCAAAAAACACTGCAAGTGCGCTATTTTGTTGTCGGTGCTGAGGACGGTGTCAGTAAATTCTCGGACATCGACAAAGCATCAGTCCTGCACGATGGAAAAAATATAAAAATAAAGTTAGACAGAAAGAAGCTGGAGAGTGGATGTGAGTGGATATTGTCGTTTGTTGGTGAGCCATCCGTCACGCAGCAAGGTGATAATGCTTTCTTCGTAATTCCCGAACGTACACCCGGCGCTTGGCGTAGTGTCCATACTATCAAATCAAAACGTGCTGCTTTTTACAAAGCTCCGGGTGGAAGTCCTGTTGAAGGAACATATCTGGTGCCCGGCGATACGATCTACGCCTACGAAGAACAACCTGACTGGTTGTACGTAAAATATCAGGGCAGGAAAAAACTGACTGTTGGATGGATGAAAAAAGCGGACACAGTCCCGTTCTAACGCCACGACACAAATCCCGTACGACCGACAATCCAGCGTTCTTCGCTCGTTCTGACAGAGCGGAACATTCGCCAATCCAAGCTCCATCATATAAATACTTATGGTTCGTATTTTTCATCACTCCACAGTGAGCGACTTCATCGATATCGATGTCGCCAGCTGCAGTTGGCAGCCGTTGCCAGATCATCCCGACGACGCTCCCGTTGTCGGATGCGCCTCGATCGTGCAGCGTGAGAATACCGCGGTGCGTGGAAGCTATACCGTTGAGAATGGTCGCAGATACTCTCTGTTCTGGACCGACGAACGCGAACTGGTGTTCATGACACCTGACAGCCAATGTATTCGTCTGTTCAGGCGCGGGACCAACGGCGCGCTGACCGATCTGGCGCCGCAGCTACGCGTGCAGTTGAAACCCGCCACCGACGGTGACGGCCGCGACATGCCTGGCATGAACACGTTCACTCTGCACGATCCGGAAGGTGGCGTCACGCATGAGGTGACATATGACGCGGCCGCGTATGTCCGGCAGTTCGGCATGGCCAGCATGATGAGCTTTATCCCCGACGAAGATCTGGGCGACTGGGATTTCTTTGTCGGGGCCAAGCAGGCGTTGGACGAACTGAAGGCAATCGCCCGCGCGGGCGCTGTCGCGGTCGAAGATCGATGAAACGATGTGGGTTTGTGTTCGCGTAGCTGACTGTATTGTCATGGCAGCACGCTACGCCACCAGGCGAGCGGGTTCGCATCAAGCAAAACATCAGGAAGCAGTGGGGAGGGCGCAACGCCACGACCTTCAATCGCTGCCCGGATTGCCGGGCTCCGACATCGTTCCCCCCTGATGTCAATCGTTACGCGGCTGCACCCCCAGCAACTCCTCGATATGCGCCATGGTCGCGCTATCCTTGACCACCGACTTGAGCCAGTCATGCAGATTCTGCTCGCCCGCATCGGCGGCCTTGTCCGCGTAGTACGACACGGGGCTGTGTGGCTCGGTGTGCCGGAAGAACTGCGCCACCGCGCGTAGTTGCGCCAGCGCCTGCGCGCGCGTCTGGATTGGCCCTGGCGGACCGGCCGGCGCCACTGGTGTGGCGATGCCGGCTGCATCACCAGGAGCACCAACCGGCGCATCCACCAACGCCGCAGCACCCGCGTCGCCCGGCACCGGTGCAGCAGCCCCGCCAGCCGCCGGCACCATCCGCTGCAGATCGACCACGGCATTGCGCGCCGCCGAGAACCCGGGGCTGTCCGGACCCAGCCGCTCGTCGGCGACGGCTTCGAGCTCCGTCAACGCATCCAGGCATAACTGACTATCCGCGGCAAACGCCGCGACGAACGCCGCCGAGTTGTTGCGCCGCGCCGCTTCCAGGTCGGCCAGCTTGGGGCCGGTCACTGCGGCGCCATTGCTGGCCGCCGCTGCGGCCTTGCGCGCCGTTTCGAAGTCGATCGTCGAATAACTGCCTTGCCGGCCATCGGTCACCGGCACCTCGCGCAGCAGTGCGGGCATGCGTGCCAGGATCCAGCTCAGGTTACCGATGCGCTGGTCATGGTCATCGCCATCCGATTCCGGATACAGGCCCACGTCCCAGTAGTCCTGGCACAGGCCGGCCAGCGTGCGCAGCGCTTCACCCAGGCCGCGCAAGCCATCGGTCTTGACGGCCGCCTCGGCCAGCCAGACTGCCAGGCGCAAGTCCTTGCTCGTGTCCTTCAGCAGGGTGGCGCAGCGGCGCACGACGAATGGCCAGTCGGCCTCCTTCAGGTCGGTGATCCACTCGCCCTGGGCGAGCGACGGGTCGTCGAAGCGGCGCGCCTGCGAGATCGCGTCGAGCTCCGGCGAGAACGACAGGTCTTCGCCGCTGGGCGATTCGGGGCTGATCGGTTCGAGTAGTTGTTCTGCTGTAAACGTCATGGGTGACCCTGTAAATTATTGCGCGATACGAAATTCGATGCGGCGGTTACGCGCGCGTCCATCGGGCGTCGCGTTGTTGGCCACTGGCCGGTCCGAGCCCTGGCCCAGCGTCGTGAACATGTCCGCGGCCATCCCCTTGCCGGTGAAGTAGGTCTTGACCGCGTCAGCGCGCGCCTGGCTCAGGCTCTGGTTCGCCGCTTTCAGGCCCTGGTTGTCGGTGTGGCCGATGATCTCGATCTTGCGGCCTTGCAGCTTCTGGATGGCGACGGCCATCTGGTCCAGGATCGCCTGGCCGGCTGGCGTCAAGGTGGCCTTGCCGCTGTCGAATTCGACGATGCGGTTGGCCAGCGCGCCGTCGAGGATATTCTGTTCGGCCGCGGCCACGCGCAGGCCGTTGTTGACGACATAGGTCGGGTTCAGGCTGGTGGCGAAGTCGCTGGCGATGCGCTGGCGCTGCGCCTCGTTGGCCACTTCGCCGCGCACGCTCACCGTGCTGCCATCGATCTTGAGCTGGCCGCGCGTGATCTGCTTGAGTTGCGGCGTGATCAGCTTCTGCACGTAGTTGTTCCAGTTGGCCGGCTGCGCCACCTGGCCGACGGCGATCTGGTCGACGACCTTGTCGGCGCCATACACTTCATACAGGCGTGCCAGCACGGCGGCCTTGGTCGATTCATCCGGCACGGTGCCGCTGGCCAGCACCTGGCCGGGCTGTGGCGTGACGCCGGCGGGCACCGCCGTCTGGGCCGAAGCCGGGTTCAGGAGGGCGGCGCCAAGGACTAACAGGAGGGTCGGTACAACACGCATGGTCAGGTTCCGATAAAGGCGGCGTGCAGCGATTCGCCGGCCGATTTGAGTGAGAGGGCGCCTTGCGCCAGGTAAGTCGAGACTTTCTTGATCGCGTAGTCGGCGCTGACCTGGTCTTCGACCCAGTCGAGCTGGTCGAAGCCGATGTGGTGTTCCAGGCCGACCTGCGGATCCATGATGGCTTGCAGCGTCTGCGCCGAAGCCCCGGAAAATCCCAGCACCAGCACCGGCCGCTCGTCCTGGCGCGTGACGAACACCGACAGTTCGAAGTCGGCGCGCAGCAGGAACGGCGTGATCA
>Ga0308160_10006858_pt1 | contig 11459 bp, 7 predicted proteins | sample PhyFR1_FD_201036 | JGI IMG/M metagenome (GOLD analysis project Ga0308160, IMG submission 201036) | Phyllosphere microbial communities from UC Gill Tract Community Farm, Albany, California, United States - DLSLF.R1 | ecosystem: Host-associated > Plants > Phyllosphere > Unclassified | place: USA... | reverse complement strand
GTTTGTTTCCTTCGTTATTTCATATACATACGGATACAAACCCGCTGTTCATGCCCCATAGAAGCAAGGATAATTGCGATCATGGACAATCCATCTACCATTCTCATCGTCGACGACGATCGCGACATCCGCCAGTTGCTGGCCGACTACCTCGAGTCGAACGGCTACCGCGCGCTGGCCGCCGGCGACGGCGTGGCGATGTGGAAGATCCTCGACGAAGCGCGTCCCGACCTGATCGTGCTCGACCTGAACCTGCCGGGCGACGACGGCCTGACCCTGTGCCGTAAACTGCGCGCCACCTCCAGCCTGCCCGTCATCATGCTGACCGCGCGCAGCGAGCCGCTGGACCGCATCCTCGGTCTGGAAATGGGCGCCGACGACTACCTTCCAAAACCCTTCGAGCCGCGCGAACTGCTGGCGCGCATCCGCAGCGTGCTGCGCCGCTCGCATGCGATGCCCTCGAACGCGCCGGCCGAGAACGTCCAGCAGATGCGCTTTTCGGGCTGGACGCTCGACCTCACCGCGCGCCACCTGCTCAATCCCGACGGCATGGTGATCATGCTTTCGGGCGCCGAGTTCCGCCTGCTGCGCGTCTTCCTCGAGCATCCGAACCGCGTGCTGAACCGCGACCAGCTGCTGAACCTGACGCAGGGACGCGACGCCGATCCCTTCGATCGCTCGATCGACATCCAGATCAGCCGCCTGCGCCAGAAGCTGGGCGAGGACGCGCGGATGCCGCAGATCATCAAGACCGTGCGCAATGGCGGCTATGTACTGGCCGGCCAGGTAACCGTGGAGCCGACCACGTGAAAGCCTTCCTCGGCTCGATGACGGGCCGTGTCTTTGCAACCCTGCTCCTCGGTATCCTGATTTCGGCGGCACTGACCCAGTGGCTGGCCGACGTCGAGCGCCAGCGCGTGCTCGAGCGCCAGCGCGACCAGACCCTGATCGAACGCGCCGAGCAGCTCATCATGGCGACCGAGATCGTGCCGGCCTCGGCCCGCCGCGCCTACCTCGGCGTCGCCAACCGCCCCGGCCTGCTGCTTGAAGCCGGGCTGCCGCAAGCGACGTCGGCAAAGCCGACGCCCTTCGCGAAAACCCTGTCCGAACGCCTCGGCAAGGGCTACCTGATCGAGGCCGCCGCCACGCCGCCGGCCGCCTGCGCGCATTCGCCGCGCATGCCGCTGCTGTACGGCCTGCTCAGCGCCGAATGGCGCGGCGCCTGCGAGAACCTGAACGTGCGCCTGCGCGACGGCGAGCAGCTGCACCTGGCCGTGCTGCCGCCGCGCAGCCTGGTCCTGGCCGACACCGACTACCGCGCCGTGCTGGCGCTGTTTTTCGTGAGTATCGCCGTGCTGGCCTACCTGGTCGCGCGCATGACGACGCGGCCTTTGAAACAGCTGGCGCAGGCCGCCCAGGACCTCGGCAACGACATCAACCGCCCGCCGCTCGACCTCACCGGCGCCAGCGAAATCCGGCAAGCCAGCGCCGCCTTCAATGCCATGCAGGCGCGTATCCGCCAATACATTTTCCAGCGCACGCAGATGCTGGCCGCGATCACCCACGACTTGCAGACCCCGCTCACGCGCATGCGCCTGCGCCTCGAGAAGGTAGCGGACAACGAACTCCAGGAGCGCCTGATCGGCGACCTGTCGGCGATGCAGGCCATGGTGCGCGAAGGCCTGGACCTGGCGCGCAGCATGGACACCACCGAGAGCATGCAATGCGTGAACCTCGATTCGCTGCTCGACTCCGTTTGCGACGACGCGGCCGACGCCCGCCAGTCCGTCACGCTCACGGGCCGTTCGAACATGGCGCTGCTGGGCCGGCCGCTCGACCTGCGCCGCTGCCTCGGCAACCTGATCGACAACGCCGTGAAATACGGCCACCAGGCGCAGGTCACGGTCGACCGCGTGAACGGCGCTGCGCGCATCCGCGTGCGCGACGGCGGCCCCGGCATTCCGCAGGCGGAAATGCAGCGCGTGTTCGATCCGTTCTACCGCGTCGAAACCTCGCGTTCGCGCGAATCCGGCGGCACCGGACTCGGCCTGACGATCGCGCGCAACATCGCCGAGCAGCACGGCGGCAGCATCGCGCTGGCGAACCATCCGGAAGGCGGCTTGGAAGTGACGCTCATGCTTCCCGAGTACTACCCGAATAAATGAGCATTTCAAAAAATCCCCATGGCTGCGTTGCATCGTCTCGCCGTACTAGCGTACTGTCTTCGACGATGTCGCTTCCCCTTGGGGATTGCCCTGTGAATTTTTTGAAATGCTCTGGCGCCGTCATATGCCGGTGTCATACTGACTGACCTCATCGCACCATTGACTGATAAAGCCGCCGATACGCGCGGTAAGGGACTTGAATGAAAAAGAATACGCTCGCAATCATCGCCGTCGTCGTGGCCGCAGGCGCCGGCGGCGCCTGGTACATGAACCACGGTGCCTCGGCCGAAGGACAGGGCGGCCAGGGCGGCCCAGGCGGGAAGGGCGGCGCCATGCCGCCGACTACCGTCAACGTGGTCACCCCGCAGCGCCAGGATGTCGGCGTCGACGTCGCCGCCAACGGCACCGTGACGCCCCAGCGCACGGTCGACCTGCGTCCGCAGACGACCAGCACGATCCGCGAAGTGCACATCAAGGAAGGCCAGTTCGTGAAAGCGGGGCAATTGATGTTCTCGCTGGACGACCGCAGCGACCGCGCCAGCGTGGCGCAAGCCGAGGCGGAAGTGGCGCGCGGCCGCGCCAACCTGGCCGACCTCGAGCGCCAGTACAAGCGCAGCCAGGACCTGGTGGCGCAGAAATTCCTGGCGCAAAGCGCCGTCGATACGCTCAAAAGCCAGGTCGACGCCGCGCGCGCCGCGCTGGCCGCCAGCAGCGCCGCCGCGCGCGCCAGCCAGGTGAACGCCAGCTACACCTCCATTCGCGCCCCGATGGCCGGCCGCGTCGGCGCCATCAACGTCTATCCGGGCAGCCTGGTGCAGCCGGCCACCTCGCTCACCACGGTCACCCAGCTCGATCCGATCGACGTCGCGTTTACGTTGCCCGAGTCCAGCCTCGGCACGCTGCTGGCCGCCCAGAAACAGGGCGCGGTCACGGTCGAGGCGAGCACCGGCGGCGACGCCAAGCCGGTCAGCGGCAAGCTTTCTTTTGTCGACAATACGGTCGATCCGACCAGCGGCACCATCCGGGTAAAGGCGCAGTTCGGCAACAGCGAGGGCTTGTTGTGGCCGGGACAATACGTGAACACCCGGGTCACCGTGCGCACGATCCGCGACGCCGTGGTGATTCCGCAAAATGCGATTATCATCAACGCCCAGGGCACCTTCGTCTACGTAGCCGACAATGGAACCGCGCGCATGGTGCCGATCACGCGCCTGCACGCCTTCGGCCTGAATGCGGCGGTGACTGGCCTGAACGGCAACGAGCAGGTCATTACCGAAGGCAAGCAGAACCTGCGTCCGGGCGGCAAGGTGCGCTTGGCCGGCGCCAAGCCTCAGCAAGGCACCCAGGGCGCAACTGCGGCGGGAAAGGATAAAGCGGCATGAATGTGTCCGAACTGTGTATCCGCCGGCCGGTGATGGCCGTGCTGCTGTCGATCAGCCTGGTGCTGGTCGGCATCCTCGCCTACATGCACATCCCGGTCGCGGCGCTCCCCAGCTATAACACGCCGGTCATCAACGTCAACGCCAACCTGCCGGGCGCCAGCCCGGAGACGATGGCGTCCTCGGTGGCGCTGCCGCTCGAGAAGCAGTTCTCGACGATTTCCGGCATCAAGCTGATCACCTCGACCAGCACCCAGGGCAACACCTCGCTGACGCTGGAATTCGACACCAAGATCGACGTCGACAAGGCGGCGGTGGACGTCCAGGCGGCGCTGCTGGGCGCCCAGCGCCAGCTGCCGCTGGAAATGACCGACTTGCCGTCCTACCGCAAGATCAATCCGGCCGACGCCCCCGTGCTGTTCGCGCACATGACGTCGCCGTCGATGAATTTGTCGGAGCTGAACGACTACGCCGAGAACATGATTTCGCCGGCGATCTCGACCCTGCCGGGCGTGGCCCAGGTGACGGTGAACGGCGGCAAGCGCTTTGCCGTGCGCGTGCGCGCCCATTCCGACCTGATGAACGCGCGCAATATCTCGATGGATGAACTGGCGAACGCGCTGCGCGCCGCCAACTCCAACGCGCCGCTGGGCGTGCTCGACGGTCCGGCCCAGACCCTGACCATCCAGGGCGGCGGCCAGCTGATGAAAGCGGCCGACTTCGCCAAGCTGATCGTCGCCACCCGCGACGGCATGCCGGTGCGCCTGCAGGACGTGGCCAGTGTCGAAGACAGCTACCAGTCGGTCAAGGCCGCGGGCAGCCTGAACGGCGAGCGCTCGATCGTGCTGATGGTGCAGCGCCAGCCGAATGCGAACACGGTGCAGGTGGTCGACTCGGTGCGCGCGCTGCTGCCGAAATTCGAGTCCCAGCTGCCGGCCTCGATCAAGATCCACCTGGTCAACGACCGCTCGGTCTCGATCCGCGAAGCGATCCACGACGTCAACCTGACCCTGGCCGGCACCGTGGTGCTGGTCATCCTGGTGATCTTCCTGTTCCTGCACCGCCTGACCGCGACCCTGATCCCGGCCGTCACCGTGCCGATTTCTCTGCTGGGCGCGCTGTCGCTGCTGTACGCCTTCGGCTACAGCCTCGACAACATCTCGCTGCTCGGCATTACGCTGGCCGTCGGCCTGGTGGTCGACGACGCCATCGTGGTGTTAGAGAACATCGTGCGGCACATGGAATTGGGGAAAAAACCTTTTCATGCGGCCCTGGTCGGTTCGCGCGAGATGGGCTTCACCATCATTTCGATCTCGATCTCGCTGGTCGCCGTGTTCATCCCGATCTTCTTCATGCCGGGTGTGATCGGCTTGCTGTTCCGTGAATTCGCCGTCATCGTCGGTCTCGCCGTGCTGGTCTCGGCGGCGGTCTCGCTGACCCTGGTGCCGATGCTGTGCTCGCGCCTGATCAAGAGCGGCGGCCACATCGAGCCGCACGAAATGTCCTGGGTCGGCCGCCGTTTCGAGGCCATGTTCACGAGCGTGCGCAACGGCTATGCGCGCACCCTGGATACCGCGCTGCGCCACCGTTTCCTGGTGCTCATGATGGCCGTCGGCACGCTGGTGCTGACCGTCATCCTGTATTCGACCATGCCAAAAGGCTTCTTCCCCGAGGAAGATATCGGCCAGTTGCGCGTGACCGTCGAAGCGTCCGAAGACACGTCCTCGTTCAAGCTGCAGGAGCTGCAGGGCAAGGTGGTCGACGCCGTGCGCGCCAACAAGAACGTGCAGAGCGTCACCTCCTTCACCGGCGGCGGCAATACCGGCCGCATGTTCCTGGTGCTGGTGCCGCGTTCCGAGCGCCCGGCCATGCCGCAGGTGCTGGACGAACTGCGCAAGGCCACGCGCGGCATCGCGGGCGTGCAGGTCTACATGTCGCCGGTGCAGAACCTGCAACTGGGAGGCCGGCCGAGCAAGAGCCGCTACCAGTACTCGCTGCAGAGCGTGTCGGGTGGCGAAATCGGCGGCTGGGCCGACCAGTTCCTCGAGCGCATGCGCGCCAACCCGATCTTCCGCGACGTCACCAGCGACTCGCAGAACCGCGGCCTGCAGGCGACCCTCGACATCGACCGCGACAAGGCGGCCCTGCTGGGCGTCGACATGGCCAGCGTGCGCACCGTGCTGTACGCCACCTTCGGCGAGCGCCAGGTCTCGACCATCTATTCGAGCGCGGCCAGCTATTACGTGATCCTGGAGGCGGCCGAGGCCGACCGCTACTACGACGACGCGCTGGCCAAGGTGTCGGTGCGCGCCAAGTCGGGCGAACTGGTCAAGCTGTCGAGCTTTGCCCAGGTGCGCCGCACGGTCGGCCCGATCGCGATCAACCACCAGGGACAATTGCAGGCGATCACGCTGGCCTTCAACCTGGCACCGGGCGTGCCGCTGGGCGACGCCACCGCCGCGATCGACGAGATGGGCCGCGACATGAAGCTGCCGGCTTCCGTCATCACCCAGTACGGCGGCGACGCGGCCGTGTTCCAGGACACGCAATCGAGCCAGCTGGTGCTGATCATCACCGCGATTGGCGTGATCTACGTGCTGCTCGGCGTGCTGTATGAAAGCTATATCCACCCGTTGACGATTCTGGCCGGCCTGCCTTCGGCGGCAGTGGGCGCCTTGCTGACGCTGTGGCTGTTCAACATGGACCTGACCCTGATCGCGATGATCGGTATCCTGATGCTGATCGGTATCGTCAAGAAGAACGCGATCATGATGATCGACTTCGCCCTCGATGCGCAGCGGAATGCCGGCATGACGCCGGTCGAGGCGATCCGCGAAGCCTGCATCCTGCGCTTCCGCCCGATCCTGATGACGACGCTGGCGGCGATGATGGGCGCGCTGCCGATCGCGCTCGGCATCGGCGCCGGCGCCGAGCTGCGCCAGCCGCTGGGCTTGGCCGTCGTCGGCGGCCTGATCTTCTCGCAGGTGATCACGCTCTACATCACGCCGGTCATCTACCTGTACCTCGACAAGTACAGCGGCAGCGGTCCGATGACGGATGACGACGTGGCGGCGGCGGAGGCTGCTTCCGAAGCGGCGCACGTCCAGCACGAGCCGGTGAAGCACCCGCACGCCAGGGTCGGCTGAAACATCCTGTAACAACCATCAGGATACTTGCCCTGTAAGCTATACGCGGAACGCGGCCGTGCGAAGGAGATCCAACTCGGGTAGACTTCGCACGTGGCCGCGTGTCGCGTTAATGGCTATCCGGAAAGTGTTATCGATTTTGCGTGACCAATCCCATATTTGCGTAGAGCACGGCGATGTGTGCCAACACTGCGGGCAGCCCTTGCCTGGTCGCGCCGTGCCGCAGTATGGCGACCGCCGCACCAGCCGCATCGGCCTGGTCGTCACGATTCTCCTGCACTTGCTGCTGGTGTCCTTGTACTTCTACCAGCCTGAGAAGCCGGAAAAGAAAGCCCGCCCGCCCGATGGCAGCGAGGTCGTGTATGTGGCGCCCCTGAAGAAGCCGTCCCCACCTCCGCCACAGAAGTCGACCGTCAAGCCGACCCAGCCGAACAAGTCCACGCCGCGCCCACGCCCGACGACCCCGCGCGTCGAGCGTTTGCCCGACACCATCACCTTGCCGGACGAAAAGCCGGTCGAGGTCGCCAAGGTGGAACCGCCGCCCGAGCCGAAGCGCGAAGAAATTCCGCCGGACATGGACATGACGGAATACATCGCCAAGCGCCGCCAGGCACGCGGCGCGACCGACCCGAGCACCACGACAGAAGAAAGCGAAGCCGCGCGCGGCGCCCGCAATGCGCTGGCGAACATTGCCGCGATCAACAACCGCGGCCGCGACGACGCCAACGAAAGCGGCGGCATCTTCTCGATCTCGAACAAGACCTTCCACAGCATGGACCTGAAGTTCCGCGGCTGGAACCCGAACTTCAAGCGCCGCTGGCTGACCGCGGTGACGGTGGAGCAGGGCAGCGAGCCGGATGTCGAGACGGCCGTCGTCAAGAAGATGATCGAACTGATCCGGCGCGAGAAGTCGGGCGACTTCGAATGGGATTCGCACCGCCTCGGCAAGGTCATCACGATGAGCGCACGGCCGAAGGACACGGCCGAATTGCAGGCCTTCCTGATGAAGGAAATGTTCCCGGAATACAGGCCGCCGGCACGCTGAACAAGCACGCTTCCGGACTGCGCGGCCGCTCATGCGGCCGTTTTCTTTTCCGCTGAAAACATCGTCGCTACCCTGTGCGGTAACCGAACTGCACCTTTGCGGTGCGTTATGGGTGGCGCTTAAGGACGAGCTAGGCTGGATGCATGCCCAGCCGGTTCGTGCCCACCCCGGGTGCAGGCGGGCGATCTTCCCGGAGCAACCCATGAGCAAGAAGCCGCTGTCCGCCTTCGATCCCTCACGTCGTGCCACCCTGGTCAAGACCGGCGCCGCGTTCGCCGCCGGCATGTTGCCGTTCGGCCTGTCCGCAGCCCCGCCGCCTGTGTCCGCAGCGCATGCGCGTAGCTGGCGCCGCCCAAACGCATCGAGTCACGCCGGCAAGCACATGCTCAAGATGTACGCGAAAGCAGTGCGTGCGATGCTGGCGCTGCCGCCCGAGGATCCGCGCAACTGGTATCGCCACGCCATCATCCACACGCTCGACTGCCCGCACGGCAACTGGTGGTTCCTGCCCTGGCACCGTGCCTATCTCGGTTATTTTGAGCAGATCTGCCGAGAACTGAGCGGCTACCCGCGCTTCGCCTTGCCGTATTGGGACTGGACCGCGGAGCCCAAGGTCCCCGACGGCATGTTCGACGACGTGCTCGACCCCAACCACGAGGCCTATATCCCGACGGCCGCCGACTTCGACGCCCGCCTGCGTTCGGCGCTCGCCAATTCCGCGTACTGGACCTCGCCGAACGGCGTCTTCAGCCGCAATTCGCAATTCGGCCAGCTGCTCGGGCGCAGCGTGCGCTTCGAGCAGGACCTGCTGTTCGACATCGTGAGCGACCCATCGGGACGCCTGTTCCACGAGCAGCCGGGCGCGCGCGGCCTGCGCCGCGAGCGCCCCGAATTCAATGCCGCCACCACCGATTCCGTCTCCAGCGCCACGATCCGCGCCGCGCTCGCCGCACCCGACTTCCCGACCTTCGCCAGCCCGAAGACGTCGAACCACGCCACCTCGGCCGGCTTCGGCATCCTGGAATCGAAGCCGCACAATTCGGTGCACCGCTGCGTCGGCTCGCGCGACTGCAACTTCGTCGAGTCGCGCGGCTTCATGGCCGACATGCTGTCGCCGGTCGACCCGATTTTCTTCCTCCACCACGGCAACATGGACCGCCTGTGGGATGTCTGGGAGCGCAAGCAGCAGCGCCTCGGATTGCCGACCTTGCCGAGCGGTGTCGAGTTGCGCACCGATCTGCCGGACGACCAGAAGTCCGCGGCCGAGAAGGCGACCGATTACTACCGCTGGGCGCGCGAGCAATTGTTGTTCTTCGTCGACGCGCAGGGCGCACCGGTCAAGCAGACCCAGGCTGGCGCCTATGCCTCGATGGCGGCGTTCAGGTACGACTACGAGCCCGGTTCCGGCGAAGAAGTGGTGCCGCGCACGAACAGCCGGCCGCGCTCGCGCCCGGCCGGTCCGCGCTCCTTCCCGGGCAAAGTCCTGGCCCGGCGGGTCGGCGGCGAGCAGCCGGCCAGCGCCCTCGTGTCCGTGCCGGCCGCGACGATCGAGGCCGCCGCCACATCCGGCATCACGCTGGTCGCCAACGTCACCCTGAGCTTCTCCGACATGGCGCACGACCCCTATGTCGTGGTCCTGAACGGCCCCGACGACCTGTCCTCGGTCGATGCGAGCAGCCCGTTCTACCTCGGCACCATCATCATGTTCGGCCACCATCGCCACGGCGGCCCGCTGACCTTCGCCCTGCCGCTCGGCGAGAAGCTGGGCAGCGCCGGCACCAGCCAGCGCAGCGACGCCGACGGTGGCCTGCGGGTGCGCGTGCTGCCGCTGCATACGGCGATGGGGCACCATGGGATGGGAGATGCTGCGGCGGTGGAGCTGGTGGGGGTGAATGTCGAGGCGTATTAGCCTATCGTGCGGGCGAAAAAAAACCGTGCCTTGGCACGGTTTTTTATTCAAATTGCATGGCGCGCTTCTCAGCCGCCAGCCTTCAGCTTGCGCGCCACATCCAGCGCAAAATAGGTCAGCACGCCATCCGCGCCGGCGCGTTTAAAGGCCATCATCGATTCCATCATGACCTTGTCGTGATCGAGCCAGCCGTTCTGCGCCGCCGCCTTCAGCATCGCGTATTCGCCGCTGACCTGGTAGGCAAAGGTCGGCACCTTGAACTCGTCTTTGACGCGGCGCACGACGTCGAGGTAGGGCATGCCGGGTTTGACCATCACCATGTCCGCACCTTCGGCCAGGTCCAGCGCGACTTCGCGCAGGGCCTCGTCGATATTCGCCGGATCCATCTGGTAAGTATTCTTGTCGGCCTTGCCGAGGTTCGCGGCCGAGCCGACGGCGTCGCGGAAGGGGCCGTAGAAGGCCGAGGCATATTTTGCCGAATAGGCCATCAGGCGCGTGTGGATGAAGCCGCGCTGCTCGAGGGCGTTGCGGATCACGCCCATGCGGCCGTCCATCATGTCCGACGGGGCGACGATGTCGACGCCGGCTTCGGCCTGGGCCAGCGCCTGGCGCGTCAGCATGGCGATCGTCTTTTCGTTGACGATGTAGCCGGTCTCGTCCGGCAGGCCGTCCTGGCCGTGGGTGGTATACGGGTCGAGCGCAACGTCGGTCAGGATGCCCAGCTCCGGGAAATGCTTCTTGAGGGCACGCACCGCGCGCGGCACCAGGCCGTCCGGGTTGGTCGCTTCCACGCCGTCATAGGTTTTCAGCGAGGCATCGACCACCGGGAACAGGGCCAGCACGGGAATGCCGAGGCTGACGCATTCTTCCGCCACTTTCAGCAGCAGGTCGATCGACACGCGTTCCACGCCCGGCATCGAGGCCACCTGCTGGCGCTGGTTCTCGCCGTCGAGGATGAAGACCGGGTAGATCAGGTCGGAGGCGGTGACGGTGTTTTCGCGCATCAGGGCGCGCGAGAACGGGTCGCGGCGCATGCGGCGCATGCGGGTGGCAGGATACTGGCCGGTAATGATGGAACTCATCGTGATCGCTTTCTTCAGGATTAGTCGGGAACCTGCGGATCGTCTGCTGCATTGTCTTCAGCGTCCTCGACGTCCAGGCCAATCAAGGACTGGATCTTGGCGTCCGCTTCCTCGATACCGATCCGTTTTAAGGCCGAGAACAATTGCACCGTGAACGGGAAGCCTTCGCCGTCCTCGTCGACATAGCTTTCCAATACGCCCTTGGCTTCGCGCAGCGCGTTGGCCTGCTCGTTGCGGTTGAGCTTATCGGCCTTGGTCAGGATGCAGTGGATCGGTTTGCCGGTCGGGGCGAACCATTCGAGCATCTGCACGTCGAGGTCGGTGAAGGGGCGGCGCGAGTCCATGATCAGGACCAGGGCCGCCAGCTGCTCGCGGCGCTGGACGTAGTCGCCCAGCAGCTTTTGCCAGTGCAATTTTGCATTGCCCGACACTTCCGCATAGCCATAGCCCGGCAAGTCGACCAGCAGGGCGCGGATTTCCTCGACGATGGTCGGGTCCTTGCGGTGCTGGGCGACGTGGGCGCCGCCGATCGAAAAATAATTGATGTGCTGCGTGCGGCCAGGGGTTTTCGAGGCGAATGCCAGGCCCTTCTGGTTGGTCAGGATATTAATCGCGGTCGACTTGCCCGCGTTGGAACGGCCGGCAAAAGCGATCTCCGGCACCACGGTGTTGGGGAGATCGCGCAGCTGGTTGACGGTCGTGAAGAAGCGGGCTTGCCAGAGTTTGGACATGG